>Ga0163151_10006174_pt1 | contig 14745 bp, 14 predicted proteins | sample OliLakLV19MP5IB2_FD_145596 | JGI IMG/M metagenome (GOLD analysis project Ga0163151, IMG submission 145596) | Freshwater microbial mat bacterial communities from Lake Vanda, McMurdo Dry Valleys, Antarctica - Oligotrophic Lake LV.19.MP5.IB-2 | ecosystem: Environmental > Aquatic > Freshwater >...
CTCGAAATTCCAACTGCAACCCACGGTGGCGGGCGTGTATCACGCCGACGCCGGCGACGGCTCGGTGGGGACCGTCGAAGTCTGGAAATCGTCGGCGGAGGAAACCGTCATCTACTGCGACGGTGCGTTCAAGAGTCCGCTGCTGGCCAGGCCCATCGTCGCTCGTTCGATCATGCGGCTGAAGGCGCGGTTCTTTCAGGACGCCGAGGGAACGCCGCACGTCGAGCACACCGGCGACGTGTTCGTCGAGTTCCCGTCGCAGACGGTGGAGACCGTGGCCCGCGTGGTCTCGCCGGTGAGCCACATGATCGCCGACCGCAACTTTCGCCAACTGACGCTGTACGTTCATTTGATGTCCCAAGCCATGAGCCGGCAACCGGGCTGGATTCGCACGATCGCCCGCCGGATGGACAGCAGCGACGAGCAGCGAACGGAATTCCTCGCCGTCGCCGAAAAGGCCCACGCCGCGAGCGAACGCCGCCGCGACAACGCCCCGCCGCTCGCCGTCGACGAAATCCTGGTGCCGCTCCGCACGGCCCAGCGCCCCGGCGACCCGGCGCTGCGCTGACCTCCTTCCGTCTTCCGTAGACGCGGCACTCCGTGACGCGAAGCCTTTCCGGTCACGGAGTGACCGGACTACAGAAGTCCAGAAGCCCCTCTTACGTCCCGCTCCGCAAGGCGATCCAGGCGGTTGATAAGTCGCGAGTGACCGGTGCCTGACAGGCCCCCTCCTGGCACACGTAGATCGCGGTCTGGCCGTGGACCGCCGTTTTGCCGGACAGCAGCGGTTGCAGCGTTGATGGCAACGCATCATCCATCGTCAGCGGGGGACGACGCAGCACCACTTTGTTCGGCACAAAGCCGCGGTGCAGTTCGCGCAGGGCGACATCGCCCAGAGCCGGATCGTCGCCGTCGCACACGACGATCTCGTGCGCCGGGCCGAGGACGAAATCGAACGCCACCAGCGACTGTCCGGCGGCCATCGCGACGCGCGACATCGTTCCGGACAGCATATCGAGCGTCGCCCGGCCGCGGTCTTCCAGATCGCGGCGGCCGGTGATGCGGCCCAACTTCACGAGCGCCGTCGCCGCCAGCCCGTTGCCCGACGGCGTGGCGTTGTCGTGAATGTCCTTGTTCCGCGCGATGAGCGCCTCGTGATCGGCCGACGTGTAGAAGAACCCCGCATCTTCGCTGTCCCAGAACTGGTCGAGCATCCGTTCGCCCAGTTGCACCGCGGCGTCAAGATATTGCGGATCGAACACCGCCTGATAGAGTTCGACCAGCCCGTCAATGAGCGCGGCATAGTCGTCGAGATAGGCATTGAATCGCGCGCGGCTGTCTTTGTAGGCGTGCAGCAACCGGCCGTGATTGGAACGCATCGTAGACAAAATGAAATCCGCCGCGGACCGTGCGGCCTCGGCGTACTTCGGCTCGTTCAGCACGTTCGCCGCCTGAGCCATCGCAGCGATCATCAGGCCGTTCCAACTGACGAGGACTTTGTCATCGCGCCCCGGCGGCACCCGCTGCGATCGAGCCGCGAAAAGTGCAGTCCGACATCGCGCGAGCAACGATTCGAGGTCTTCGTTCCCCTCTCCGCCGAACGGCACAGGATTTGGCGAAAGCCGCTGCAGGATGTTCTGATGCTCCCAATTGCCGTGTTCGGTGACGTCGTAGCAGGCGCAGAAGATCGGGCCGTGATCGAGGCCGAGCAGCTTCAGGACCTCATCCCTGGTCCAGACGAAGAACTTCCCCTCCACCCCTTCGCTGTCGGCGTCCTGGGTGCTGTAGAAGCCTCCTTGTGGTTGCGTCATTTCGCGCAGGACGTAATCCAGCGTCTCCCGGGCGACGCGCGCGTAATCGGCGTTGCCCGTCGCCTGATAGGCTTCGAGATACACCGTCGTCAGTTGGGCGTTGTCGTACAGCATCTTCTCGAAATGCGGCACCAGCCACTTCTCGTCGGTCGAGTACCGCGCGAAGCCGCCGCCGAGGTGGTCGTAGATGCCGCCCTGCGACATCTTGTCGAGCGTGAGCGTGACGACGTCCAGCGCCTCCGCGTCGCCGAACCGGCGATGACAGCGGAGCAGCACGCGGAGGTCCATCGGATGTGGAAACTTCGGCGCGCTGCCGAACCCGCCGTGCGTGCGATCGGCCGCGCGAATCAACGAGCGCTGAGCCTTTCGCAGCGTCTCGGCGGAGAGTTGTTCGAGCGAGATCGCGGGATGACCGGCTGCGGCGACGGCCTGCGTTAATTCGGCTGCCTGGTTGACGAGGGCCGCCCGTTTGTTCGTCCAGGCGTCATGCACGGCGGTCAGGATTTCGCGGAAGCCGGGCCGGCCCCACTTCGCGGCGGGGGGCCAGTACGTGCCGCCGAAGAACGGTTGTTTGTCCGGCGTGAAGAACACCGACATCGGCCAGCCGCCGTTGCCGGCGATGGCCATCACCGCGTTCATGTAAATCTGATCGAGGTCCGGCCGCTCCTCGCGGTCCACCTTGATGTTCACGAACCACTGGTTCATGAGGCCCGCGATGTCCGGGTTCTCGAAGCTCTCGTGCTCCATCACATGGCACCAATGGCAGGCGCTGTATCCGATGGACAGAAAGATCGGCCGATCCTCCGCCGCGGCCTTCGCCAGCGCCTCCTCGCCCCACGGATACCAGTCCACCGGGTTGTACGCATGCTGCTGCAGATACGGGCTGGTCTCGTGCAGCAACCGGTTCGCGGGACGATCGGGATCGGACATGGCGATCTTCGTAGGGTGGGCCGAGTCTTCGAGTCCCACCACGAGGAAGGACCGGCGTTCCATTATCCCGTCGCCCGACAACAAAGAGAATGCCTCATCACGAATCGTCCTGTGATCCGCCGGTTGCGGGACCAGGGATGCGCTCGGCGGGTTCCCTCCGACGAGCAGCGGACTGCAGACGGTCCAAAGCGCCAGACCATACAGCAGCAGCGAACCGGCCGCGCGCAGTTGTCGCGTCCGCCGCCGCCGGCCGAGTCGTTGCGCGTCGGCCATCAACCGCCCCCGAGGAATGCGGGCCGGCAATCCGGCGGCCAACCGCAATTGCGTCCACGATCCCCAACAACGGGCGATCGTCCCCGGCCCGACTCCGACCTCGTCACAGAACCGCCGCAAGGTGACCCGCGGCCCGAACCGCTCGGCGAGCAGCCGCAATTCCGTCCGTAAATCGTTCGCAGCATTCATGATCGTGTCCCTTGAGGACGGTCACGAGCACCCTCGGCCGACTGGTCGCGGATTCGCTCGTGTCTGTCACCCTACGGGAGAATGTTGCGCGGATTTTTCGTGGCGCCCGAAAAGTTCGCGAAACCGCAAGCGTGGGTCCAAACGTCGCTTGCGGTTTCGCGGTCTTCTCAAAGCGTCGCACGCCCAGCCGCAGCGATCACGCAGAATGAATGGCGAGCGTCTCACCTCCAGCCCTGTCCGATCCAGGTCAGCGAATCGCGGCCGCGAAACCGCTCGTCCACGCGCCGGAGATGGGCGCTCAACTGCCCCGTGTGGTGCTGCACGTGCCGCAGGTTGTAGAGATGCAACTCGCCCCGCGAGAAGCGGCGGTGCGCGAAGCCCGACGGTCCCTGCAGGGTCTCCGGCGATTCGGCCGCCAGGGTGGCGAGCAGCTTTTCGCGGCAGATCGTCAGGTAGGCCAGCGTTTCTACCTGGGACAGTCCGGGACAGGGAATAGGCTCTCGTTCGTCGCCGCCGCGCTGGTGCAACTCGCGCAGTTCGAAACCCTGCTCGCTGGGTGACAGATAGACATCCACGAAGAACAGCGTGTGGTACGCGACCTGGCGAAAAGTGAGCTGGGCAATGCGGCCGTCCCAATGTTCCGGCGGGCATTGCTCGATGGCCTCCTTCAGCATGCACAACGCGGCTTCGAACTGGCTGGTGACGCATTGCTGGAAGAAGTCGAGCATGGCGAGGTGTCTCGATTTCCCAAGGGAGCCACATCCGGAGCCCACAGGAATGCGATTGCAGCCGCGGAGCGGCGTCAGAACGTAGCCCCCGGCGTGAGCCGGGGGTTGTGCTCGCGTGATGTCCCGCAGCCCCGAAGGGGCGAAAGAAGCTCGGATCGTGAACCAGATTTCTGTCGCCCCTTCGGGGCTGGAATCATGATACGGGCGTCACCCCCGGCTCACGCCGGGGGCTACGATCTGCCGCCCCGTTCGGGGCTGAAAGGCGAACTCATTCCCCGCGCACGGCATAGATCGATTCGCGGCTGTCATCCATCTGCCCTGTGAATCCAGCGTGCCGGTCGATGATCCGGCGCAGTTTCGCCATGAACTCCTCATGCGAGGCGGCACGCATCATCGGCTGCGGCTCGGCGGCCAGTCGTTCGGTGACCACTTCGCTGACGAAGGTTGCCACGTCAACACCCGAAGCCGCGGCCTGGCGACGCAGCGTCGATTCAATCTCCGCCGACAATTCGAGATTGACGTTCATGGCTCTGACGCTTTCCCATTTGGTCCGTGCAACTGCGATCCCTCGCTCACTCGCCAGACGGCGATTGCAGCGACCGCCGCGCCTTCGACTTGACCAGTCCGAGGAAGCTACTCACGCGCTCGTACGCCTCCGTTTCCGCGGCTTCGTCCGGCAACAGCGACCCGGTCCGCGCCTTGGCTGCGAGTTCCCCCATCCGCCGCTGATCCGCCTCCGTGAACCTCCACTTGAGCAGTTCCCGGGCGACCGCTGCGGGCAACGTGGGGGCGTCGGGGGCGATCACCCGCGCCAAGATGGTCGTTTCGGCATTGTCGAGGGTCTGGGTTTCCATGCCCCGATCCTACCACGAGGGACGCGAAATCCACAGGAATTGTCGTCGGAGACGGTCCCCGGACGAAGCCTTCTCAGAGCGGGCAAGCCCTGGGAAGCACCCGAAGACACGGCCGACACGGCCGTGGCACACAAGCCACCGCGGCCGTTCCCCGTCTTCGTGTGCCACGGCTGTGTCAGCCCGTACAGGCGCTTCCACTAGGGAATTGCTGCATCAAGCGATTCGTCGAGGAAAACGCGGAGAGACCGTAAGATCAACTTCGAGGGAATGCCGCGTCTGCCTTTTCACGGGCTCTATCCATCTCGACCTGCACGGCTTCAACCTTAAACTCAGCATTTCGGAAGAAGGGCCTGGTCTTGTATTTGAAATACAGCTTAATGAACTCATCGCGTCTCCATTGATGAGCAGGAAAGTATCGCAGGTCATATTCCGGCAGCGTGGGGTCCACAATCTCGTCGTTGAAGACATTCCAAGCGTGTTCCTGTGGCGTACCAATGGATGAGGACATGACGACACCTTCGACATACGACGCGCTGCTATCGTCCTTCTTAAACATCAGATTGGCCGCATTCTCCCAGCAAAAATTGGGCTTCGCGTCGACTAAGATGGCCGCCTTTTTGCTTTCGGGCACGTTTTTCTGCATGGTCAATCTCCTGGCATCGCTCAAGTGTTTTCGGGCCATTCCCACTGGATGTTTTCGATTGAGCATGTCTGTCAGTGCGCCGATTGGTCTCGAAGGCGGATGGGACCAACTCTACGAGTCTGACCTCATCTTGCATCCTATGGGCGAGCTATCCCGTCTCGATTTCGGAGAAATTGCATGGCTGGAAGTTGTTGCTGTAGCAACAGAGAGATCCATTCTGGGTCAACGAAGTTTCTGTTCTCGATCTTGATGCGAGTTGCGACGTACCCCTCTGCGTGCTCCTCATCCGTCAATTGGACGGTTGCACCGTGCCTCTCAAGTAGGGCGATAAGCTCTCCTGCCGTCAATCCGCGATTGAGCAACTTGAACTGCCCTTGGTTCAATGGCAATGAAAGAGCTGTGCGTCGAGAGTATTCTGCGATGATCTCAACGGCGACCCTAATTCGTTGCAATGTAAAGACGAACCAGATCAACAACGCAAGTTGACAGATGCCCGCAAGCACCAGAACCAGTGCCAGTTGTTCTTGTGTCATCGAATGCTCCTACGGATGTCGGATCAGGTCGTTCAGGTAAGTCTGACGTTCAGACTCACTCCTCATACAACCGCACGCGGACCGTCCCATCCTGCGTGATGCACGCCCGGTATAACCCCTCGGAGTTGTACGCGGCGTTGAACTTTCCGGTCTTGTCCAGTCCGATGGCGGCGCCTTCGCCGCCGGCGTCTTTGAGCTGGTGGTTGATGACGTCGTCGGCCGCGTCCTTCAGCGACTTCTTAAGGTACTTCATCTGCGACACGATCTCGTGCGAGACGGCGTAGCGGATGAAGAATTCGCCGTGGCCCGTGCAGGAGATCGCGGCGGCGGCGTTGTCGGCGTAGGTGCCTGCGCCGATGATCGGCGAGTCTCCCACGCGGCCGTAGAGCTTGCCGGTCATTCCGCCGGTGGAGGTGCCAGCGGCGAGGTTGCCGGTCTTGTCGAGCGCGACCGCGCCGACGGTGCCGTATTCGATGGACTTCGGTTTGGGCGAAGCGAGGGAGCCCTGCTGCTGGGCCTTCTGTTCCGCGTCCTGCTTCCAGATTTCCTGGATCGCCTTCCAGCGATGCTCGGTCCAGAAGTACGCCGGATCGACGATGTCGAGCCCCTGCTTCGTCGCGAAGATCTCCGCCCCGCGGCCGGTGAGGAGGACGTGCTTCGATTTCTCCATCACGGCCCGAGCGGCGGTGATCGGGTTGCGGATGACGGTGACGCCCGCGACCGCGCCAGCCTGTTTCGTCTTGCCGTCCATGATCGACGCATCGAGTTCGTTGCGGCCTTCCCGTGTGAAGACGGCCCCTTTGCCCGCGTTGAGCAGCGGCGAATCTTCCATCACGCGGATGGCGGCCTCGACGGCGTCGAGGCTGTTGCCGCCGGCGTCGAGCTTCGCCTTGCCGGTTTTGAGCGCCTCGGTGAGCAACGCCCGGAGCTGCTTGTCGAGTTCGGGGGTCATGTCCTTTTTGTCGAGACCGGTGCCGCCGTGGATGCCCAGGACGACGTGTTCGACCGTGTCATCCGACGCCGCGTGCAGAGTCCTCATCGGCATCCATCCTGTCATCATCACGACCAGCAGCCACCGCATTGTGCCGCCTTTCCGGTGAAGTTTCCGCAACCCGTCATCCCATCGCGATCACCGTACCCGGTTGCGGGCGGCGGAGTCCAGCGTCTTCAGAACGGGGGAAAAAAGGCATTGTCTCACGCAAAGGCGCAAAGCTCGCAAAGGAAGAGGACAAAGATTGGCCGCCAAAAGGCGCAAGAGACGCAAAAGGATCTGAGACGGTCTGCTGCTCAGGAGTCCACTCATCACTTTTGCGCCTTCTGCGCCTTTTTGCGGCTGGATTCGTCTTTTCTTTCCTTGGCGAGCTTTGCGCCTTTGCGTGAGACCATTCTTGTTCCTGTCTTGAGCGTCTTGCGGAGCGCTCGCCCTCGCTGACGCTTCGGGTTGGTGTTGGACATGGCATAGACCGTCAACTCCATTCGGCAATCGAGCGGGATCGCGTCGCTCGGTGGCATCGACGTTTGGGCATGGGTTAGACTTGGGTGACGACTCACCCCGCCCCCCCGGAGCCTGCCGCCATGCTTTCCCGCCGCTCGTTGCTCATTCTCTGGACGTTCTTCTGCCTGACGACCGCCGGTGCGGCTCAGGAGCACGACGCCGTCAAACCGGTTCCGCGCGATGCCAACTGGATGAAGCGGCACGAATCGTTCAACGAGCGCGTCAAGAAAGGCAAGGTCGACCTGATCTTCATCGGCGACTCCATCACCCAGGCGTGGGAAGGGCCCGGCAAGGAGATTTGGGTGAAGGCTTACGCGCCCCGCAACGCCGTCAATCTGGGCATCGGCGGCGACCGCACCCAGCACGCCCTGTGGCGGCTCGATCACGGCAACATCGACGGCATCACGCCCAAACTCGCCGTGCTGATGATCGGCACCAACAACTCCGGCACCAACACGTCCGAGCAGATCGCCGACGGCGTGATGGCGATCGTCAAGCAGCTCCGCGACAAGCTGCCGGAAATGAAGATTCTGATTCTGGCGATCTTCCCGCGCGGCGCGGACAACAATGACGCCAAGCGGCAGGTGAACGCCAAGGCCAACGAGATCATCGCCAAGCTCGCCGACGGCAAAATGATCGAGTACCTCGACATCGGCCCGAAGTTCGTCGCCGCGGACGGGACGCTCAGCAAGGAGATCATGCCCGACCTGTTGCACCTCAATGCGGCGAGTTATCAGATTTGGGCCGACAGCATCGAAGACCATGTGAAGCGGTTGATGGGGGAGGCGAAGTAGACGCCGATGTCTGATGTTCCCATGAGCCAAACTCCGCCCGAGCGTGACAGGTCGACGCGTAGGAACGCGATCGCCGGCGTGGCGTTCCTGGTCGTCCTGCTGGCCTTCCTGACATGGACGGCCGTAGACACGCTCAATCGGGCGAATGAGCGCGATCGCGTCATCAGTTCGGTGCATCTGGTGGCCGCGGCGATTGCGACCTTCGTCCACGACACGGGTCATTGGCCGTCGTCCGTCGAGGAGCTGGCGAAGGTGGGGCCGATCTCGATCGGTCCGTACACGTGGCCGGCCGATCGTGCCGAAGTCCTGCCACGGGTGGCGGTCGACTACGATGTGAAATTGTCCGACGTGGTCAAGACCACCAAGGACCGATTCCGCGCGGTACGTCCGGCCGATCCCAAGCAGGAAAGCGTCTCCACGAAGAATGCCTTCGATCGCATTCTGCCGGTCGTCCGGGCGGCGGTCGACGCCGATCCGATGATGCCGCGGTGAGTGAGAGTCACAGCCCGGAGCGCCGGCGACGGCGTGCCCCTCACCTGTCGCAGAATCTCCGAGAAGTGGTTTCAGAACTCACTGCAGGTTGGTACGCCGAAGGCGTTCGATCCCACAGCCCAGGGCCGCGAGTTCGCGAGCGCACCCTGGGGAATTGGCGTCCTGATGAAACCCTCTCAGGGTAGGATTCCATCATTGATCGCCACCCAGGGTGCGCTCGCGAACTCGCGACCCTGGGCTTTGAGATGCAACGCCTTTGGCGTAAAAACCCTGCGATTTTGGAACCGCACCTACGCTGTCGCTTGCGATCCGGGCTGGGACAATGCGAAAGCGCCGGGCGAGGGAGTGAAGCGGCGTCACGACAGCTTCGGCGGCTTCTTGCCGGTGATGCGGTAGACGTAGGCGAGGATCTCGACGAACACCTCGTACAGTTCGACGGGAATCGTGCGGCCGACTTTCACGTTGCGGTACAGCGCCCGGGCGAGTGGCTTGCGTTCGATGATCGGCACGCCGTGCTCGGCGGCGAGGCGGCGAATCTGGGCCGCGATCTCCCCCATTCCCTTGGCGACGACCATCGGCGCGGGCATCGTCGCCGGGTCGTACTTGATGGCGACGGCGATCTCCGTCGGATTGGTGATGACGACGTCCGCCGTCTTCACCGCGCCGATCTGGCGGGCCTCGGCGAGCTTGCGGTGCAACTCCCGCCGGCGCGACCGGACGTGCGGGTTGCCCTCCATCTCCTTCATCTCTTCGCGGAGTTCCTGCTTGGTCATCTTCAATTCGCGCTCGTGATTCCAATACTGATAGCCGTAGTCGAGGATCGCCAGCCCGACCAGCGACAGCGCGAGATAGAACCCCAGCTCCACAACCGACTGCCCCATCGTCACCAGCAGCGCGGACGCTTCCTGCTCCGGGAGCGCGAGGTACTGATCCTGATGCGTGGACAGATACAGGTACGCGACGCCGGCGACCAGCAGAATCTTCGCGATGCTGCCGCCAAGCCGCACGACCGACGACAATGAGAAGATCCGCTGAAAGCCGCTGAGCGGGTTGAGTCGTTCGAGCTTCGGCTCGAGCGCTTCCGGCGACCACATGAGACCGACCTGCATCACGTTGGCGGCGAGGCTTCCGCCGGCAACGAGCAGCATCAGCGGAATCACCGCCTGGCTGACGACGTACGCGGTCTGCCACACGATCTGCGCGGCCGATTTCTGATCGAGATTGAGCAGCGGCTCGGCGGTCAGCGTGCCCCGCAGCAGTTGCAGGAACATCTCCCCGCAGCCGGGGCCGAGCATGTACAGCCCGCCCGAAGCCGACAGCAGCACGACCGCCGCGGTCAGGTCGACGCTGCGCGCGATGTTCCCCTGCTCGCGCGCCTGCTGTCGGCGGCGATCGGTGGGAAGCTCGGTTTTGTCGCCGGCGTCGTCGGAGGACATCGCAATCCATCAACTTCAACGACAAGATTCCGAAGCGCGAAACCGCAAGCGTCGCTCGCTTGCGGTTTCGCGTTTCAGGATTTTGGGACCGTCACCCCGTCGGGAACACCAGCACTTCGCGCAGCGAATCCAGCGTCGCGGACATCACCCCCACGATCACCTCCGAGACGCCCGACAGCAGCGCCGCCAGAATGATCATGCACAGCCCCGCCCGCGTGGCGTAGCCGATGGCCTGCAGATTGACCTGCGGGACCGAATGACTCAGAAACCCCAGCGTCAGGTCGATCAGCGACATCATCACCACCAGCGGGGCCGCTACTCGAATGCCCAGCACCAGCGACTGTTGCACGAGGCCGCTGACCAGCTCGATCGCCGATTGCGTGACGACCGCCTCGCCGACGGGGAGCGTCTCGAACGTCTCGACCAGGATGCGGATCATGCGGATGTGGCCGCCGAACGGCTCCATCAGCAGGAACGCCGTCAGTCCGAGGAACGACAACGCCTGCCCCGACACCGAACCGGTGCTGTCGAGTTCGGGGTTGATGATCGAGCCAAGTCCGAACCCCGCCTGCTGATCGACGATCTGCCCCGCGATCTGCAACCCGGCGATCACCGCCGCGATGCCCAGGCCGAGCAGCAACCCCAGCATCAACTCGCCGATGGCGACCGCCGCGAACCCGACGAGATTCTGCGGCAGCCCGGCGGCGGTCTGCCGGGCGTAGTCGTCCCGCGACAGTCCGACGGCCTCCAGGTGATGCGACGCCTGCTGCAATTGATCGAACCGGTGCCCGAGCGCCGGCGGCATCTCGTCGCGCGTGAGGACTTCGTTCAGGTCGCGGTCCAGCCGGTCGAACCCGCGCTCCAGATGCCGGGGCAACGCCGGCGTGAGAATCAGCGCCAGCGACAGCGTAAGCAGCACGCGCAGGTTGAGCGGGATCGCACTGTTGGCGAACAGCGGCCCGACAATCATCAGCCCGCTCATGCGGATCAGCACGAGCAGAAACCGGCCGTACTCGACGAGCGCACCGTCCACAATCACCCGCGACAACCATGGGGCAAGGCGCTCGGCATCGAGAAACGGCGCGATGGCGTCCATGTGCTGAGTCTTCACTCCCCTCGCCCGGCGCTTCGCCGGGAGAGGGGCCGGGGGTGAGGGTGCCTTTGGTCTTTTGTTTTCTGCCTTCGTCTCATTCGACTGCGATGGAGTAAGAGAAAGGCCAAAGGCACCCTCACCCTCTCCCAGCGAAGCGCCGGGCGAGGGGACAAGGCAGAAAACCGTCACTTACATTCCTCCCGGAATGTTCTCGAACACGTTCGTCGCGTATTCCACCAGCGCGTGCAGCGTCCACGGCAGCGTGAACAGCAGCATCGCGAGCATGGCGATGATCTTCGGCACGAACCCCAGCGTCTGGTCCTGCAACTGCGTCACCGCCTGGCCGATGCTGGTGATGAGGCCGACGATCAGCGCCGCCGCCATCACCGGCAACCCCAGCAGCAGGGCCGTGATGACCGCTTGTTGACACAGTTCGGCAGCGTGATCGACGGACATAGGTGGTGGGTGGTGGGTATTAGGTATTAGGCGGAGAGTGCGCGGTCAGAGGTCGATGTGATTGTTGTGGTTTGCCGCTCACCGACCACCTCTCTCACCCCATCGGGCGGACGCTTTCGAGCAGCATGCCGACGGTCAGGAACCAGCCGTCGATGAGGACGAACAGCAGCAGTTTCAATGGCAGCGAGATCAGCACCGGGGGAAGCATCATCATGCCCATGCTGATGAGCAGCGCGGAGATCACCAGGTCGATCACCAGAAACGGCAGATAGATCTGAAAGCCGATCACGAACGCCGCTTTGAGTTCGCTCAGCATGTACGCCGGGATGAGGACCGTCAGCGACACGTCGTCGTAACTCTCCGGGTCGACATACGTCCGAGAGGCCGGGCTGTCCGGGGCCGGGCGTTGGAAGTCGATGAACATCCACACGGCGTCGGAGTTGTCGCAGCGGTCGATCTGCTCCGCCATGAACCGCCGCAGCGGCTGCGCGGCCCGTGCGAACGCCGTGGCTTCATCGAGCGGGGCGGCCCCCGCCGCCGGGCTGGTGTAGGGCTTGACGCCCTGCTCGTACGCTTCCTGCCAGACCGGGGCCATCACCATTACGGTGAGGAACAGGCACAGCGACACAATCACCTGATTCGGCGGCAACGTCTGCGTGCCGAGCGCCTGCCGGAGCAGGCTGAGCACGATCACAAACCGGATGAAGCAGGTCGTCATGATGAGAATCGACGGCGCGAGCGTCAGCACCGTCAGCAGCAACATCACCTTCAGCGACGACGTCAACCCCTGCGGCGACGTCAGTTGATCGACATTGAACCCCAACGGCTGAGCGAGTCCCGGCGGCAACGGCTCGGCATTGTTCCCCGGAAACGGCTGCGGCCGCACCTCCACCGCGCGCTGCACCGCCCCCGGCTGATTGGGCGTGCTCCGACCCGGCGTCGGCTGAGCAAAACACACCGTCGGAATCAACCACAGCGCGAAGAACCACGCTTGCATCAGACGTAGGGTGGGACGAGTCTTCGAGTCCCACCAACGATTGACCACCGACGTGGTGGGACTCGAAGACTCGTCCCACCCTACAAAACCGTGTTTACACACCATCCACCTCCAGTGTCCCGGAGGGAAACGATGTCCCGGCGCGACTCGTTGGTCTCGACGAGGTCGTCGCAGTCCGTTGCCACACTTGCGTGAACGCCCCCAGCCCCGATGTCGCTTCATCGCGGCGGCGACACGCGCCGGCGAGCAGATCGACTTCGACCGGGTCGGTGATTTCCGACAATGTGCGGACGCCGTCCGGCCCGACGCCCAGCAGCAGGACGCGCGAGCCGCATCGCACGAGATGCACGGCGACGCCGCGGCTGAGGAGGCGTTGCCCAAGCGGTTCGACGGCCTCGGACGGCAGTCCGCGCAGGCTCGGCGGCCCGTGCCGCTTGAGCCAGCGGACGGCGAGCATGAGGCCCAGGGCCATCACGCCGAGCGCGGCGACTGTGCCCCACAGCGACGCCGTCGGCGCGCTGGGTTTGGACTTCGGTTGCGATGCGGAATTCGTGGCCGTCCGTTGCGGCAGCCGCAGATCGGGCTTGGGAATCGGCGCGGGATTGGTCCGCGGCTCGGTCGCAAACGGGGCGAGGGATTGCGGCGGAGGCTGGGCCTCCGCACGGGGCGCGACGGCCACCGCGACGCAGATCATCAGCAAGAGTCGCAACCGGTTCACGGCGTCGTCCGCGGGTCTCTCCCCTCGCCCGCCGCTTCGGTGGGCGAGGGGCGGGGGGTGAGGGTGCTTTCCGCCTTTGGCCTCGATGCTTTCGGACTAGGGCATGAAGACAAAGGCAAAAAGCACCCTCACCCTAACCCTCTCCCAGCGAAGCGCTGGGCGAGGGGATAAGCCTCCCGGACGCGAACGGCGCGCCGGGTGGGGGTGAATACATCGCCGCGGGGATTCGATCAAGATCGAACCGGCAGGAATTGCCGGTCTTCGTCTCCCCTCGCCCGCCGCTTCGGTGGGAGAGGGGCCGGGGGTGAGGGTGCTTTTTGCCTTTTGTCTTTATTCAATGGAGCGATGGCAGAAGAGAAAGGCACCCTCACCCTAACCCTCTCCCAGCGAAGCGCCGGGCGAGGGGACAAGCGGGGCAGCCACGCACGTTCATTGCCTCCCGCCCAGCGGCCCGGCATGATGGCCGCACTCACACATCCTCAAGGGGCCGCATGTCCGAACCCGCAATCAGTCCACCGGCGACGGCGTCGCTCACGTCGTTGCCGCGCGTGTTGACGCTGCTCGACGGCACGACGCTGGTCGTCGGGGCGATCATCGGGTCGGGGATTTTTCTGAAGGTCGACAAGGTCGACGGGGCGCTCAAGGCGTTCGGGTTCGGTCCGATCATCGGCGTGTGGGTGCTGATGGGTTTCATCACGCTGTGCGGGTCGCTGGCCCTCGGCGAGCTCGCGGCGCTCTATCCGCAGGCGGGCGGACCCTACGTGTATCTGCGGGAAGTCTACGGCCGGTTGCCGGCGTTCCTGTGGGGTTGGACCGAGTTCTGGGTGGTGCGGACGGGGGCCATCGGCGCGCTGGCGTGCGCGACGACGTTGTACTTCGACCAGATCGTGCCGCTGACGCACAACCAGCAGATGTTGACGGCGATCGCGATCGTCGCCGGGCTGTCGCTGTCGGCGATCCTGAGCACCAAGGGGAGCGCGGTCATTCAGAACTGGCTGACGTTCATCAAGGTCTCGTTTCTCGCGGCGATCATCGTGCTGCCCGTCGCGATGGGCTACGCCGACGCCGGGCCGGGGCATTGGCAACCGGTGTGGCAGCCATCGGGCGGGACGGGATTCTGGGAGGCGATGGGGGTCGCAATCATCGCCGTGATGTGGCCGTATCACGGGTGGATCGACCTCGCCCCGGTGGCGGAAGAAATCAAAGAACCGGAGCGGAACGTGCCCCGCGCGCTGGGGATTGGATTAGGGATCGTCGCGGGCATCTACGTGCTGGCGAACCTGAGTTATCATCTGATGTTCAC
>Ga0163151_10006180_pt1 | contig 14733 bp, 11 predicted proteins | sample OliLakLV19MP5IB2_FD_145596 | JGI IMG/M metagenome (GOLD analysis project Ga0163151, IMG submission 145596) | Freshwater microbial mat bacterial communities from Lake Vanda, McMurdo Dry Valleys, Antarctica - Oligotrophic Lake LV.19.MP5.IB-2 | ecosystem: Environmental > Aquatic > Freshwater >...
CGGGGGGGGCGGTGCAAAGCCGTGGATGAAGAACCGGGGCGGCGCGGCGAGCGGGAAAAAGTAGTCTGCGCGGGCGGACCTGCCATCGAGCGCGAGGGCTCAAGCAATGCTCTGCACGGAATCACCTTCCCCGAACAGCAACTCGCGGAGTTCTGCCGCCGCCACAGGGTGCGCCGCCTTTCACTCTTCGGAAGCGTGTTGCGCGATGACTTTGGCCCCGACAGCGATGTTGATGTGCTGGTCGAGTTCGAGGAAGGTTGGCCCCCGGGCATGATCGGCTTCGGGGGAATGATCCTCGAGCTGTCCGCGCTTTTCGGGCGGCGAGTCGATCTGCGGACGCCGTTCGATCTCTCCCGTCATCTCCGCCCCGACGTCCTTCGCGAATCGAGGACGCTCCATGCCGCGTAGTTCGGCGCGGACGCTGCTCGACGATCGGGTTCGGATCGAGCACATGCCCGAGGCGGCGCGCGATATCGTGGGGTTCATCAAGAATCGCACACGCGCGGAACTCGACTCGGACTCGCTTTTCCGACGGGGGCTCGTCAAGGCGGTTCAGCAGATCGGCGAGGCCGCCGCGAGCATCACGGACGAGGGGCGATCAAGAGTCCCCGATTTGCCTTGGGGACAGATCGTCGCGATGCGGCATGTGCTTGTGCATGTCTACTGGGGCGTCGATCTCAATCGCGTGTGGGCAACTGCGCGAGATGATGTCCCCGTTCTGCTGAGCGTGCTGGAGCGGGCCTGCCTGCACTGGCCCTTGCCAACGTCTCCGGGTGCCGCCGGCACGTCCGTGCCCTGAGGCCGGCTACCTCGCCAGCCTGAACACGTCCGTCAGTTCCCCCTCGGCCGATTCCGCGCCCGTGAAAAACGTGACGCGCAGCGTCGGCGAGACCGCGCCCGCGCCTGCGCCGCTCCCCTCGCCGTCGCGCCACGCCAAGAGCCAATCGGGCAGGCCGCCGAGGGACAGCGTATAGGTGCGTGTGACCAGGTCGTCGAACTGGCGCGCGTTGGCCTCGGGGGTCGAAAGGTCCGTCCGCCAGATGAGGTCCTGGGTCTGGGACCCGTCGGCAAACTCAGAGCCCGGCCTGAAGAGTTCGACGCGCGCGGTGCCCAGCGCGCGGACCCCCTGGTCGAAGCGGTCGCGCAACTCGAAGTGGCACACGATGACCGGCTTGCCCGCGGCATCGGCCCCGAACCGCGTCAGGGGGTGGATCGCCAGCCGCTCGGCGCGGGCTTCGCTCAAAATGGGCGCGGACCCGGCCGCGGGCTCTTGATCCTGCGCGCAGGCGGCGATCGAGGCGGTGAGGGCGCAGCCGGCGAGCGGTCCAAAGAATGGCAAGGGGCGCCGGGTCATGCGCGGAGTTTATGGGGCGCGACCGGCCAAGCCGGTCGAAACCAGCAAAACTGCTGAGCAGCAGATCAGTCCCGCTTTGGTCGGGTCGGGCCTGCTCCGACTCGTGCATGACGATCCGAATCGGCGGTGGGTCCGATTGGCGGCTCTGGAAGTTTGCTGCTTTGCGGCCTTTCAGGCGGCCAGGTCCTCATCATCACAACCTGGCGGGTCGCCGATGCAGCCCCACTTCTCCTTGGGGAGGTGGCGGTGGTGGACGTGGATCACGCGCGCCAGTTGCGAGGCGAAGAGTTCGCCGATGGTCCTGAGTTGATCGACCAGCAGCGGGCCGAAGGGCGACAGGCGGTCGCGGAAGAGCATGACGATGGCAAGGACCTCGCCCTCGTGCCGGCAGGCAAAGCCCAGGACGCCCGACTCGCCGAGCCACGCGGCCTCGCCCCCGGCGAAGTCTTCGAGACTGTCCGCATCGGTGAGTTGCACGATCGTGGTGGCCGGCTCGAAGCGCGGCGCGATCGTGTTGGCCATGTGATCCAGGAGCATGTCCACGGTCTCCTTGGGGCAGTCATAGTTGACATACGCGCCAAGGGAGTAGTCCCCGCTGGTGGTGGGCAGGAACACGGCGGCGTTCGTCGGCCCGGATCGGGCCAGGACGAACTCGAGCGTGGTCCTGAGCAGTTGCTCGATATCGAGCTCGTGCTTGATGAGGGTCTTGAACTCGGTTGCGGTGGTGACCTGGTTCATGTTGGCAACGCACTCCATGTGGCCGCCAACTTGATCGGAGCATTCCGCGCCTGCCTGTCGCGCCTTTGCGGGCGCGAGATGAGGGCGGTGTCGGCACAGACCATTCAGCCTTCGCAGGCGTCGCCCGCCGCGCATCGGTGCGTGCTTGCCCACCTTGAAACCCGCCGCGATGAGCAGGCAACGCGAGAGTTCGTGGACGCGCAGGTTCCGCGCGATGGTCTGTCGGCAGCCGCGCGCCGCGGCCCGGAGCAGGAAGCCGGCGTCGAGGGCATCGGTGGCGAGCACGACGCCCGTGCCGCGGCGCGCCAGTTCGCCCGCCAGATCGAGCGACTCGACCGCGCAGGCGGCGTGGTCGATCAGCGCGCCATCGATCCCGGACGATGTGCTCTTCTCGATCGACAGCACGAGGGCCAGGGCCTCGATAGGGTCGCGTGCGATAAGGCAGACGGCGCGGAGCCCGACTGCCCGCACCGCGCGCCGCGCAAGGGCCGGATCGCGCGTCACGATCAGCACTCGGGAGGGCGGGGCTTCATGCGGGCGGAGTTCGCAGCGCAGCGCGGGCTTGCCCTCAATGTAGACATGCGCAACGCGGCCCGGACCGGGCGGTCGGTGCTTGGCGTTGTTGCTCGGCGGCGTTGGCGGGCTCATGGCTTCGTTCTACTTTGATGGGCTGCGCGGGGGGGCGCGGGGGGTGAGCGTCACGCCGCCCGCTGCGTCGCGGATGGCAGGGTGTTGGCGGTCGTGCTCATCGCTGGCGCAACGGTGCGCCCGGATGCGCTCTCACGCGTCCATCTGTAGTCGGGGATGGAGACCGTGACGCTCGTGCCGCGCCCGGGGCGACTGGCGAGCGTGACCTCGCCGCCGTGCAGGCCGACGAGGCGGTGCGCCAGGGCGAGGCCCAGGCCCGGCTGCCTGCCGGCGGACTTCTCGGAGAAGAACGGATCGAGGGCGTGGTCCATCGCGTGCTCGCTCATCCCCGTGCCATCATCGATGACCTGCACGAGGAGGCACGAGGTGTCGGCGGCATCTTCGAGCAGGCGGACCTCAACGGGCGATCGCGGCCCGGATTCGATCGCGTTGACAACGACCTCCACCAGCGCATCGATCATGAGGCCCGTGTCCAGGCGCGCGGTATCGAGGCCCTCGGCGAGCATCAGTTTCACACCCAGCAGGCCCGAGGGCGTGGCGCGGCTCGCGCAGCGGACCTTGGCGAGTCTGATCACCTCGCCCATCATCGTTCCCAGGTCCGTTGGGCGCAGGTCAGGTGCCGGGGGGTTGGCGATGCGGTGGAGGCGAGAGACGAGCGCGCTCAGGCGTCCCGCGGCCTCGACGATCGCGCCAGCCGCAGCGCGGTCGTGCTCATCGCGCAGGCGGCCCAGCAGTGATTGGGCCCGCCCGGAGATGACGGTGAGCGGGTTGTTGAGTTCGTGCGCAGCGCCGGCGGTCATCTCCCCAAGGCGGACCATGGCGCGGGCCTCGGCGAGTTGCTGCTGCGCCTCGCCAAGCGCGCGGTTGGCCTCGCCGAGTTCCTGGTTGAGGCGACCAAGCCGGGCGTTGGCCCGCAGGACCGACTCGACGAGCAACTGCTGGCTGGGCTCCTCGCCAAGCCCCAGGTCGCGGCAGCGGGCGCTCGTGGCCTCGTACAGACGGGCGGTCAGGCTTTCAATGCGATCCGCGCTCAGGCCCATCCGAGCGGCGAGTTCGCGGTCATCGGGCGCGGCGGCCAGGTTGCCCGACCAGCCGAGTCCCAGACGGCGGCAGAGCGCATCGGCCACGCCCACGATGCCCACGAGGCGGCGAGATTCGCCATCGGGCAACTGGTCGTAGGGCACGCCGTGGAGTTCGATGGCGGCGCGGAGGTTCTCCGGCAGACCCCACATGCGGGCGATGTGCGCACCCGCGGCGTGATGGTCCATGCCGAGGATGGGCCGCTCGAAGTCGGCGATGTTGCCGCAGCGGTGCCCGGCCAGTTCGACGACGCGCGCGTAGGCCCGCGGCAGGACGACCTCGAGGGCGAGTTTGCCGATGTCGTGGACCAGGCCGCAGACAAAGCACTCCTCGGGGTGCAGGCCGGGCTCGGGCATCTCGCGCGCGATGAGTTCGGCAGCGCAGGCCACGGCGACTGAGTGCTGCCAGAAGCCGACGCGGTTGAAGCCGACGGTGGCAACCGTCGCGCCTGAGCCGGGCGCCTGAGTGGGTTTCGCCGCGCGGGCCTTTCGCGGCACGGATGCCGACCAGTCGAAGATCGCCACGCTGAGCACGAGCGACCGGACCGCGTCGAGGCCGAGCATGACGACCGCCATTTCGACGGTGGTGATGGGGTGGCGGGTGCGGTTGGCCGCGCGCCGACAGAGCGAGAGCAGGCGGGCGGTGATCGTCGGATCGGACTCGATGAGCCGGACGATCTCGCGGAGGTCGGGCTCTTCCTGCGCGCCGAGTTTGAGGAGTCGGGCGGCGACGGCGGGGAGCGTGGGCAGGCCGGCGAGTTCGCGCAGGACAAGTTCCGTCCGGCGCGACAGGAGCGGGTCGAGCAGGAAGCCGGGCCCCGCGCCCCGGGCGCGGGCCGGGCCGAACTGCTCGGTGCGTGTGCTGGGGCGCGTGCGGGCCATCGTCGCTGCTCGCTCCTGAGAATGGATGCGCCTCAGGCCGCGCTGGTGAGTTCGTCGATCCGCTTCAGGAGTCCGGCCACGTCGAAGGGCTTGCTGACAAAGTCGTCAGCGCCCGAAGCGCGGAGCGCGTCGATGTCCTCGGGCTTGACAACGCCGGAGACGAAGATGATCCGGGTGTCCTTGAGTTCCTCGTGGGCGCGGATGCGCTGGCAGACCACGTTGCCGTTGACATCGGGGAGCATGTAGTCGAGGATGATGAGGTTGGGCCTGAACTGCTCGGTGAGGAGCCCGGCGTCGTAGCCGGTGGCGCAGAACTTCACGTTGTAGCGGTCGTTGCGGGCGAACAGGTCCTTGAACATCTCGATGATCTGGGCGTCGTCATCGACGACGAGGATGCGCTTGGCGCCGCTCTCCAGCGCGCCGACGGGGATGTCGTTGGAGCGCATGAACTTGATGAGTTCGGCTCGCGGGATGCGCCGGAACTTGGAGCCGGGGACGCGGAAGCCCCCGAGCCTCCCCGCGTCGAAGCACCGGATGATGGTCTGCTGCGAGACCTTGCAGACCTCCGCGGCCTCGCCGGTGGTGAAGATCCGCTTGCTCGCCCATTCCTTGGCGGAGGTGTGGTGCCCGTTGACGCCTGGCATGGGTGCCTCTTCTCGATCAAGGGACCGCCCGGGAGCGCGCCGACCCCCGGCGCGCTTACCCGTCCGGTACAGATTGCCGAGGCGTCTATCGACGCGCAGATTGCCCGACTTGACGCTCCCGGGCGCGGCGATGGTTATCAGGCCAGGAGTTGAATGCAGGGGGCATGAAGCGACGGAGCGAAGGAAGTGAACGAATCAGAGCCCGGAGCGCGAGCGACGGGTAGCGCCCCACGCGTAATGCCCCAATGTCACTCACACTTGCTCTCGCAGCGATTCCGGCACAACCCGTCGCTCGCGCTCCGGGCTCTGACAAGCGAGATTCCCCTGCCACCCCTCATCCCCCTCTGCTGTCATCTGCTTGCGCTGCTCCCTCTGAGTTCCTTCCCGCGCCCCGCAGCCGTTTCACCTCTTCCAGTCGCTCCTTCAGCAACTTCTCGGCGCCGAACTCGGTGGGGTGGTAGTAACTCTTCTTGACGCCCAGATAGTCCTGCGTGCCGACAATCCCCACGCCGCGCTCGCTTGTGCGGATGCCGTCGGTGTGCGCGTAGGCATACTTCTCGCCGTCGCGCGTCGAACCCGCGGACTTGAGCCCCGCCTTCTTCACGTTCCCGTCCTTGATGTGCATGGGCACGGGGATCGTCCGTCCCTCCTTTACATCCTCCATCGCCGCGTTGATGGCGTTGTACGACGCGTTGCTCTTGGGCGCGAGCGCAAGATACGTCGCGCACTGCGCGAGGATGATGCGTGCCTCGGGCATGCCGATGCGCTCGACCAGTTCCCAGCACGCCGCGGCGACCATGATCCCGCGCGGGTCGGCGTTGCCGATGTCCTCGCTGGCGAGGATCGCCAGCCGGCGCGCGATGAAGCGGACATCCTCTCCCGCGTCGAGCATCATCGCGATCCAGTAGATCGCCGCATCGGGGTCGCTGCCGCGGACGCTCTTGATCATCGCGCTCGCGGCGTCGTAGTGCCCGTCGCCGGTATGGTCGTAGACCGCGGCCTTCTGCTGGATGCTGTCTTCGGCATCCTGCCTCGTGATGACAATCCGCACCGACGGTGCCTCTCCCTCACTCCCTTGATCCCTCGATCCCTCACCCCCTTCCCCACTCAGCACCGCCACTTCCAGCGCCGTCAGTGCCCTTCGCGCATCGCCATCGCTCTTCACGGCCCATACCTTCAGCGCCTCATCATCCACGCGCAGCGCCACCTTGCCGTAGCCGCGCTCGGCATCGGCGATCGCCCGGCGCAGGACGCCGATGATCTCCTCTTCGCTCAGCGCCTCGAGGCGGAAGAGGGTCGAACGCGACACCAGCGCCGAGTTCACCGCGAAGAGTGGATTCTCGGTTGTCGCGCCGATGAGCGTCAGCACGCCGCGCTCGACATCGGCGAGCAGCACGTCCTGCTGGGCGCGGCTGAAGCGATGTATCTCATCAAGGAACAACACGGTGCGCCGGCCGGAGTCGATCAACCGCTTCCGCGCGGCCTCGCTGATCTCGCGTATGCGGGCCACGCCCACCGATGAGGCGTTCTCGCGCTCGAAGTGCCGGTTGGTGTGGCGCGCGATCAACTCCGCCAGCGTCGTCTTGCCCGTCCCGGGCGGGCCGTGCAGGATGATGCTTGTCAGCGCGCCCTTCCCCAGCCCTGCCCGCTCGGCCTTGAGCATCCGCCACAGCAGTTTGCCGGGCGCGAGGATGTGCTGCTGGCCCGCGAACTCCTCGATGGCGAGCGGGCGCATCCGCACCGCCAGCGGCTCGACGCCGCGGATCGCCTTGTCGCGCTTTTCGGCCCAGAGGTCGTTCACGAGGAAGAGTATGAAGTGGTGAGTGGCAGGGGGTGAGCGGGCATCGGGTTCCGGGGTTCGGGTTCCGGGTTTCGGGTTCCGGGTTCCGGCCAAGACTCCAACGGAACGCGGCTTGTAATCGCTAACATGGACCGTGATGTTCGCCGCCACTTTTCTCCTGCTCTCCGGTGTGTGGCTCATCTGGGCCGCGGCAGCGCACGCGCTGGCACGCCGATCGCCGCGGGAGCGCGACATCAACGTCGCCTTGGCGATGCTCGTGGTTCGCCTGCACGTGCGGCTGGTGCAGCGGCTGACTGTTGTGGGACGCGAGAACATTCCGCGGGAGCGTCACCCCGGCCCGCTGGTGGTCGTCGCCAACCACACGTCGGGCCTCGACCCGATGCTCATCCAGTCGGTTGCACCCTTCGAGATCAAGTGGATGATGGCCCGCGACATGCAGCACCCGCGCCTGGCGTGGCTATGGGAACTCGCCGATGTCATCTCGGTCAACCGCGTCGAGGTCTGTGCGGGCACGCCGGGCGAGACTATGCATCGCGGCAACGACTCCGCCGCCGCCCGCACCGCCATCAGACATCTGAAGACCGGAGGCGTGGTGGGCGTGTTCCCGGAGGGCCGCATCGTCCCGCCGGGGCGCATCGGCCCGTTTGCACCCGGCGTGGGGTTGCTGGTAGCGCGTTCGGGCGCGAGGGTGCTCGAGGTGGTCATCGACGGCACCGCCCGTTCCGAGTCCTTGATCGCGGCGTTCTTCATGCCCAGCCGCGCCCGCCTGCGATTCCTGCCAGTACGCGGCTACGAGGGAGTTTCCGCGGCGGAGATCGCGCGAGACCTTGAACAGCGACTGATCGCCGAGACGGGCTGGCGGGTTGAGGCCGCGCCGGATGCGGACGGATACGAGGAACCCAGAGAGAGCAGAGCAAGCGGAGGGAAGCAGAGAGGGTGACATGCGGCTCTTCCCAGCCGTCGTCGCGTCGTGCAAGCGTGTTTACAGTCTTGTGGCTGTTTCCCCTCGATCCCTCGTCCCTTCTTCGGCTCTCTCCCTTGCTCTCCTTCCCCATCATCCTCGACCACAACGCCACCACCCGCCCCGCGCCGGAGGTGGTGGACGCGATGCACCAGATGCTCGCGGAACTGTGGCACAACCCGTCGAGCATCCACCGCCCGGGACAATCCGCCCGGCAGAAGATGGACCTCGCGCGCCAGGACATCGCCCGGCTGCTGGGAGTTCGGCCGCGGCACATCACGCTCACGGGGAGCGGGACCGAGGCCCTGGACCTGGCGATCCGCGGCCACCTGCTGGCGCGCGGACTCGTCGGGCGGGCCAGTGCGGGCAAGCCGCCGGCAACGATCATCACCTCGCCGACCGAGCACATCGGCGTGCGCGACCTGGCCAGGGCGCTTGAGCGCGAGGAGGGCGTGCGGGTGCTGTGGGCCGAACTGGACGCTGGCGGGCGCGTCAGCGTTGAGTCGATCGCAAAGTTCCTGGATGAGCACCATGCGCCGGCGGGCGGGGGGGGCGAGGGGCGAGAGGTTGCGCTGGTGTCGGTGCAGTGGGCGAACAACGAGGTCGGCACCATCCAGCCCGTGTGGGAGATCGGGAAGTTGTGCCGCGACCGCGGCGTCACGTTCCACTGCGATGCCACGCAGTGGGTGGGGAAGATGCCGACGAGGGTGAACGGGGAAGGGACGGGAGGATCGCGGGATCACGGAAATGCGGCCATCGGCGGCATGAGCGAGAATGACGATGAACCCGCCGCGGACTGGGCATCGACGCCCCTTGATGTCGATCTGCTGACGTGCTCGCCGCACAAGTTCCACGGACCCAAGGGTGTGGGCGTGCTGTACGCGCGACCGGGCGTGCGCACCGCGACGCTGATCCACGGCGAGCAGGAACTGGGCCGGCGCGGCGGGACGGAGAACATCGCCGGGATCATTGGCGCGGGAGCAGCGTGCAAACTGGCGGCGGAATGGCTCGCGGACCAGGACAACCGCGTGCGCGGCGGGGAACTGCGCGACCACTTCGAGCGGTCGCTGCTGGCGAGCGTTCCCAATGCCCGGATCAACGGGTCGCACGAATCCGAGCGCGACCGCCTGTGGAACACCTCCAGCATCGGCTTCCCGCGATTGGAGGCCGAGGCGCTGCTGATGCTGCTCTCAGAGCGCGGCATCGCCTGCTCTGCGGGCGCCGCGTGTTCCTCAGGCTCGCTGGAGGCGTCGCCCGTCCTGAAGGCCATGCGTATCGACCCGCTCTACGCCCACGGCACGCTGCGCTTCTCGATCTCGCGCGAGACCACGCGCGACGAGATCGTCCGCGCTGTGCCCATCATCTCCGACTGTGTGGCACGCCTGAGGCAGTCGATGAGCGGGCTTGAGTAAGCAACCCGCCCGTGAGAACCAATCTCGCGGGTTACGCGAGCCGCGGGACGAAAACATGCTGCTCCATGCTGCAACCCCCTGAGGAATCGAAGAAGACCAGTTGGCCCAGACGCATCGGCGGTGTTTCCCATTGCGGTGGGGGAGCCGACCGGAGCGCTCCCGCTGTGGCTGCTGGGTGTCGTGACCAATCGGCGCCATCCCTTGCCTGAGCGCGGGCGGCTGGGCCGCCTCGCCCTCTCAAATGGTCGGGCTACCTGTTCGACTACGCTCCGGGGAGTGCGGCCGACCGATGAACGGAAGGCTTGCACGCCGGTATACCCGCACGAGGAGTTTGCCCGATGCCCGACCCGCTCTCCCCCCATGCGTCCCTGGCCGCGACAACCGACCCTCAGGAAGCGGTGGCGCGGGTGCGGGGCGCGTACGCGGCCCTGCGCGAGCAGATCCACAAGGTGATCGTCGGGCAGGACGAGGTGGTCGAGCAGTTGCTGATGGCGATGTTCTGCCGCGGCCACGCGCTGGTCGAGGGCGTGCCGGGGCTGGCCAAGACGCTGCTGATCTCGACGATCGCCCGGACGCTGAGTCTGGGCTTCTCGCGCGTGCAGTTCACGCCCGACCTCATGCCCAGCGACATCACCGGGACCGAGGTGATCGAGGAGGACAAGGCGACGGGCTCGCGCGAGTTGCGGTTTGTGAAGGGGCCGATCTTCGCGAACGTGATCCTGGCCGATGAGATCAACCGGACGCCGCCCAAAACGCAGGCCGCGCTGCTCGAGGCGATGCAGGAGCACCAGGTGACGGTGGGGGGGATGCAGCACAAGTTGCCCGCGCCGTTCTTCGTGCTGGCGACGCAGAACCCCATCGAGCAGGAGGGCACCTATCCGCTGCCCGAGGCGCAACTCGACCGCTTCATGTTCAAGGTGAGGATCACCTACCCGAGCGCGGAAGAGGAACTGGAGATCGTCAAGCGGATGACCTCGGGCACGCGCGGCACACCCGAGGCGATCTTCAACGCATCGGACATCGCGAAGATCCAGGAACTGGTGCGGATGGCGCCCGCGCCGGACTATGTGGTGAAGTATGCGCTGCGGCTGGTGCGCGCGACGCGCGTGAGCGAGCCGATGGACCTCGGGGCCGACCGGCCGAAACTGGTGAAGGCGTATGTGGGCTGGGGCGCGGGGCCGCGGGCCAGTGAGTATCTGATCCTGGCGGCCAAGGCGCGGGCGATTCTGTCGGGCTCGTTCCATGTGACACCCGAGCATGTGCAGGCGGTTACCCGGCCGGTGCTGCGCCATCGCATTCTGACGAACTTCAACGCCGAGGCGGACCAGGTGACGACGGACGCGATTATCGAGGGCCTGCTGCGGGATGTGCCGGTGGAGGGGGCGAGCGCCTCGGACAAGAAACTGATGGACGCGGCGGTGAGGTAAGCATCGCACGAGCGCGAGGTTCCTTCTGAGAAGAGGCTCGGTCATAGAGGCTCGGGCGCAAGCCCGGGCTTTCTTCCGGGCCTTCCTCGTGCGCGCACGCGCTCGCCCCCTCTCCCCCCGTTTCGGAACAATCCGTACTTTTTTCGTTCCGATTCCTCACGCGGACCCATCGAGCCACGACTAGACGAGGTGGCGATCGGTCTTCGACGCTTGTCGTGTCGGCAACCGATCGTCGGCTTCACCCGAAAGGAGTTGCAGATGGAACATCGTCAAGTCGGCTGTACAGTCAATGGGCCTCCGGGCTGTTTGGGGCGTTGGCGGTCTGGGCGTTGGAGGGTCGGCATCGCCGCCGCGGCGGTAATGCTCGGGGCCAGCATCGCCCCGGCTCAGTCCAGCGTGTACTACGGAACGATCGACGCGACGGACAAGGCCCAGTTGGCCCAGTGGGCCACGCACTACTGGGCGCGGGTCGAGAGCGGCGGCACTCCCGCCGGCGGGGCATCGGCCTTTGGGTTCACGAACCCGGCCATGAACTCAGCGTTCTTCAACCCGCTGCGATCGACGCGTCCGGCGCTTGAAAAGGTCGGGTCGATTCAGAGTTCGCTGTGCGACGGGCTCAACCAGTTCGGGCTTGCGTATCCGGCGGAGGTCGAGGGCCAGCGGCAGGCGATCCGCAAGGCGATGCTCAACAACCAGATCGAGACTCCCTACTCCAGCAACTACGCCGGCACGCTCGAGCACCTGACGCTCATCTTCGCCACGCCCTCGGCAGCGGGCCTGAGCACATGGGTGGAGGACGGCGCGCTGGTCTCGGTCAACCTGCCGCTGGAGCAGGTGAGCGGCACGGCGTATACCGCTTCGGTGGCCTCCAACGTCGGGACGCAGAGCCAGGGTGTGATGAGCGTGCTGATCAACTCCGGCGCGGCGTGGTCGGCGGCGGCGCAGGCCGGGGCGGGTGCGGGCGTGCCGGAGTGGAAGGCGCTCATCACCGGCCAGGCGAGCATCGCGGACCGGTTCGCGCAGACTGTGCAGGGGTACCTGGATGCTGCGGGAGTCAACGCCGTGGACCAGTCTGCTAGCGTTTCAGTCGTGACGGCGAACTTCGGCGTTTATGGAGAAATGCCGGTGGCGGTTGTGCAGCTGCCCGACTGCAAGGTTCTCGTCGACCCGCTGTCGGGAAACGTGTCCGGTCCGTTCCTTCTTGATTCCGAGCTTGACGCCAGAGCGCTGCTGAGCGCGCACTCTGAATTCAACGCCGGCTCCGGCGTTCAGCACTACAGCAAATCTGGCTGCGTGTCGCCATTGGCAATCTGGATACCGGGTGTCCTTTGGCCCGGCCCGGTTCCAATACTCCGACTCCCTGTGCCTGCGCTGCCGACACCCACATGGGTGCTGCCTCCCTTCGGACCGGCGCTTCCGATGAATCCGTCCGCGCCCGGATGGGCATCACCCTCTTGCACGGTCAGCCCGCTGACGAGTTCATGCAACTGCTCGGTGTACATGCACGCGTTGAATACGACGGGCAGACTCATCTGGCGGCGGGATGATTACAGCTGCCCGGCAACTGGCGCGTGCCCACCCGCGGGATGGACGGGATGCACCGGACCTTCGACATTCTATTGGTGGTAAGACACTGCGGTAGGAGGGGGGCGGCCGGCGCGGTCGCTCCCCTTTCTCGATTCTCGTCCACTCAATGGAACGAGCCGGTATGGAAGGGAGCACGAAAACGGTCGCATACGGCTTCCTAGCCGCGCTGGCGGTATATGTGGCGTATGGAACATGCCAGACGGGGCTCTTCGAGATGTTCGGCCTGCACCAGACGCATGTGCGGACCGGCACGACTACGGCGCATCTCTCATCGTGGTGCATCGGCGCAAGGCCGCAGTCGCAGTTTTACCTGGAGGGGCTGTCTGTGGCCGCGGGAGGAGACCCGGTCGGGCTGGTTCTTGGCGTGTGCGCGGCCAGGGTCCATCGCGCGGGTCCGGTCATCTTGGCGGCGCCTGTTGCGGCGGACCTGTGGTGGTGGCTTCCCACCATGCTGTCCTTGGTCGTCGCCCACTGCGTTGCCAGCTGGTGGTTGCCGGTTGTTGCGCGGAAGCGCGCATCGCAGTGGATCAGCGAGCGGGCACGCTGGGTCAGCCTCCCCGCCGACGCGCGTGAACGCATGGTTCGAGGCGGCGTTGTCTCCGCCCGGCTGGCGCACCTTACGCTCGCGGGTCCGGTAGGGATGGCTATGTGGTTCGTCGCGTACAGCCCTGCGCCCCTCCCGAACGAGATTGCGGATGAGTTGTTCCCCGGACCGGTCGCCGGACCGGTTTCGGCTCTTCTGCTGTTTGCACTCGCTGCCGCGACGGGCTCGGTTGTCGTTCGACTGCGCATGCGCACGCATCCAAACCGGGCGCCCAAGTCAGAGCGCTGCGCGTGCGGCTATCCGCTGTTGGGCCTCGCGGGGATCGTCTGCCCGGAGTGCGGAAGCGACACCCGCCGGCGACGCCGCCCTCTCAGGCTTCCGGTGCTCCACACGCGCATACTTCTGTGGCTCGCGGCCGGCGCGGCTGGCACAGTCTGCCTGCTGATCTGGGCGGAAGGGGCCATTATGCCCAGCTGGTCGGTCCCCGCCATTTTGCGGCTGAACGCCTATAGCCTGCGGGCCGGCCTTCTGCTGGGCCCGTGCATCTCGGCACAGAACGCTTACTGGCGCTATGAGGCACCTCCGGCGACAATCCGCTGGCCGGGTCGAGGCACAGGTGTCGTGGCCTGCCGGGCCGTCACGCTCAACGATGATCAGATGGAAGTCCACTTTGTCTGGGGCTGGTGCCCCACAGGCCGTGCCATGAGCGACCCGGCGCAGTGGGCATTGCATTCAAGCAGGAGCCGGCTTCCGCAGGGCACTTATGTTGACGCCCGATTCCTGCCGCGCGGCGCGCCCGACTCGCCCAGCAATCCCCGCCTGGAGCTGATCCTGCAGAACCAGAGCCACAACTATGCTGAGTGCGTGCTGCACGGCAGGCCCGATGAGATACGGCCGCTCTCGGATCAACCCGAGCTTGAACGGCTTTGGGAACGGGTTCGGACCCTCTTGGAGGTGCCCTAGCAAATTTGCCAAATGACCTAAACGGACCCATCGAGCAACGACTACATGGGTGACAGCCGGCCGCGGCCGCGGCGGAGTTGTACCGCCGCCGCTGGGGGCTGGAGGTCGCCTTCCGCTCGCTCAAGCAGACGCTGGCACGCCGCAAGGTGCGGTCATGCACCGCGACGCACGCGCAACTGGAACTGGACTGGAGCGTGGCGGGCCTGTGGATGCTGGCGTTGCTTGGCGCGAGGGCGATCACCGGCACGGGCCACGCCGCCCGGCGGCTCTCCATCGCCCTCACGCTCGCCGCGGTGCGTGCGGCGCGATCGCCGGGCTTCACGATCCATCGACTCCGGAAACGCCTGCGCTGCGCACTGCAGGACACCTACCGACGCATCGGGCCGAAGAAGGCCTACCGCTGGCCCCACAAGAAACGCCCAACACCCCCGCCCGGCCAGCCACGCATCGCCATCGCCACGCCAATGCAAGTCCAGCAGGCACGATCACTTCGCCCACTCCAACACGCCGCGTAGTTCACGGCGTTGGGTGGCATCTTTCATTGGGCCTGCGAGAGGATGATTACTTAGAGACTGTTTCAGAACGGTAGTCGGAGCGATTTGAGACGCGAGCAGACGAGCAGGGCCGCGGCGAGGTCGTGGAGGGCCTGGAAGTGCTCGCCCCAGCGTTCGTAGCACAGGCGGAGGCGTCGGA
>Ga0163151_10006183_pt1 | contig 14730 bp, 13 predicted proteins | sample OliLakLV19MP5IB2_FD_145596 | JGI IMG/M metagenome (GOLD analysis project Ga0163151, IMG submission 145596) | Freshwater microbial mat bacterial communities from Lake Vanda, McMurdo Dry Valleys, Antarctica - Oligotrophic Lake LV.19.MP5.IB-2 | ecosystem: Environmental > Aquatic > Freshwater >...
CTCCTGGGTGGCGTGGCAGGTCGCTGACGCTCAGCTCGGCCGTCCGCCGGTCCGTGGCCCCATAGTCCCGGTCGGACCGGCGTCGGGCTGACCTGCTTGATGTCCTTTCCAGCGCAGGTTGGTCGGGCTGACCTGCTTGATGTCCTTCCGCGACATCAACCCGCATCGCCCGGTCCCGAGGGATCGTCGAGTACGCGTCCCGATGTGCACCGCAGGCGGCGCGGGCAGCGCGGGCAGCGGGGCGTCCGCTCACGCCCGCGACGACCTCGACGTCCCCATCCGTGTGATGTCGCGGAAGGACATCAACGGATCCGCACGGACCTGATCGCGCCGAAAAGGACATCAGTCCCGGGCGCCTTGGGGGCAAAGGACCTTCGCGGCAAGGGACGGTTCGCGGCCCCGCCCGCACGGCCGGCACGGCCGCTAGACGAGTCGCCGCGGGATGCGCTCCGACCAGGTTCGGGCGAAGAACCGCTGGCCGTCGACGTCGACCTGGAGGTCCACGCTGAGATCGAAATCGGTTGCGGTGCTGGTCTGGCGTGAGACGGCGCGGATCTCGATGGCAGTCAGCGCATCGCCGCGCTCCACTTCCCGCTCCTGCCATCGATAGACGACCTCGGCGTCCATCGAGGCGTGCGCGGGATCGGCGTCGCCGGCAGTCATGCGCATGGTCTCGGCCGTGTACAGGCGCCGGCCATCGGGCGTGATGGCGTCACCGCCGCCATGGACGTGGACGGTGGTGGTCCCCGCGATGACGTCCTCGTCGATACGCCAGACCGGCCGGTCGTCGGCGGCGGGCGGACCGCCGTCCAGCGGCGCGGCCTCAGGCCAGGTCATGTCCGGCGAGTCCAGGCGGAAGGCGGGCACAGGCACATCCCCGGGGCCGTCGGCCGGCGGGATGACCGGCAGCTCCAGGCGTGACGGCGCCGCCGGTCCACGGTGGACCTCCAGGGTCGCGGGGTACGGCGAGGGCCAGGCGACCGGCCACAGCGATGACGCGAGGGCGACTCGGATCCGATGCCCGCGAGCCCACCGATACCCAGCGGTCCGCAACGGCACCCGCACCTCCTCGACGACACCGGGGAGCAGCGCCTCCGGGTCGGCGTGCGAGCGTCGATGGGTCAGATTCAGGAGTCCGCCACTGATCAGCGCGACGGACCCGTCCGGTGCGACGTCCCCGAGTCGGACAGACAGCGTCGCGACCGGCGCATCGACCGCGATGTGGACGACGACCTCGGGCACGCCCAGGATCTCCAGGGCGTCCTCAAGGATCGCCGATGTGTAGGTCGGACCGGCGTCCTCGTCCCGGCGCAGGTCGCGGGCGAGGCCGTTGGGCGCGCCGCCCGATCCCCACGACAGGGCCCCGCGAGTCCCGGTCGTCGCGCGATGGGCGAAGCGATCGATGCCGGCCGCTGGCGAGGTGGGGCCGGCGCCGGTCGGGGCGGGGCCGGCGCCCGACGGGGCGGGCATCGCAACCAGCGAGCCCTCGCCGAAGACCATCGCGCGCACCGTCATCGCCGGGTGTGGATACGCCGAGGCGGCTCGCCAGCGCCCGGCGGCGACACGGGGAAAGGCTTCGGGCGACGACCAGTCGCGTTCGAACCAGACGATGGGCGGCTCGTCGTCCCAGCCATTGTCGATGCCGCGCAGGTGGCGATCGAAGAAGCGCAGGAACTCGTGCATCCCGTCGAGGTTGGGGCCCGGCTCGGCATCCTGGGGCCAGGAGTGATGCCACGGCCCGACGAGGGTGTGCGACGGCGCTGGGCAGCGCGCCTGCATCCGGAATGCCGGGTCCACGTACGAGTCCTGCCAGCCGCCGACGTTGAAGATGACGGCCGTGATGGCGTCGTACGCGGGGGCGAGCGAGCCAGGTCGCCAGTACGGCCCGTCGGTCTGCTCGCGCAGCCAGGTGAAGAGCCACGGCGGCGTGGCCTGGAGCCGCTCCAGCCAGTCGTCGCGCCAGGCCGCGCCCCGGTACGCGGCATCGGGCGGCATCGCGTTCATCGCGACCTGGCTGACCGCGTATTGCGACAGCTCGCTCACGGTCGCGCAGCCGCCGCGATAGTGGACGTCATCGACGTAGCGATCGTCGGTGGCCATGACCGGGATGATCGCCTTGAGGTGCGGCGGCCGGAGCGCGGCGACCTGGATGGAGGTGAAGCCGCCGTAGCTGATGCCCCACATCCCGATGCTGCCGTCGCACCATCCCTGCTCGGCCAGCCATTCCACGGCGTCGTAGCCATCGCGGGTCTCGTCCGGCGTGTACTCGTCCAGGGCCATGCCGTATGACGATCCGGTCCCGCGGACGTCGACTCGGCATAGCGCGTAGCCCCGCGCCGCGAACCACTGGCCGTGGGCCATGTCGCTGGCGCGGCGCCAGTTGTCCTTGCCGTACGGGATCATCTCCAGGATGGCGGGCACGGGCCGGTCGGTCACCGGCCGCCAGATGTTGGCCGACAGCTGGACACCATCGCGCGCCACGATGCGCACATCCCACGCGACCTCGACGTCGAAGCGGGCGGGGCTGGCGGGACGGGACGTGGCGGTCACGTCGGGGAGTCTAGGCCGCACGCCCGTCGCCCGGACCCCCATGTCCGTGGCATGCGACGATGCGCCACGATGGCACCCGACGGCACCGACGGACGGATCGAGCGGCGCTCGCGCCGCGTCGCCTACGACAACGCCTGGATCACCGTATGGCACGACGAGGTCACCCATCCGGACGGCAGCGACGGCATCTACGGGGTCGTCCACTTCGAGAACCTGGCGGTCGGCGTCCTGGTCCTCGACGACCAGGACCGGACCGTGCTCGTCGGCCAGCACCGCTACACGCTCGACGAGGTCAGCTGGGAGATCCCGGAGGGTGGCGTTCCCGACGGGGAGTCGGCGCTGGAGGGGGCGCGACGCGAGTTGCGTGAGGAGACCGGCCTGGAGGCCGCGACCTGGGTCGAGCTCGGCCGCCTGAGCCTCTCGAACTCCATCACGGACGAGCGGGCGGTCCTGTTCCTGGCGACCGGCCTGACCCACGGCGAAGCGGCGCCGGAACCGTCGGAGTCGCTGGAGGTCCGCTGGCTGCCGTTCAGCGATGTCCTGGCGATGACGCTCGATGGGCGCATCCACGACGTGCTCACGGTCGTGGCGGTGGAACGCGTGGCCCTGGCACGATCCATCGCCGCCGTCAGCGGCGTCGGGGTGGGCGAGGGTCAGTAGACCTCGACCCGGGCCGGCGTCAGCTCGAAATCCCGGATGTTCCGGGTCAGCACCGTGGCGTCGAGATGGAAGGCCGTCGCGGCGATGAGCGCATCGGGGAGCGCCAGGTGGCGTCCACGCTGGCGAGCTTCGGCACGCCAGATGCCGGCGAGTCGCGAAGTCGGCGGGCCCGGCTGGACGAACTCCAGGTACTGAAGCATCGTCTCGACTGCGGGATGCTCCGAACGTCGACCGGACCACACCTCCGCTGCGCTGACATCACACACGATCAAGGCATCCCCGACCAAGTTCATCGCAAGCATCCGTTCGAGGGTGGTGGGATCGTCTCGCAGGTGGTCGATGAGGAACGTCGAGTCCAGCACGTACCGCGTCATCCCTCGTGATCCGCCCACGGATCGAACCCGTCGCGACGACCGTCGCGCACGAACTCGACGACCGATTCGCTGGTCGGGAACCACGGATGATCCTTCCACGCACCGGCACTCGCGATGATGGCTTCGCGCTGGAGATCGCGGCGCAACCGCACAGCGATGGCCTCGGCGACGTACCGACTGCGACCGCGTGGACCGGCGACGCGATCCACCTCGGCGACCAGGTCCTCGGGGAGCATGAGGTTCGTGCGCACGTTCATGCGCACACGATAGCACACGGCTGTGCGCACGGCGACGATGGCACGGGCGACGCTCGTGGCCCTACCATCCGCCAGTGATCGCTGTCGACCGCCGGGAATGGGACGTGATCGTCGTGGGCCTCGGGGCCCTTGGGTCGGCGGCTGCCTACTGGGCGTCCACTCGGGCGGGCACCCGCGTCCTGGGCCTGGAGCGCTTCGAGCTCGGCCACGCGAATGGCGCCTCCGCTGATCACAGCCGGATCATCCGCCTCTCGTACCACCGGCCCGACTACGTGCGCCTGGCCAAGCGGGCCTACGCCACGTGGCGCGAGGTCGAGGCCGAGGCCGGCGGCGATCCGATCGTGACGGTCACCGGCGGCCTGGACCTGTGGCCGTCCGATCCGGCCATCCCGATGCACGACTACACGGACAGCCTGACCGCCGAGGACGTGCCCTTCGAGTTGCTGGACGCCGGCGAGGTCATGCGCCGCTGGCCGCAGTGGCACCTCGCCGACGACGTGACCGCGATGTGGCAGGTCCAGGGCGGCCTGGCCGATCCGTACAAGGGCAACGCGGCGCATCGGCGCCTGGCGACGGCGCGCGGTGCGACACTCCTGGACCGGACGCCGGTCACGGCGATCCGGGCCATGCCCGGTGGCAGCTACCAGGTGGACGCCGGCGTCACGACCCACGAGACGGGCCGGGTCATCGTCACCGCCGACGCCTGGACCAATGAGCTCCTGGCCTCGTTCGACCGGCGCCTGCCACTGACCGTGACCAAGGAACAGGTCACCTATTTCGCGGCGCCGGACCCAGAGGCCTTCGCGCCGGACCGCTTCCCGGTCTGGATCTGGATGGACGAGCCGTCGTTCTACGGCTTCCCGACCTATGGCGAGGCCGGACCCAAGACCGCGCAGGACTGCGGCGGCCAGCCGACCACGCCGGACACGCGCACGTTCGAGCGCGACGAGGCCGCCTACGAGCGCGTGCGCGACTTCATGGCCCGGCACCTGCCGGGCGCGCTCGGCCCGCCGATCCTGACCCGGACGTGCCTGTACACCCTGACTCCGGACCGGGACTTCGTGGTCGATCGACTGCCGGACGCCCCGGGCGTCGTGGTCGGCCTTGGCGCCGCTCATGGCTTCAAGTACGCCAGCGTGCTTGGACGCGTGCTCGCCGAGCTGGCCCTCGACGGTGCCTCGCCATCGGACGGGGAGCTTCGCGCCTTCCGTATCGACCGCCCGATCCTCCTGGAGGAGGCGCCGCCGACGAGCTGGATGGTCTGAGGTCCGTACACGAGGCAGAGGGCGCGCGGAGCGCGCCCGTTCTTGCACGGCCACCCGGCCTGTGCCAAGGTACCGCCGATCGGTTCGGGAGGATCCGGTCGCAACCGCTGCGCGGGGGGAACCGAACTGCGGTCCAGGGTCAGTGCTGACCGGACTCGCTCCAGGAGGTATCGATGCGATCACCGCTGCGCGCCCGGCTGGGCCGCGCTCTTGCCGCGACCGGTCTCACCCTGGCCCTGCTCGTGCCAGGGGTCGCGCCGGCGACGGCACAGATGTCGACCACGTTGCGCGTAGGGACGATCCAGGAGTTCGATTCGATCAATCCGAACCTGGCGTACCTAGTCTCGTCGTACGAGGCGTTCATCCTCAACTACGACCTCCTTGTCGGCTTCGGCCCGAATCTGGAGTACGCTCCGACCGGATTCGCGGAGTCATGGACGCAGGACGGCAACACCTGGACGTTCACGATTCGTGAGGGCATCACATGGTCGGACGGCGAACCCGCTGACGCCAGCGACGTCGCCTTCACCTATCAATACCTGCTCGACAGCATGGACCCGGAGTACACGGGCCCCTGGGCCCCGGACGGCAACGACGTACCCGGAGACGGGGAGGCCGAGGGTGACGGCGCCGCGGATAACCCGCTTTCGCTGTTCGGTGACTTCCTCGTCAGCACCATCGAACTGCAATCTGTCGAACTCGTCGATGCGACGACGGTTCGTTTGACGACGGCCTTCCCGACGTCGCTCATCCTGGGCGCCTACATCCCGGTCCTGCCCGAACACATCTGGGACTCTGTCACGTTCGCCTCAGCCGCGACCGACTTCCAGGAAAACCCGCCGGTCGTTGGCACGGGTCCCTTCCAGACAGTCGAGTGGCGCCGCGGCGAGTTCGCTCGATTCGAGCGGAACCCCCACTACTGGGGCAAGCAGCCGTACATCGACGAGGTCATCTTCCAGTTCTACGCCAACGAGGACGCAATGGGCCAGGCCCTGAAGGCAGACTCAGTCGACTACATTCGGGGGGTCATCCCCGAGCAGTACGACAGCCTCGATGCCGAAGCTGACATCGTCGGCGTGAATGGCAATGGCGCAGGCTGGACCCAGCTGGCGTTCAACACGTACGCCACCGACATCGAGGGCGGTGGGGCTTCAACGACGGCGGTACGCGATCCTGCCTTCCGAGCCGCCCTTGATCGCGCCGTCGACCGGGATGTCCTTGTCGACCGGGTTCTCAATGGATTCGGCATCCCAGGCTCGACCATCGTCGCGCCGACCATCCCGACCTTCCGCAAGGATCCGGCCAACCCGCGCTCATTCGACCTAGCCGCTGCCGCGGCCGCGCTCGAGACGGCTGGCTACGTCGACTCAAACGGTGACGGCAGCCGTGAGGACAGGGAAGGCAAGGAGATCAATCTACGGATCTACTTCCCGGACACCGACTCCGCGTACCCAAAATCCGCCCAGTTCATCGCCGACTGGTGGGGCCAGATCGGCATCCCGGTGAGCATCCAGTCCTTTGACTCAGACACGCTCACCTCGCTGCTGTACACGCCCGAGGCTGGCGGTACCGCCGACTATGACATCGAGTTGTGGGGCTGGGCGAGCGGCGCCGACCCGGACTTCCTGCTGTCGATCTTCATCACCTCCCAGATCGGGGTGTGGAGCGACAGCAACTACTCGAACCCGGCCTATGACGCCCTCTACGATCAGCAGAAGAAGGCTGCCACGGTCGAGGAGCGCAAGGCCATCATCGATCAGATGCAGGACATGGTCTACGACGACGCGCCGTACATCATCCTGTTCTACGACAACGAGTTGCACGCGTACAGGAACGACCGATTTGAAGGCTGGACACTCCAGCCTCGCGAAGGCGGCATAGCGCTGTTCGCGACAGGCATTGAGGCATATCTGAATCTCGTCCCGGTCGGGTCGACGCCTTCGGCTAGCCCGGATCCGGCGGCTCCCTCCGCCGACCCAACGTCGAGCCCGGACGCTTCGGCGCCAACATCGCCAGGAGACGGAGACGGAGACGGCGACGCCGCGTCGAGTGGTCTGCCGATCATCCTCGCTGTCGCCGGACTGGTCCTCATCCTGGGCATCGGTCTGGTAGCGCTCCGACGCGGACGGACGACCGCCGTCGACGAGGACGACGACTGAGCGACGAACCGTCTTGAGCACGGGGACGAGCGAGGAGGTTGCGGCCCATGGGTAGTCGCTTCCTTCTCAGGAGGGCCGGCCAGGCCTTCCTGACCATCCTGTTCGTCCTCGTTCTCAACTTCATCCTGTTTCGATCGCTCCCAGGATCCCCAGAACGGATCCTCCTCCGCAATCCGCGCATCTCCGCAGCATCACTGGAGGCACAGCGCGAGCGCTGGGGCCTGAACGACCCTTTGCTCCCCATCTCCGTGGTCATCGACGATCGTGGCGTTCGCCTTGAAGACTTCCCCGCCTCACTCACGGATAACCAGCTGTTCTCCTACTTGGTCGCGACCGCACAGCTGGACTTGGGACTGTCGTTCCAGTTCCGTGGACGCGACGTGGCAGACGTCATCGGCGAACGGATGGGCCCCACATTGCTGCTGTTCGGGTTGGGCGAGATCATCGCCATCTTCGTCGGACTAGGCCTTGGTGCCCGAGCGGGCTGGAGAAGGGGCACGGCGTCCGACTACCTCGGGACAGGCCTGTCGCTCGTCCTGTACTCGATGCCATATTTCTGGTTGGGCATGATCCTGCTCATCATCTTTGCCGCGGAGCTCCGATGGTTCCCGACGAGCGGCATGGTCACGCCCGGCATGGACTACGCCAGCCCGCTCGACTACGTGGCGGATGTCGCGTGGCACCTGGTCCTGCCCGTGGCCACGGTGGCCCTCGGACTCATCGGCCAGTACTCCTTGATGATGCGCTCGTCGGTGACCGAGGTCCTGGCCGAGGACTACGTAACGACGGCTCGAGCCAAGGGGCTGAAGGAATCCCGCATCCTGCGCCACCATGTTTGGCCGAATGCCCTGCTGCCGGCCGTCACGCTCATCGCGATCAATCTCGGGTACATCGTCGCCGGGGCGATCACCGTGGAGCAGGTGTTCTCCTGGCCTGGTCTCGGCACCCTTACCGTCGACGCCCTGCGCACCCGGGACTACCCGATGATGCAGGGCCTGTTCCTGGTCCTCTCGATCAGTGTCGTCGCTGCCAGCTTCCTTGCCGACATGGTGTACGGCTTCCTGGACCCGCGAGTGCGCACATGACCATCGACGGTGGGACATTCGCGCGGCGTGTTCGTTCAGAGCGCTGGCGCCTCCGCGCTCGACGCCTGCGCTCCACCCTCCATCAATTCGGGCGGGAGCGGGCCGGCGTCCTCGGCGTGATCATCATCGCGGTGTTCTCGATCTGCGCCCTAGTTCCTGACCTCCTCGTCGGCCCCTTCGAAACCGTCACGAAGGCATCAGGGGAGTCCTTCGAACCACCGTCGTTCCAGCACATCCTCGGCACGGACGAACTCGGTCGGGACATCCTGAACCTCGTCGTTCACGGCGCCCGGATCTCGATGACGATCGGCCTCTTGGCCACCATCATCACGGTACTGGTCGGGGCCATCATCGGCATCGTGGCCGGCTTCCTCGGGGGGCGAGTGGACACTTTCCTCATGCGCATCACGGACTTCTTCCTGATCCTTCCAACGTTCGTTCTGGCCTTGGTCCTCGCCCCGGTCCTGCGCGAGGTGCTCGGGGAATCGGCCCAGGTGGGCGGCATCCGAATCACCCTGCTCGTCATCATCGTCGTCATCGGGATCACGTCGTGGGCGTCGACGGCGCGGATCATCCGTAGCCAGACCCTCTCAGTCCGAGAGCGGGCATTCGTCGACCGCGCGAGGGTCATCGGGGCCTCCGGCGGCCACATGATGCGACGGCACATCCTGCCCAACGTCACGTCGCTCATCGTGGCGAATGCAGTGCTCGTCTTCGCTGGGTCCGTGCTCATCGAAACGACCCTGGCGTTCATCGGTCTGGGTGACCCGCTGGCGCCGTCGTGGGGCCAGATCCTCGCCTTTGCCCAGGACTCGGGGGCGCCTGGGCTTGGGGCATGGTGGTACACGGCTGCCCCGGGCGTGTGCATCGTGCTGGTCGTGCTCTCCTTCACCCTCGTTGGCAACGCTCTCGACGCCATCCTCAATCCGAAGCTGGCGGGCCGCCGATGACGGAGGTAACCGCCCCACCGCGCGACGGGCGCGGTCGACTCCTGCCTCGCGAGTCCGACCCGACCGCCCCGATGCTCCAGGTGACCGACCTCGCGGTTCGATTCAAGCTGGCCAAGGGTTCGCTGAAGGCAGTCGATGGCGTCAGCTTTCGGCTCGATGAAGGTCAGGCCCTCGGGATCGCCGGGGAGTCAGGCTGTGGCAAGACGACGACCGCACTGTCGCTGGTCCGCCTGCTGCCAGCCAACGGTCGGATCCGGGCCGGGCGGGTCGACCTGTACGGGATCGACCTCGTGGCCAACGACGAGAGCCAGATGAGGCGGTACCGATGGCGCGAGATCAGCATCGTGTTCCAGGGGGCGATGAACGCGCTCAATCCGGTCCAGCGTGTGCGCGACCAGATCGCTGAGCCGATCGAGATTCGGCTGGGCAAGAGCCAGACCGCAGCACGAGCGCGGGCGGTCGAGCTGCTCGACCTGGTCGGGATCCCAAAACAGCGCGGCCTGGTCTATCCGCACGAGCTGTCAGGTGGGATGCGTCAGCGCGCGATGATCGCCATGGCCCTCGCCTGCGACCCAAAGATCCTCATCGGGGATGAGCCGACGACGGCGCTTGATGTGATGGTCCAGGCCCAGATCCTGCAACTCGTCGAGGGGCTCCGCGCAGAGCTTGGGTTGTCGCTCATCCTCATCACGCACGACCTGTCGGTCATCGCTGAGACGTGCGACGACGTTCTAGTCATGTATGCGGGCCGGGCGATGGAGCAGGGCCCCGTCTCTCGGGTGTTCACGCGCCCACGTCATCCCTACACTCAGGCGCTCATCAGGGCGTATCCCAACATCCGGGCCGATCGGCGCACCTTGGAGGTCATTCCCGGCCAGTTGCCGGACCTTCGAAACCCACCACCCGGTTGTCGATTCGCCTCACGATGCCCGCACGTCATGGACGTGTGTCGGACGTTGACCCCGCCAGAGGTCCGATTCGACGACGGCGTCACGGCCGCTTGCCATCTATACGGCACCGTCTCAGGAGACGGAAGTCTGGCGAGCGATCCAGGCGCGGTCGCCGACGGCGCGATCGGCGCCGCGTCGGGCCCATCAGCGCCTGCCGCGACGGCAGACGATGATGCCGCCTATGGGGATGGCATCGAGGACGAGGATCGATCGCCTGGGGAGCCCCGATCAGCCGACAGCCTGGCAGGCGACCAGTCTCGGATGATCGATCGCGCTGCGCACACCATCGTCGATGAGCGCCAGCATGGCGACCCGGAGCAGCGCGCGTGAGCAGCATCCTTCGTCTGCGCGGCCTGGAGGTCCACTTTCCGGTTCGGGGTGGCTTCGGGGACACGCTGCTGCGTCGTGCGCGTCTCGTCGTCCGGGCGGTGGACGGGATCGACCTCGACCTCGTACGAGGCGAGGTTCTGGCTCTCGTCGGCGAGTCCGGCAGCGGCAAGACGACCACCGGAAGGGTGATCGTCAAGTTGACCCGGCAGACCGCCGGTACCGTGGAGTTCGAGGGCGAGGATGTCAGCAACCTTTGGTCGGGGCCCGCCTTGCGCGGCTTCCGACGGCGTGTCCAACTCATCTTCCAGGACCCATACGAGACTCTCAACCCGAAGCAGACGATCTTCGACTTCGTGGCAGAGCCGCTTGTGGTCCATGGCCTCGGGACGGATCGCGAACGCTCCACGAAGGTCCTGGCGGCCCTGGACGCGGCGGGGCTGCGGCCCGCGGCCGAGTACGCCCTGCGCTACCCACATGAGCTGTCGGGTGGCCAGCGCCAGCGCGTGGTCATCGCCGGCGCCCTGGTCATGGACCCGGACTTGATCGTCGCCGACGAGCCCGTGTCCATGCTCGACGTGTCCATCCGGACCGAGCTGCTGCACCTGATGCTGGACCTGCGCAAGGAGCGTGGTCTGACCTACCTGTTCATCACCCACGACCTGTCTCTGGCCTGGGTCATCGCCGACCGCATCGCGGTGATGTACCTGGGCAAGATCATGGAGATCGGTCCGGCCGAAGCGGTCATCCGCTCGCCGCGCAACCCGTACACCCAGGCCCTCGTGTCGGTCTCGCCGTCACCTGATCCGCCGACCCAGGGCGAACGCGCCCGGCGCACGATCCTGGAGGGCGAGACGCCCGACGCGGCGCACATCCCGTCGGGCTGCCGGTTCCATCCGCGTTGCCCGGTGGCCTTCGATCGCTGCCGCGTCGAGGCGCCGCCGCTGTTCGACGTCGGCGGTGGTCAGGCCGCGGCCTGCTGGCTGGCCGAACCGGGTGGGGCGGGGACTGTCGAGCGGGCGGCCCCCACCGCCGAGGGTTAGGGCTTGTCAGGTAATTAGCGCGATGGTATCATGGATGGGTGATCGACGAAACGGCCATCGCAGCCCGCTACCAGGCCGTATCTCCGCTGCTCGATGAGCGGGCCCGGCGCCTGACCGCAGGAGCCGAGGCGCTGGCCATCGGACGGGGTGGGGTGGCCGCCGTCGCCCGGGCGACCGGGCTCGCGCGCACGACGGTGGCGCGCGGTCTCGCCGATGTCCGCGCCGGGGAGACCGTAGCCCGGGGTCGCATCCGCAGGCCCGGTGCCGGGCGGCCACCCATCGAGCAGCGCGACCCCACCCTGCGCGCCGATCTCGAGGCGCTCATCGAGCCCGGCACCCGGGGCGACCCCGAGTCCCCGCTGCGCTGGACGACCAGGAGCGTGCGCAACCTCGCCGCCGAGCTCGTCCGGGGTGGTCACCGGGTCAGCCACCAGACGGTGTCGGAGCTGCTCCACGACCTCGGCTACAGCCTCCAGGCCAACCGCAAGACGCTCGAAGGCACCGGCCACCCCGACCGCGACGCGCAGTTCAGCCACCTCAACGGAGCGGTCCAGCTCGCTCTTTCCCTGGGCGAGCCCGTGATCAGCGTCGATACCAAGAAGAAGGAACTCGTGGGGCCGTTCCGCAACGGCGGCCGGGAACTGCGCCCGACGGGTGACCCGGAGCGCGTGCTGATGCACGACTTCGTGATCCCCGAACTCGGCCGGGCTGCCCCCTATGGGGTGTATGACCTCGCCGAGAACGCGGCCTGGGTCAGCGTCGGGACCGACCACGACACGGCGGCCTTCGCGGTCGAGACGATCCGGCGCTGGTGGATGACGATGGGCAGGGTCCGCTATCCCGAGGCCACCCGGCTGCTCGTCACCGCCGACGCCGGAGGCAGCAACGGCTATCGGCTCCGGCTCTGGAAGTGGGAGCTCCAGAAGCTCGCCGACGAGACGGGCCTCGAGATCGCGGTCTGCCACTTCCCGCCCGGGACCTCCAAGTGGAACAAGATCGAGCACCGGCTCTTCTCGGCCATCACCATGAACTGGCGGGGCAAGCCGCTCATCAGCCACGAGGCGATCGTCAAGCTCATCGCGGCCACCACGACCCGCACCGGGTTGCGCGTCCGGAGTGCCATCGACACGAACTCGTATCCGGCCGGCGTCAGCGTCAGCGACGCCGACATGAAGACCCTCTACCTCGAGGCTGCCCCGTTCCACGGCGAGTGGAACTACTCGCTCCTGCCGAGGCAGCGGCTCCCCATGGCTGAGGCTGTTGTTTCCTGACGGGCCCTTAGTCCTTCGCGTCCTGCGCGGCCGCGAACCGGTAGATCAGCGCGCCGAGCACGCCACCGACGGTCGGCCCGACGAGGTAGATCCAGATCGACCCGAGGTCGCCACCGATGACCGCCGAGCCGATGGAGCGGGCCGGATTGACGCTCGCCCCGGACAGGCTGGCCGAGGCGAAGTGGATGGCCACCAGGGTCAGCGGGATGGCCAGCGCAGCGAGGCTCGTGGCGTGCTTGGTGGCGGCCAGGATGACCACGATGAAGCCGGCGCTGAGCACGATCTCGATGAGCAGGGCCCCGATGTCGGTGACACCGTTGCTGGGCCTGGTCACGCCGGCGGCGACCGCGTCCTGTGACACCGCGACCATCACGAACAGGCCCGCGGCCAGGGCGCCCGCGACCTGCGCGACGATGTAGCCGACCGCGTCCTGGACGCTCGTTCGACCGTCGACCACGGCGGCGACGGTCACGGCCGGATTGAAGTGGCCACCGCTGACGTGGCCGAAGGCGAAGATCGCCGCGAGCAGGCCGAAGCCGAACGAGAACGGCACGACCAGCAGGCCCGCTGCGTCGGTCACGCCGAAGGCCGCCACGGACAGGTAGCCGATGCTGAAGAACAGGAACGTGCCGAGCAACTCGGCGACGTAGGCGCGCGTATTCATGATCCCTCCATCGTCCGACGATGCGATGTCGCAACGTCCCTGGGCACCCTGAGGATAGCCGCCGGACCCACGGCGGCGCGAGCCGCCTTCACCAGCAGGGCGTCGCGCCACGTCCGGCACAGGACCTCGATGAGCTCCAGGCGGTCGACGGCCTGGCCGGTGTCGGCACCGACGGCGACGGCCCCGTGGCGCTCCAGCAGCACGGCGCGGGCGAATGGCTCGGGCGGCTCGATGAGCGCAGCGGCGATGCTCGCCGCGAGGGAATCGCTGCCCATCGCGGCGAACGGCACGAAGGGCAGGCGCGGCAGGTGCAACGCGGTCTCCGGGAGGACCTCCGGATCGGGCACCTCGCCGGCGACGGTCAACGCCATCGACGCCGGGAGATGGGCGTGGGCGACGGCGAGGATATCGGGCCGCGCCGCATGTACGGCCAGGTGGATGGCCAGATCGGACGTCGGACGGCCGCCGTTCGGGGAGCGCGCCGCGAACGGATCGTGATCTGGACGGACGACGACCAGGTCGTCCACGGTCAGCTCGTCCTTGCGGGCGCCGGTCGGGGTGACCAGCAGCCGTTCGGCATCCAGGCGGATGGACAGGTTGCCCTCGCCGGCCGAGATGAGGCCGCGCGCGCCGAGGCGGCGTCCGGCGTCGATGAGCGCGCTGCTGGCGGTGCGCTGGTCCATGGGCACATCGTAGGTCGCCTACCATCCGGCGGGTGACCCATCCCGCATCTCCGACCGATCCGGCTCCGCCGACCGATCCATCGTCGCCGACTCGTGGCCCGTCCTCGCGCGAGGTCCCGCTCGCCCGCAATCGCGATTTCAAGGTCGTGCTCGTCTCGCAGGGAGCGTCCGCCATCGGCGACGCGGTCAGCTTCACGGCGTTGCCCCTGCTCGTCTTCGCGCTCACCGGATCAGGCTTGGTCATGGGCATCGTCGGGGCCCTGCAGACCCTGCCCGACCTGCTGTTCGGCATGGTCGCGGGCGCCCTGGCCGACCGCGGCGACCGCAAGCGGATGATGTTCCTGGCCGACCTTGGGCGCGCCGCCCTGACCGCGCTCATCCCCATCTCGGTCCTGCTCGGCGGTCCGACGATCGCGGTCATCCTGCTCGTGTCGGCGCCACTCAGCCTGCTGCGCACGTTCTTCCTGGCGGCCTACACGGCGTCGGTGCCGA
>Ga0163151_10006184_pt1 | contig 14728 bp, 14 predicted proteins | sample OliLakLV19MP5IB2_FD_145596 | JGI IMG/M metagenome (GOLD analysis project Ga0163151, IMG submission 145596) | Freshwater microbial mat bacterial communities from Lake Vanda, McMurdo Dry Valleys, Antarctica - Oligotrophic Lake LV.19.MP5.IB-2 | ecosystem: Environmental > Aquatic > Freshwater >...
GGTTGGGTTTGTTTTTTGGCGGCAGTGGGGAACGATTGGTGAATGAACTTTAGACGGCGTTCGAGGCTGGCGATGGCGCGTTGGAGTTGGGCGATTTCGCGGTTGAGTTTGCTTACGGTTCCTTTGCCGCCGATGAGGGTTTCGGTGGCACGGCCCATGGCTTGGATTTCGCAGAGTTCGGGGGCGAGGGTGCTGGGTTTGGCGGCGTTGTCGATGAGGGCGAGGTTCCACTGGACGGTGACGCAGGTGTGGAGGCGCTCGATTTGCCATTGGGCGATGGCGATGTCGCGGACGACGGCGGCGGCGAGATGGTTGACGGGCTGGTAGATTTCGATGAGCTGTCTTAAGAGCTGGTAGTACTGAGGGCGGTCTTCGTTGCAAAGGACGGCCTGGTGCGGGGGGAGGAATTGGGCGAGTTTATCGATGTGTTCGCCGGTTTTGACGGCGTTGGCGCTGACTTTGGCCTTGCCTTCTTCGGTTATTGGGCCTTTGGATTTGGCGCCGTTTTCGCGGGCGATTTTGGCTCGTTCTTCGGTAGTCATCTTCTTCTCCTTTTTGGGTTATTGAACGCGAAAAGGCCCTCCTTGGCGGAGGGCCTTTTTCGGCGCGGAGTTTTCCGGGCTGACTTCACCCTAGCACGGCCTGACCAAGTACTTTGGGGGTTAGATTTTGGAAGTTGTTGATAATACGGGAAATATAGATTTCAAAAAGTTGTCAACCGGTTCTTGGTCAGTGGCAAGAGTTGCGCCGTTGGCGTCTAAATGGTTTATTTTGTTGGAGTTATGCTACCGATGGGATTGCAAATCAATCCGGGCGAGCGATCACGGGACCGAAGCGGGAAGTTTAGGCAATTCCGCCGGGTGGAAAGTTTGCGGGAGTATTTGCTGGTGTCGCAGGGACTGATAACGGAATGCAGATTTCTTGGAAGACGTTCGCTATTCCGGTTCGTTGGATTTGGCGTTCACGTATCGAATGTCATACTCGAGGACATCGGTTTGTGTTGGCGGGATATATTGGAAGATCTTATCGCCCTCGAAAGAGAGAGCGGCGCCTACAACCGAACACAAGGCCGTACCCCCGGTAACGTCGATTACGTAATCGGAAGGCACGAGGTTGGCTTGGGCGAGAATTCGCTTGGCATTCGCAACCGCGAGGGAAATGTCAGCGGCGTTGTCAAAAGGTACCCCGCCCTGAGCGACCTCAACAATATGCGGCGGAGACATATTCTCCGGCCAGAGGCGGAGTACGAGTTTGCGGAAGAACGGAAACGTGTTGGTAGATCCCTTGCGATCTCCCTGTTTATTTGGTGCATCCGCGGAAGTGATTACGGCAATGCCGGCTAGGCCGCGGTCCAAAGCTGCGTCCAGCAGGTGATGATTGATCGCAGTGAGAGGCATTTTCCAGTTGACGCCATTCAGGAAATCGGAAGCGAAGAGTGCGGGGCCGCAGAACGGCCCGGGCAAGGCGTCCATGTTCTTGCAGTAATTGGTCCAGGCTTCGCCTTCCAGTTGCGGGGGATTATCGCGCGATCCGAAATTGATGCCAGCGGGAGTACTCAAGAAGAGGATGAGACCCCGAACTTTGCGGGCTTCACCGGAGGTGACGGCTTCGATGCGATCTTCACCCGATTTGACGTGGCCGCGGTATCCCAGGAACGCGAGCGTAGAGCCGATGGCGGCGGTTAGCGGGTCGCGCCAGTCCCAGGTTAGATGCCATCCGTGGCCCGAAAAATGATGCCACATCGAATGGAGACTGAAGGCCAACCAGTGAAGACCCAGCCCGCCAATAGTTACGCGGAGGAAGAAAGGAAGAGGAAAATCTTGCAGCCACGTCCGGACGAGGACGAGGATGGACGAGGCCACCAGGGCGGTATAAAGAGGGACTAACGCGAGACCGAGACCGTGAGGGACGGAAAGGAGAGATCGCACGGCGTCCAGCGCACCGACGGCGGCAAAATGCAGAGCAATGGCACCAAGCGCGAGGATCCACTTGGATTTCTTGAGGAGTCTTAGCAGGAGGCGTGAACCGGGCTTTTGATCGGGCATGGCCATTTTCATGTTGGGATGGACTGGATTTAAAGTCAAGGAAATCGGAGGATGAATTTGTCATTCACGAAAGTTTTTGTTTATCTGTCCGTCAATCTGAGTTACAATCGCTACTCACAGTCCCATCTATTCCCAGACCCTATAACTTATGCCGCGCGAGCTGACATCGATACCCAACGTCACGATTCCGACTATAGCTATAGGGACCGATCGACTTGGCACGTCGTTCGAGATCAAGTACCGAGTGATCACACCCATGCTGGGCGGGGGCGCGGAGCCGGGAATTCCGGATTCCGGTGGTTTTCGGGTGCGGGCGCCTTCGGTGCGAGGACAGTTGCGATTCTGGTGGAGGGCGACGGCGGGAGCGCGCCGGTATGAGACGGTAGAGGCGCTCCGGGAAGCGGAGGCGATATTCTGGGGAAGTACTGCTGGTCCGGGTAAGGTTCGAATACGGCAAGAGATTGTTGACGAGGGAAGAAATTTGACGGCGGGGGAGAGGCAGGCTCTGCCGAATCCGAACTATCCGTTATTTCCGATCTACCCTGACCGGCGGGCGAGTGTTATTCATGAACAAGTTGTGAGGTTATGGATTCGGTTGGACACGTCCGCAGCGACGCGGATGGCCGAGGCGAACGACGTAGTCCGCACCTTGAGTGCATGGCTGATGTTTGGCGGCGTTGGGGGGCGATGGAGGCGAGGCCTAGGCAGCGTTGAATTGCTAGGACCGACGCCATTTCTACAGCAGCCCGGCGCCCATGGAGATTTGGAAGAGGTCACTCGAATTGGCACTGACAACGACGGTCACTTTCTGTGCGACTACTGGAACATATGCGGTCTGGCCGACGGACAGATCGTGCGGGGGTGGCCGCAGTTATACAACCATCGTGAATGGACGCCACTCCTGCGATCGATGCCTGGCGGTGTTACGGCAGTCGACGCGGTCGTGGATCTTATTGAAGATTTACGGGAGTATCGCCAGGAGGGGACTTGCAGCGAGTTCGTCGGCCAACATTTTGGTGACGGGTGGGCAATTGGACCCGGGACAAGCCGGATGCCATCCGGATTGATCATGCGGATCGTGCGCATTGGCGCCCTCTGGTACAAAATGATAATTCCGATGCGTATGACGCTAGCACGCCGCGACCGGGCCGGGCGGGATCACGACGCCGGAATCGCCGATGCGCTCGATTTCTTCTATAGGGAGTTAAGATATCGATGAGCCAACTGCTAGGAATTGCAATCGGCCCGGTACAGGGGTTCATCGCGTCTGCGCGCCGCACTCGAGATTTGTGGAGCGGGTCGCGTTTGATTTCCGAAGTGAGCAAGGCTGTCGCGAAGAAGATTGCAGGTTCGTTTCCTGGGGGACTGATCTTTCCTAATCCGGTAGACCCAAGTGGCGAGCTGGAACCGGATAGCGATTACCTGGTTTCGAACATTCTGCTTTGTGTGATTTCAGACGGGGTTGACGCCGCAAGATTTTCCGCTGATTGTGAGTTTGCGGCGATCGGCGCTTGGGAGGCGGTTGCAAACCGGGCGCTTTCGGATGCGGGGGCGGCTATTGACGAGGCTCGATTTTTGCGGCAGATGAAAGGCGTCGTCGAGTATTACGCGGCGTGGGCGAGTTTTTCCAGTGACGCGGAGTATCCGAACGCCAGACAGGCAGTGAATACGGCATTGAGTGCCCGTAAGGCGTGCAGGGATTTCGCGGCCTGGGACGGCGAGGCGGGGGTTCCGAAGTCTTCATTGGGCGGGGAACGGGAGAGCGTTTGGCGCCGGTTCGAAGTCGAACGGCTTCCGAAGCGCTTTAAAGCGCAATTGCGGCCCTCTCGTGGAGAACAACTGGACTGTATCGGATTGACCAAACGGCTGGGCTTCGGGAATCGGCAGTTTCCGTCGGTATCGCGTCTGGCGGCGGAGAGTTGGCTTATGCACCTTCCCCCAAGGACGCTGGCGGAGTTACGTGAAGCGGCCGACCCGTTGCGCGCGGGGGGATTGGTCTACCTAAGGGAAGCGCGATTTCCACAGTTTCGACATTTCCCTTATGACGGGTCGATTTGTTATCCCGAGCGAATGGGGGAGATCGAGCCAACGGAAGACATGGATAGGGAAAGCCAGGCGAGGTGGGAGGAGGCGAAGGCGAACTGGAAAAATGTTTTGGAGCGCTCCAAACGGGGGAGCAAGGCAACGCCGTCGCCCTACATGGCCGTACTATTGGCTGACGGAGATCGGATGGGCGCGGCGATCTCGTCGATCATGAGCGCCCATGAACACCGGGATTTTTCGCGAGCGCTAGCAGGGTTTGCCGGCGAAGCACGGGAAATCGTGGAGGCGCATCATGGCGCGCTGGTGTTCGCGGGCGGCGATGACGTGCTGGCATTAGTTCCCGCAAACGCGGCTATCGCGTGCGCAGGATCTCTGCGGCGCGCGTTTCTGCGGATGATGACGCAGTGGACAGGACCGACGCTATCGGTCGGGATCGGTATTGGGCATTCGATGGAGGATCTTGAGGACCTGTTGCAATTAGCTCGACGCGCCGAGAAAACGGCGAAGCATCCCGATCGGGACGGGTTGGCCGTTATCTACGCGCCGCGGGGCCAAAGGGGGCGAGAAGTGCGACGCCGATGGATTGCGATGCCGGAGGACGAATACTTTGAAATGGTGGCTCACTATCGTGGTGGAGCGATACCGGATAAGGCCGCTTACCAGCTTGAGAAGATGGCGGAACATTACAGAGGCTGGCCCACGGGAGCGCCAAATTTAGTGGACGCGATGCGAGCCGACGCAGGTCGCTTGTTTCAGCGAAAGACGGGCGGAATGAATGACGCCCAGTCGGAATGGTGGCTGCAACTGCTGCGGAGCCGGATTATCGAGGCGGACGATCTTTCCGTATTGGCAAATCAATTGGTTGTGGCACGGCATCTTTCACAGATTGGCGAGACGTTCCGGCCGGCGGTGGTTTCGTGAGTTCGCAATTTGTTCGCATTGAGCCGCGCGATCCGGCTGTGTTTCGAGATGGAAGACCGTTTGGAGCGAACTCCGGAGTAAAGATGCGCTCACACAATTGGGCGTATCCGCAAACGATGGCGGGAACGATCCGGACAATGACGGGAAAGGCGCTGGACCAGCGAGGACCCAGCACCGGGTTCACGCCGGAGAGGATTCGCGAGTTGTTAGCGATGGAAATTCTAGGACCGCTGCCGCGCACGAGGGACGGGCTTCTGCTGCCGACGCCGACGGATCTGGTTTGGCGGGACGGTGACGACGAGAGAGTTTTTCCTGCGTATCCAGGGACCGGGCGCGATGGGGTGACGGTGTTGCCGGAGGGATTGGAGCGTCTGCCGAACGTCGAGATAGGAGATAGTAATTTCAAACCGGGTAAGCCGGGAGCGTGGGTCACGCAAGCATGGATGACGAAGTGGCTGACGGAGGACTATGCGGGGGTTGAGCCACTTTCGATAGCATCGCGGGAAGCGGCGGAGTTGGAGGCGCGGCCGCATGTTCAGATCGAGGATTCGCGCGGGGGCGCTAAGGATGAGATGTTGTTTCATACGTCCGGAATCCGGCTGCACGGAGACGTAGCTATGTCAGTGCGGGTGAGCGGTTCGACGGAGGCGCAGACGGAGATCGTGAGCGGCTTTTCCGAATTTCATCCTTTGGGCGGCGAGCGAAGGCTGGCGTGGTTCGAATCACAGGGAGGCACGGATGCGGCATGGGAGTGTCCCGGCCGTGTGGGGACCGCACTTACGGAGGGCGCGGGAAACGTCCGATTGGTCCTAGCGACGCCCGGACTTTTTGATAGCGGGTGGATTCCGGGCTGGCTGAAGAGGGGCGAACTTGTGCCCGGGAGCGCGGGGTTACGATTGCGATTGGTTTCGGCTTGCGTGGAACGTTGGATAGCGGTATCAGGATGGAGTTATGAGCGTGGAAAGACCGGCCCTAAAGCGGTTCGGCGGCTGGTTCCTTCCGGCGCAGTATATTTCTGCCGGGTGGAATCGGGGAGCGCCGCGGAAGCCGCGGCGTTGTGGTTGAAGCCGGTTGCCGACGTGGCGCAAGACCGGCGAGACGGATATGGTTTGGCCCTTTGGGGCACATGGAGTGAACGGAATGGCTAATCGGATGTATCTGATTCATGCGTTGTCTTCGGTGCATGTCGGCACGGGAGAGGGCGACAGTTATGTAGACTTACCGCTGGCTCGCGAAAAGGTGACCAATTGGCCATTCTTGCCCGGGAGCGGCATTAAGGGTGTGCTATCGGCGGCGAGCGGAGGATCGGCGGAGGGCGCGCGGGAAGCGAATGGCATGTTGAAAGCCGCGTTTGGGACAGGGGGAGACGATACCGCCAATGCGGGGGCGCTGGTTTTCTCCGACGCCTCGTTGGTGTTATTGCCGCTGCGGAGCGTATACGGTACGTTTGCATACGCGACCAGTCCGCTGGCGTTGCGGCGATTTGCTAGAGACTTGAAGGGTTGTGGAATGGAGAGCGATGCGATTCCGGTGTTGGCGGAGGGGGCAGCGGCCGGGCAAGTGGTTGACGGGGCCGGGGCATCGGTGTTGACGGCCAACAACCAAGCAGTAGTTTACCTGCAGGACTTCGATATTACGGTTACGCGCACGGCGGACGCCGCATTGTGGGCAACAAAAATTGGCGGCATGTTGTTCGGAAACGACGCGGCGGCAATTGGGGATTTCAAGAAGCGATTTTTGATTCTGGCGGACGACGTATTTACGTTTTTCTGCGAGGCGGGAACGGAGATTGCGACGCGGATACATATCGATCCAGCAACGGGCACGGTAGCGAACGGCCAGCTATGGACGGAAGAGTCTCTACCGACGGAAACGGTGCTTGGCGGGTTGGTTTGGTGCGACAAGGTTTATCACCGGTCGACGGATTACTCGCCAGATGCGCTTCTAGCCGCCTACTGCAAGGGAACCAAGACCTTACAAATTGGCGGGAAAGCCACTGTGGGCCGAGGACGGGTGACGATGCGATTCGTCGCGGCTGGAGAGGGCAATCATGAGTAGGGACCAGAGCAGGGCCCAAATTGCGTTCCAGCAGATCACGAACGTTCTGGCCGGGAATCCAGATCCGGGGTTCCGGAAAAAGTACAGCACGCGCTGCCGGAAGATGCCGAGCATTCTCCATCGGAGCGGATTGTGCCAAGCGGTTGCATTCTATGAGGCGAATGCGCTAGCGCCGCCGGGCGCCAGTCCCTCCAGTCAGGAAGCAAGCGCATTTCGGATGTACCTTGACGGACTATCCAGCGCGGTTCTGCTGTCGAGTCCGGCGGATCAGCGCACACGCCAACAATTGGCGACTTTCGCGCGCACCAAGCCTTTCGGAGAGTATCAGTGGCTGTCGCGCGAAGCAATGGAATGTGCCGTGTGGTTTAAGCGGTATGCCGAGGCGCTGATCGGCAAAGAGGACGATAGCTGATGCCCGCCCGGCGCGACTCGCTCGTGAACGTCAACGCCAATCTGGCGGCTCATGCGGGGCTTTGGCTTGACAGTTACCTGAGCGAACGTGACGCTAAAGCAGTCGCGAGGAAGCGCCTGCAACAAGAGGCGAAGGCCGCGATGGCGAGAGCGGGTGCTGTCTACGAACGTGGATTCGCGCGGTGGAAAGCCAGTCTCGAACCTTCTCACCTAGTCAAGGTGTTCGAGACTACCGGGCGATTTGTAACCGGGATGGGAGACGGCGGTGTTCTGGAAACGGGGCTCACCCTTCAACATACGTACGGCACACCAGTCATTCCCGGCTCAACGATTAAAGGTGTCTGCTCCCATTACTTCGTGACCGAAGTGGAAAGCCGGATAGAAGGGGATAAGGCGGAGGCTCATAAGTTTCGGAGACTCGTTTTCGGAACGCAGAAGTATCGAGGCATGATTACGTTTGAGGATGCCTGGATGCTGCCGGCTTCGTTGCCGCAAGCGCTGCAATTGGATGTGATGACTCCGCACGAGATTGCGTACTACAGAGGCAAGGGCGCACCGACCGGGCAAGGCGATCCGAAACCGATTTCCTTCTTGAGCGTCCAGGGACGGTTCCTCGTCGCCGTCGCTTGCGAGAATTCGGGCGAACTTGGGGCGACGCTTGCTGGGGAGGCCATGAAACTGATCGAACGCGCGTTGGGCGACTGGGGCGCCGGCGGAAAGACTCGCGCAGGATATGGGCGGATGAAGGCGATATAGGGCGTGGAAGAAGTATTCCAAATTCGAGTCGTTGAGAGTGCGGGCGGCATCATTCGATTGGAATGCAGGATCGCGCATGAAGAAGCCACGGAGGTCATCGTCCAGTCAGCCGTACGAAGTTTGCTAGCATTGGATCTGGCTGGTGGGACTGGTGTAATTGTCAATGGCTCCGCGCCATTAGCAGCCGCAGCGGCGATAGGGCACCATTTGGCGCATCGATTCGGATTCGTAGCGTGGTGGAATCCACCTTTGCAAAAAGCCATTGTCGCCATCGCGCATGGGACAGTTCGCCGCGTTGGGGACTTGATCGATGGCTGAGGATTACGGCGTGGCGCGCGACCGGATTCCAGAATTCAATTTTACGATTAAGGCTGGGGTTTTGTTGTGAATGCACCCGGCGGGGCTTGGACGATAGACAAGTCGAATCCGAGCGGGGTGTTGCTATTCAAAGCCTTCCTTATCGAAAAGTTCCTGCAAGTCCCGCGAGCCATGGACGACGCGAAGAATCTCGATGCGGCTAGAATTAGGCTGGTAGAAAATCAAATGTCTGTCAAACCGAGTACTGACTCGGACCGGGCGAACGGTCACCCGCGCCGTGAGCGCGAGAAAACGCTTCCTTATGGTCGCGGCTCGGAAGAGCCAAATTGGACCATCTCGAGGCCGGCATTTTCGGCGAGGCAGGCGGCAATTTCATCAATGCCGCGGTCCGCTCGCGGGCGGACAACGTATCCAAAACTCACCGCGTGCCTTTGTTCTTGTTGTGCCGTTCCATCAACTGCGTGCGCTTCTTCTCCCAGTACTCCGGAGTGATTTCGATTGGCTCACCCGAGTTCAGGCCTTCCAGGAGCAGCGCTTCGAGTCTTTCTTCGGCGCGGCGCTTTTGGTCATCACGAACCAGGTTTCGGATGTATTCGCTGGGGGTACTGAAACCACTGCTTTGCACTTGGGCCTCAACGAAATCCTTGACGGACGACGGAAGGGATATGTTGAGAGATGTCATGCTCATACCCGAAAAGTACCACCACCTTCATAAGCTGTCAATAAAAGAAGGTTCGTGAGCGGCGTCTCCCGGAGCGCCGGGGTTCGCGTGTTGGAGATGCCGAGCGGGTAAATCTCCGAGAGAAACTCCAGCGCCATATCGAGGCCGGCATTTTCGGTGAGGCAGCGGGCAATATCATCAATGTCCGTAGCGCAAGGCAGTGACGCTATTCCGGAAGTCGCCGCCGATACAGATTGGGGGATCGGGTGTAGGATTGAGGAATGTCAGCGCGTGAGGATCCCAGGATCACTCCCGAAGCGTATTTGACGGCGGAGCGGGCCGCGGAATTTCGGAGTGAATATGTCGACGGCGAGATATTTGCTATGTCCGGGGGAAGCCGGACGCACTCGTCGTTGATCTCCCGTGTCGCGCGGGAATTGGAGGATGCTCTGGAGGACGGACCTTGTACCGTCACGGTGACTGAGTTGCGCCTGCAAGTGGCTTCGGGCCGCGCGTATCTCTACCCGGACGTGATGGTCTCCTGCGGGGAAAATCCCGACGATCCGAACGACATGATTACGAACCCGGCGGTGGTGGTCGAAGTGCTGTCGCCGAGTACGGAACGATGGAACCGGGTGGGAAAGTTTGCGCTTTACCGGGAGGTGGAAACGGTGCGGGAGTACGTGCTGGTTTCGCAGGATGAGATGCGGGTGGAATGGTACTCGCGGCGAGCGAACGGGGAGTGGGTGTACCGGGAAGCGCACGGGCCAGAGGGGGTTTGCCGGTTGGAGATGCTGGGGGTAACGCTTTCGCTGGAACGGATTTACCGGAAGACGCGGATGGGGGGGCTGGCGGGTTAGTATTTTCACTTTTCGGGCGAAGGTCAGGCTTTATCTATGCCCAATGGCGGGAAAACCGCTTGCTGACGCGGGCGGCTCGGTTCCGGGCGGGCTCGGTTCCGGGCGGGGCTCGGTTTCGGGACGCGAGATGGGAGATCGGAATTCTTATGATTGCCGGAGTAAGTCAACTGGGGTCGCTGACGCGGGAGGAGTTGCGGTCGGCGTTCCAACGGGTGCAGGAGAACGCGGGGTGCGCGGGGAGCGATGGCGTGACGATCGGGCGGTTCGGCGGACGGCTGGAACGCGAACTGGATCAGATCTGGGAACAGCTAATAGCCGGGCAATACCGGCCGATGCCGTTGTTGGAAATTCAGGTGGAGAAGAAGAACGGAAGCACGGAGACACGGGATCTGATGATCCCGTCGGTGCGGGACCGGGTTTTGCAGACGGCGGTGGCGCGGCAGTTGTCACGGGTGTGGGAAGAAGAGTTTCTGGATGTAAGTTATGGCTACCGTCCGGGGCGGGGAGTGGACTCGGCGGTGGCTCGGGTACAGCAGTGGCGGGACCGGGGTTACTCGTTCGTCGTCGAGGCGGATATTTCCGGCTACTTCGATCATGTGGATCACACTTTGCTGCTGGCGGAGTATGCGGAGCGGGAGACGAGCCGGGAGTACGATCCGTTAGTCAAAGCGTGGGTGCGAGCGGAGGAATGGGACGGGACGCGGATCAAGCCGTTGCGGCGGGGCATTCCGCAAGGTTCCCCGCTGTCACCGGTACTGGCGAATTTGTTTCTGACCGACTTTGACACGGAGATGGCGCAGCGGGCGTGCCGGATGGTCCGGTATGCGGACGACTTTGTGCTGTTGTGCCGTTCGCGAAGCGAAGGCGAGGAGGTTCTGGCGGCGACGGAGAAGTGGATGGTGTCGCGGAAACTGGAACTGAAGGCGGCGAAGACGGGGATCCGGACGTTCTTCGAAGGGTTCACGTTTTTGGGTGTGTACTTTCACGGAGACCAGGCTTTTCGACCGTGGAAATCGGGGAAGACGCAAGGGCGGGTACGGTTTATGGCGAAGCCGATGCCAGCGAGGCTGGTGGCGCAGTACATGGCGCCGAAGGGCGCTACCGAAATGGAAGAGGCGTTTGCGGATGCCGGTTACCGGCAGGTAGCGCCTGGCAGCGAGTATCTGGCGGACCGGCCCGCAGGAGGAGACCCCGTGGCATTTCTATATGTGACTGAACAAGGCGCCAAGGTGCGCAAATCGGCCGACCGATTTCTGGTGGAGAAGGACGGGCGGGTGATCCTGGACCTGCCGTATCACAAGCTGGAATCGGTGCTGGTGTTTGGCGGGGTGCAAGTAACTTCGCAAGCGCTGGCGGAGATGCTGGAGAAGCGCATCACGTTGAGTTTTTTTTCGCGGACGGGGCGATATCGAGGGAGCGCGGTGGCTCCATTGGGGAACGATGTGCAGTTGCGAATGGCGCAATACGCGCTGTCGATTGACGGGGCGGCGGCATTGCCGTTGGCGCGCCGCCTGGTGGCGGCGAAAATAAGGAACTGCCGGCTGGTGCTGGCGCGTTATGCGGAGCGGGCGCCGGAGAAGGGGCCGGCGCCGCTGGACAGATTGGCGGATATTGCGGCGCGGGCGGAAACGGCGGAAACGCTGGAAATGCTGTTGGGGCTGGAGGGGGCGGCGGCGCGGCTATATTTCACGCAGGCGATGATGTATCAGACATCGGAGTTCGGGTGGCCGGGCCGGGTGAAACATCCGTCGACGGATCCGATTAACGCGATGTTATCGCTGGCTTATACGTTGCTGTGGCAGGAACTGGCGGGCATTCTGGAGGGCTTGGGACTGGACCCGGCGAGCGGGTTCTTTCATCAACCGGACTTCGGACGGCGGTCGCTGGCGCTGGATTTGGTGGAATCGTTTCGGCATCCGTGCGGAGACCGGTTGGTACTGACGATGTTGAACAGGAAGATGTTTGCAGCGGATGACTTTTACGAAGGACCGGGCAAGGCAATTTTCTTGAATGGCGAAGCGATACGGCAATTCCTGGAGGCGTATGAAGCGTGGATGATACAAAAGCCGGCCAAGGGAATTTCGTTCCGCGAGGCGACGCGGCGGCAGGGTGAGGCGTTTGTCCGGCATTTGCAGAAGAAAGCGGAATGGGAGCCATATATCTGGATGGAGGAGGATGAGGAATGCTCTACATCGTCTGTTACGATATAGCGGATGAGCGGCGGCGGGCGCGAGTGGCCGGGACGCTGTTGGACTTTGGACGGCGGCTGGAGGAGAGCGTTTTCGCGGTAAATTTGGATGAGGAACTGACGGCGAAGATGAAGGAGCGGTTGGAGCGGCAGATTGAGGAGACCGAGGATACGCTTCATTTGTTTCCATTGTGCGCGGCGTGCGCGGGGAAGATGGAAGTGATGGGAAGGGGAGAAAAGCCGGAGGATAAGCCGTTTTACGTAATTTAGGCGCAAGTTGTTTGTTTTCAATGGGTTGATTGAAGGGCTATTTTGGCTTGGCGGAGGGGGGTCCGTGGGAAATTAACAACTCTTTTATTATCAATGATTTGCGCTTGTTTTGAGGGAGGTTGGGGAGGTGAAATATTGTGTTTTGCGTGAGTTTTTTAGGGGGTGGTGGAAAATGGGCTTTTAAAAGGCTTGCAATCAATGGGTTGGATGGGGTAGGGTAAGTACGGACTCCCCGATGCGGAGGGGATTGAAACCTAATTCAATCCGCTTTTTCGAGGTTATATTGCTCATGTCGTAAGTACGGACTCCCCGATGCGGAGGGGATTGAAACCCGATCGTTTTGGTTGCGTCCGTAGCTCATCTCTGAGCGTAAGTACGGACTCCCCGATGCGGAGGGGATTGAAACATAGCCACCCATGGTCTACTTCCAGACACCCGGAATAGGGTAAGTACGGACTCCCCGATGCGGAGGGGATTGAAACCAGAACGTCACACCCTTCACGTCGAGATGCTTCCCTGTAAGTACGGACTCCCCGATGCGGAGGGGATTGAAGCAAGTAGTCAGGGATTTGATACGAAATCCACCCATCATTGTAAGTACGGACTCCCCGATGCGGAGGGGATTGAAACTCAAACGAAAGCTTGGCGAGAACGCCAGCAATGAAGCGTAAGTACGGACTCCCCGATGCGGAGGGGATTGAAACACGATAGTGAGACTAACATTCCGTTTTACGCTAACGGGAGTAAGTACGGACTCCCCGATGCGGAGGGGATTGAAACCCATCACTGGCGCCACCGGAAAGGCAATATCCTGCTTGTAAGTACGGACTCCCCGATGCGGAGGGGATTGAAACATATCCCCGTTCTTGTCAATGTGATGGTCTTTTATGGCCGTAAGTACGGACTCCCCGATGCGGAGGGGATTGAAACAGCCAAACACGATTGTTAGCGATGAAAACCCTAAAAGTAAGTACGGACTCCCCGATGCGGAGGGGATTGAAACGACGAAGCTCTCGGGGGTACCAGCCGGCCTAATACTCACGTAAGTACGGACTCCCCGATGCGGAGGGGATTGAAACGAATTCGGGGTATTCCCCCACGAATTCCTTAATTCCGTAAGTACGGACTCCCCGATGCGGAGGGGATTGAAACACGTCTGCTTGTCATACCAGTCCTGTGAGTAAAACAGGTAAGTACGGACTCCCCGATGCGGAGGGGATTGAAACAACAACTTTGCTTGCTGCATCGTCGATGCATACTGTAGGGTAAGTACGGACTCCCCGATGCGGAGGGGATTGAAACGTCGATGCATACTGTAGGTTCATTGCTAAACCAAATATCTTGTAAGTACGGACTCCCCGATGCGGAGGGGATTGAAACACAACTTCGTGGCTGTTGCTTCCCGTACGGATTCGGAGTAAGTACGGACTCCCCGATGCGGAGGGGATTGAAACATACTTATTTCAAAATCACGAAAATTTAGAATTAAAGTGTAAGTACGGACTCCCCGATGCGGAGGGGATTGAAACAACACGTCCTTCGTAGGTGTTGCCGTCATGAATATGTAAGGTAAGTACGGACTCCCCGATGCGGAGGGGATTGAAACGTGGCGATATCGCCCACCAGCTTAAATCGCTCTAAGTCGGTAAGTACGGACTCCCCGATGCGGAGGGGATTGAAACCACCATGGCAGAGTAGTGACCTCTTTGATGGTAGAAAGTAAGTACGGACTCCCCGATGCGGAGGGGATTGAAACAGACAGAATAAAATTCTGTGTTCCGTTCATCACTATTGTAAGTACGGACTCCCCGATGCGGAGGGGATTGAAACAGAATCATGTACTACTGGCCGAGTAATCGGCAGTTGTGTAAGTACGGACTCCCCGATGCGGAGGGGATTGAAACAAACTGGCCTCACCGTCTCTCATCACGGCACTGGAGAGTAAGTACGGACTCCCCGATGCGGAGGGGATTGAAACGTTCGTCGCTTGCCATTCAAAACAGACCACAGCCATAGCCGGTAAGTACGGACTCCCCGATGCGGAGGGGATTGAAACGTTGACGGCCTGCTTAGATTCTTACGTCTGAAATCGTAAATAAGAATACTTCAACACTTCATGCAGCCTCCAGCAGTTGAATGATATTGCGAATAGAATCATCAGCTTTGTGAAGCGCTGTTTCCAGTTTGCTTTTTGGAC
>Ga0163151_10006185_pt1 | contig 14728 bp, 10 predicted proteins | sample OliLakLV19MP5IB2_FD_145596 | JGI IMG/M metagenome (GOLD analysis project Ga0163151, IMG submission 145596) | Freshwater microbial mat bacterial communities from Lake Vanda, McMurdo Dry Valleys, Antarctica - Oligotrophic Lake LV.19.MP5.IB-2 | ecosystem: Environmental > Aquatic > Freshwater >...
TTCTCGAGCGTTACGGCATGACCGAAACGCTGATGAACATCGGTAATCCCTACGCCGGCGAACGCCGCCCCGGCACCGTCGGCCTGCCGCTCGCGCATGTCGCGGTCCGCATCTGCGATGAAGCCGGCGCCGCGGTCCCCGACGGCGCCACCGGAGAAGTCTGGGTCAAGGGACCGAATGTGTGCGCCGGATACTGGCGGCGTCCCGAAGCGACGGCGACCGCCTGGCGCGATGGCTGGTTCCTCACGGGCGACATCGGCGTGCGCGCACCGGATGGCTATATCACATTACAAGGGCGGCGCAGCGATCTTATTATTTCGGGTGGTTTCAATATCTATCCCCGCGAGATCGAAGAATTGATTCTCGAACAACCGGGCGTGCGCGAAGCCACCGTGGTGGGTGCGCCCGATCCGGTGCGAGGCGAGGTGCCGGTGGCGTACGTGGTCGTGGATACGACGTTGTTCGACGAGGCCAGGGTGACCGCGCATCTACGCACCCAGCTCGCCTCGTTCAAGCAACCGCGCGGGTTCGTCCAACTCGACGCCCTCCCGCGCACCGCATTGGGAAAAGTCCAAAAACGGCTTCTGCCTGCCTGGAAGGAATAACGCCCATGATCATCTACGGCGTCGCCCTCCTCGCGTTGTGTTGTCTCGCAGGACTGATCATAGGCGAAGGCCTGGGTCTTCTGCTAGGCGTGAAGGCCAATGTGGGCGGCGTCGGCTTCGCGATGCTGCTTCTGATCTTTCTCACCGGCTGGCTGTATCGAAACGGCCGCTTCAAGCCCTTGTCGTCGGGCGGCATCGCATTCTGGAGCGGGATGTATCTTCCCATTGTGGTCGCGATGGCGGCACAGCAAAATGTCGTCGGCGCCCTCAAAGGCGGGCCGCTGGCCATCATCGCGGGCGTCAGTGGCGTCGCACTGAGTTTTGCGCTGGTGCCCGTGATCGCCCGGATCGGCCGGGCGAAAACCCGTGAAATCAAACCCGCTCCGCACGCGGTACTGGAGGACCGCAAGTGATCGACCTGTTCCGCGACGTTCTCATCAAGAATGGCCTGCTCACCGGTTTTGCTGTCGTGGGCGGCCTCACTTGGTTTTCCTATCTGATTTCGGATCGGCTCACCCGCGGACGCGTCCACGGTTCCGCCATCGCCGTATTGGCCGGACTGGTACTGGCCTATATTGGCGGAGTGTTTGCCGAAGGAAAAAACGGCATCGCAGACGTCCCGATCTTTGCGGGGATCGGGCTCATGGGTGGTGCCATGCTGCGCGACTTTGCCATCGTGGCCACCGCGTTCGGCGCGAGCTTCGAAGACCTGAAGAAGTCCGGATTACCGGTGGTCGTTTCCCTCTTCGCGGGCGTCATCGGCTCCTTCTTGTGTGGCGCGATCACCGCCGTGGCTTTCGGCTATACCGATGCCATCAGCATCGCGACCCTCGGAGCCGGAACGGTTACCTATATTGTCGGCCCGGTGACCGGCGCCGCCTTGGGCGCGAGCTCGGATGTTATAGCATTAAGCATCGCCGCGGGGCTGATCAAAGCGATTCTCGTCATGATTGCGACGCCGATGGTGGCAAAGCAGATCGGCTTGGACAATCCCCGCTCCGCCATGATCTTCGGCGGCGCGATGGGCACGAACAGCGGAGTCGCGGCCGGCCTGGCCGCCACCGATCCGAAGCTCGTCCCGTATGGGGTGATGGCAGCCACCTTTTATACAGGACTCGGATGCTTGCTTGCCCCCTCGGTCCTCTATCTCGCCACCCGTTTGGTCTTTCCCCCTATTTAAGCCGGAATTTTCACGCCTACTCGTAGCGATGCGGCAGGCTGTATTTCATCTGTCATGACGAGACGCAAAGCGTCGTGGCCATCCAGCTGGCTCACCACGCCCGGCGACCGGGCTCGTGATGACAACAGATGAGTTCACCAGAAAAAGCGCAGGGCGGGCCACAGACCCGCCCTACTTCAATCCATCTAACTCGATTGCCGCGACCTCGTTCCTCGGGCTCGCAATAACAATGGAAGGTGTTAATTTTACAGCCTAAGCCAGTTCGGGCACCGCCTCCCTCCCTCCGCCAGCTCAATCTCCCCATGAAAACGTCTCTCCTCCGGTTCGTCGCGTTCGCCTTATTGTCCATCACGCCCGTTCTCGCTCAGGCCGCCAGCACGGACGAAGCCGCAAAACGCTGGGCGCAGTATGAACCCTCGTTCGTCGCCTTCGCGGAAGCAGACCGCGCGACGCCGCCCGTGAAGGGCGGCATCCTCGTGCTCGGCAGCAGTATTTTTAGGCAATGGACGAACGTGGCCGAACAAATGGCGCCGCTCCCGGTGCTCAACCGGGCATTTGGCGGTTCGCGCACGGGTGACCAGCTTGCGCGCTTCGATCAAGTGGTGCTGCCGTATGCGCCCAAAGTCATCTTATATTACTGCGGCAGCAACGATCTGAAGATGGCTCAGGCGGACGCGCCCGAAGTGATCTTCGGCCGTTTCCGTGCGTTCTCCGAACGCGTGCGCGCGACCTTGCCCGAAACCCGCATCATTTATGTTTCCAGCACACGCTCACCGGACCGGGTCGAGCGTTGGGAACAGGTCGATCGTTATAATGCCCTGGTCCTCGCCTACTGCGCGGCGACCCCGCATCACACCTATATTGATATCAACCCCGCACTCGTCGACGCCGACGGCCATCCGCGCCTCGATCTCTACAAGGACGACAAACTCCATTTCCACCCATCTTCCTACGACGAGTTCACCCGCATTATAAAACCGGTACTGAACCGGGTGTGGGCGGAAGCCGAAGCGACGGTTCCAAGAACCAGAGCCTCGCGCTGAGATCGGTCCCGCGCCCAGCGGGCAACTTGATCGCAACCCACTTCGCTGACCGCGAATACCGGTTTGCGCCCCATGCTTCCCTCACAAGACTACGCACATGCACCCCACTTCCAATCGATCGCTGTTCCTGGCCTTGGTCTTGACGTGGGCTTGGCTTGCATCGCTGAACTCACTCGCCGCCGAATCGGGTTCGAACCGTCGGCCCAACGTTCTTTTTATCGCCATTGACGATCTGGGGCCGGCACTCGGCTGCTATGGTAATACCGTGGTCAAGACCCCGCACATCGATCGCCTCGCCCGTTCAGGTGTTCGTTTCGCGAGGGCCTATAATCAAATCCCTCTCTGCAACCCGAGCCGCGCGTCCGTCCTCACCGGTTTGCGCCCTGATGTCATCAAAGTCTATGATCTCACGCGGCACTTTCGCGACGAAGTACCCAACGCTCTGACGCTCCCGCAGCGGTTTCGCCAAGCCGGTTGGTGGGCCGGACGCGTCGGGAAGATCTATCATTATAACGTCCCGGCCGGGATTGGAACCAACGGCCTCGATGACGCCGCGTCGTGGGACCACGTCGTCAATCCGAAGGGCCGCGATGTCACGGACGAGCCGCTCATCACGAACCCCACGCCAACGCGTCCGGTCAGCGCCGCCTTGAGCTGGCTCGCCGCCGACGGCACCGACGAGGAGCAGACCGATGGCATGATCACAACCGAGGCGATCGCGTTACTTGAGCAACGGCGTGAACAGCCGTTCTTTTTGGGCGTCGGATTCTTTCGTCCGCATACCCCGTTTGTCGCACCAAAAAAGTATTTCGATCTGTATCCGTTGGAGCAGATCCAACTTCCCACCGCGCCCGCAAACGACCGCGATGACATTCCTCCGATGGCCTTCGCTCACAATAATCCCACGCCCCATTACGGCTTGGATGAACGCACGGTTCGCCAGGCGTTGCAGGCGTACTATGCCGCGGTTTCCTTCGTGGATGCGCAGGTCGGTCGCCTGCTTGAAGCGCTGGAACGGCTGAAGCTCGCCGACAATACAGTCGTGGTGCTATGGAGTGATCACGGCTACCATCTCGGTGAGCACAATGGGATGTGGCAGAAGCGCACGCTCTTCGAGGAGTCGGCTGGCGCTCCCTTAATTATTCGCGCACCCGGCGTGGCCGGTAACGGCAGCACCTGTAACGCCGTGGTCGAGTTTGTCGATATCTACCCGACCCTGGCGCAGGCCGCGGGGCTCACGTTGCCACCCAACCTTTCCGGCCGAAGTCTCATGCCTTTGCTGGAGTCCCCCACCCACACCTGGGAACAGGCCGCGTTCACGCAGATCCTGCGTCCGGGCAACGGCACGCCGGTAATGGGCCGCACTGTCCGCACGGATCGCTGGCGCTATACAGAATGGGCGGGCGGCGAAGCCGGGGCCGAGCTCTATGATCACGCGAATGACCCGCGTGAATTCACCAATCTCGCCAACCACCCCGAGCATCAGGCAACCCGCGCGGAATTACGGCGCCGGTTTGAAGGCAAGGCCGCAGCGGATGTGCCGACGGCGCCGTTCGATCCCGCCCGGCTTTGATCGTGAGATAGACAATCTAAAGTCCGGGATCCGACGCTTCAACGGAGCGATCTCCGCTCTTACTTCTTCTGCCAATCCGGCTCGAGATCCCAAGGCTGCGGCGGATTCGGCACGTAACGCGGTGAGCTGTCCCGACTCGGCTGTGCTGCGATGATCTGCCACAAGCGCTCGCGGGCGCTGATGGCATCGGCACGATCACTCTTGATCAGATCCACGGTTTCGAACGGATCGGCGATCAGATCAAAAAGGCGCTGCGGCGTCCGGTCCTCCCCGACCCACAATTTCCAGCGTTGATCACGGATCACGCGATTGGCAAAGGCCACGCGCGGATGTACGCGCCCCGCGCGAATGACGGCAGGGTGACCACCCATCGAAAAGATCCAGGCGCGGGCCGAATCCTTCGCGCGGCCGAGCAACAGCGGCGCGAATGACTTGCCGTCCAACTCCCGCCCCGGACCGCTGGGCACCGTCGCTCCCGCCAACTCGGCGAAGGTCGGTAGCATGTCGCTAAAATCAACCAGCGCATCGGTGACGCCGACCGGGACCAGTCCGGGCCCCCATGCGATGAATGGCATCGCCGTGCCGGTTTGTTCATCCTGCTTGGTTTTGCCGCCCGTCAGGTCCCGACCATTCCGGCGCCCCGTGATCGACCCGGTGCCGTTGTCGGTGGTCAACACGATTAAGGTCGGCCGACCCGGCTTCGTTCGCTCTGCGGCCGCAAGAAAGCGCCCGACCAGCTTGTCGACATAGCGGACCATGGCCCGGTGTTTATCCAGATCGGTGGATGCAGTGCGTTCATCGGGCGTCGTCGTGAGCGGCGTGTGCGGCAGCGCCATCGCATAATAGGCGAAGAAGGGTCGCTCGCGCGGCTGCGCTATAAACTCGAGCAGGAACTGCGCATACAGATCAGGACCAAACTCGCCGGCATGTGTCTTACTGCCGTTGCGCTTAAAGATATAGGGATCCCAGTAGCGCTCGGCGCTGGGCGGGTTACCCTCCTCGTATCCGGTCCACATCGCCCAGTCCTCGAAACCGGCCTGCTCCATCGCGCGCGGCTCCACCCGGAAGTCGTCGATCTGCCACTTCCCCGCCGCCGCGGTCGCGTATCCCGCCGAGCGCAACACGGCCGGCAGGGAGGTGTTTACCGTCGGATCGAAGTGCGCCCCGCTTCCCCACCGCGGCACGTCCCAGTGATTCACCCAGCCATGGCGAAACGGATACTGGCCGGTCAGCAAAGTAACGCGCGAAGGCGTACACTGCGGCATCGCGTAGGCGTTATTAAAGCGAAGTCCCTGGCGCGCCATCCGATCGATATTCGGAGTCTGGATACCCTCCGCGCCATAGCAGCTGATCCATTCCTTCCCGAGGTCGTCGACAAGGATAAACACTATATTGGGACGGACCGGTTCGGCGCTGCTGGTTGCGGCGGCGGCCGCACTCGCCATGCCACCGCCAGCCAGGAATAAGAGCGCTGAGAAAACGCAGGACTGCAGAAAGCGGCGCACTTTAAATGAAGTCATCATCGCGGGAGAAGGCGGGAACGGGTTTCGGGAGCTCGCGCGGGGAACGCGCCTCTCATCAGGGGCCGAAGCTTGGGGCAGCGCCGACGGCGCTCGCAAGCGAGTCGCTGGTGCAACAGTGCAGCCTCCGCATGAGGCGCGCGACGGAAACGGAAACGCGGAGGACAGACAGGAATGTCTGTTTCACCCGGAGTCAGCGAAACGGGCGATTACCGGGGGGCGAACAGAATACAGATCGGAGCCGGCACGTTAATGACGCCCTTGGTTTGATACGTGAGTTCGCCGGTTAGCGGGTTCACGCGATGCACCGACACCGTGTTGGAATCAGCGCCGGCGGCCAGCAACCAGCCGCCACCCGGCGCGAGATTGATATTACGGGGAAACGCGCCGCGGATCGGTTGCACCTGCACGACCTTCAGCGCGGCCGTGGTGGGCTCAGCCTGATAGACGGTTACGGTGTCGTGTCCGCGGTTGGACGAATATACAAAGCGACCACTGGGGTGAACGACGATTTCGGCGGCGGCGTTGAACGCTTCCTTTGCCTTCGCGGCGTCACTGAGCGCTGGCACGGTGGCGAGTTGCCGGGCCGTTCCCGCCGCCGCGTCCCACGCAAACGTCGTGACGGAGAGCGAGAGCTCGTTGAGCAGATGGATGAACTTTCCATCCGGGGAGAATCGCAGATGACGCGGTCCGCCACCGGGAACCGAGGCGGCAAAGCCATGGCGCTCGATCGCCGGCGTATCCAGATTGATACGATAGATGACAATACCATCGAGGCCGAGATCAGGAACCAAGGCGAAACGACCATCAGGAGAAAAGCCGCTATAGTGAGGATGCGGCGCATCCTGACGACCGCGCACGACCTTGGAGCCGCCTTCGTGTTCCGTTACCTTCGCCGTGCCCAGCCGGCCTGTAGCGTCGAGGGGAAACAAGGCGACCGAACCGCCGCCATATTGCGCCGTGAGCAGAAACTTGCCGGACGGGTGCACTGCGATGTGGGCGCCGCCGCCGTCGCCCGTGGGCGAGGTATTAATCTGTTCCAGCGTGCTGTCCTGCCCAATCCGATACGCCAGGGCGCCGGGGCCGCCGGGGAAGTTGCCCACGGAATAGAGAATTTTTCCATTCGGATGCAGCGCGAGAAAACCCGGCGATCCGACTTCGGCGGCGAGTTCCGCGGCGGTGAGCTTGCCCGTCGCGGTGTCGAACGTGGCGCGGTAAATACCTTTGGCCCCCGGGCCACCGGTACCGAAATAGACGGGGAGGATTTCGGCTCGAATCGCGCCGGCCAGAGCGGACAACGCGAGCAACATCGCCGACGCACGAAGATACGAAAGGGGCTTCATGTCGTCATGGCTAGCAGGCACAACGCCGCTGCACCAGCCGGATCATCAGCGTTTCACCATCGGGACTGGGACCGCGCCCGGGCCGGGACGCGCAATACCGCCTCAACGGCAGCGGGCGATCCTAGTTCGCCACTTTGATGCCCGTCGGCAGGATGACGATTTTCCGATCCCGATACAACGATCCGATGGCTTGTTTAAAGGCCTTCTTGCTGATTCCGAGCGCATCACGAATCGCCTCGGGTGAACTATTATCGTGCAACGGCAGAAAGCCATCGGCCGCCTTCAGCGCGGTGAGAATCTGTTCGGTGACGGGTGCAATGCGGTGAAATCCGGCCCGATCGAGCGCGAGGTCGATTTTGCCGTCCTCGCGAACGGCCCGCACATAGGCATCGAAGCGCGAACCCGTCGCGAGCGGACCGGCCAGCGCGGAACGATAGAGCAAGCCGCGGTGGGCATGCTCGATGATGGCGTTATAGCCGAGCGGGCTGTCGCCGGTAATGATAATCCCCACCCGCTGGCCCTCGGTGTACGTTGCCGGAGTTTGATTTAACCAACGATTGAGTCGGGCGCTGGCAATGATGCGATCGGTGCGCTCATCCAGCGCCACCCGCACCACGCGATAATCGCCGGGTTGCAGGGGCGAAGCCTGTTCGCGGATCGGCAGCAAAAGATCCTTCCCCAGGCCCCAATCGAGAAACACGCCGATGCGCGGATTCACACTCACCCCGCGCAGGTAGGCGAATTCGCCGACCATCGCGAGCGGGGTCTCGGTGGTGGCAACGAGCCGGTCTTCCGAATCGCGGTAAACGAAGACATCGATCGTGGATCCCGGACCGACGCCGCTGGGAATGTAGCGACCGGGCAGGAGAATCTCCCCGTGGGTGCCGCCATCGAGGTAAAACCCGGGTGGAGCTTGACGGATAACGGTGAGAAGATTGCGTCGGCCAATAGATGCCATCCACTTGTTTACCACGTCCCGTGAGCGGCGCCAGAACGTTCCTCCGGGCGGGTCCGGAAGCCGATCCGCTTTGATTTTGTCGCAGGTGTTGATTCGTGAAACGGTCGAGGAAATGGCAGCACTGGACATCATTATTTTCACTGACGGGGCCTGTGAAACGAATCCGGGACCAGGCGGCTGGGCGGCCATTCTTACGGCCGGGGCCCATCGGAAAGCGATTTCAGGCGGAGTCCGTCGCACGACCAATAACCGCATGGAGCTACGGGCTGCGATCGAAGCGCTGAAGGCGCTCAAGAAAGACGGACAGCGGGTGAAGATTGTAACCGACTCACAATATGTCTCCCGGGCGGTGACCGAGCGCTGGGTGGAAAAGTGGGCGATGAAGGGTTTTAAGAAAGGGGATGGCTTCCGCGAGAATACCGACCTCTGGATTGAGCTTCGGGCGTTGCTGAGCCGTCACACGGTGCAGTTCGAATGGATTCGCGGCCACGCGGGGCACGAAGAAAACGAGGCGTGTGACGTTCTGGCCGTCGCAGCGAGGCGCCAAAAGGACCTCGGCGCCGACGAGGGATTCGAGGATCCGGAGAAGGTACGATCGCTCTTGGGCTTAACGTTGCTCTGAGCTGCATGCCAGGGTGAGACCGACATTCCTGTCTGTGATCGGGAAACTACGGAACAGGCAGGAATGCCTGTTTCACTTCGCGGGCCGGAGGCGGACTTCCATCCCTGGCAACTAACCAAACACGATCCGTCCACTGCTCTGCAACACGCAACTCTGAGAGTTCAACCGGCTGACCCCATCCAAGGCTGGGTTCGGGGAATTCAGGTTCATTTGAGCTACCGGAGCGGATGGCAGGGGGAGTTGACCTGACATGACGGTCACCCGATGACTGCGGCATGATTGCCAGCGAACGCATCAAACAGGGCTACGAACGCCGGCCCTACCCAGGTCCGACGACGGGGGAATCCACGGTGAAGAGCGGCTCAATGCCTGCCAGAGAATGGATGCAGGCCGTCGGGCGGCCCGGAGCCTCGGATCCGCAGCGGGTGCTCGTCGCCGGTTGCGGCACAGGCCAAGAGGCCATTGTGCTCCGGCGGGAATGGCCCAAAGCGGAAATAGTCGCGGTCGATTTTAGCCCACGTTCCATTGCGGTCGCCCGACGGCTTCAGCGCGCGGGCGGAGCAGGGCGCCCGATCGACTTTCGGGTCGCCGACCTCACCGCGCCCGATCTCGCCGCCCGGACGGACGGCGAGTTCGATCTCATCACGTGCCACGGTGTCCTGAGCTATGTCCCGAAACCCGGATCGGCGTTGCGCAACCTGTCCAAGTGTGTGCGCCATGGCGGCGCGCTCTACTTGGGAGTCAACGGCGAAGGGCATCCGGCGACGCGATTGCGGCCGTGGCTCGCGAGCTTCGGCTTGGCCGTAGATGACTTGCGGAACGAGGAGCGGTTGCGTGCACTGCTGCGCCTCTGGGATTCGCTCCATGACGACGACCTTGGCGAATTGGCCACGATGTCGGCCAGCTACCTGAGCAGCGATATTTGCGGAGCGCATTTCAACAACTGGCCGCTCGCGCGCTGGCGGGCGGAGGCGAAACGCTACGGCTGGGAAGTGGCCAGCACGGGGGTCCTCCCTTTAGCCCTGCGTTTGGCGATGGAGGGGAATCGCGACCTGCCGCTGTTTCCCGCCGGCCCGGGTGAAGTCGCCGAGCGACTGGATCAAGCCCGACCGGCGGGCTTTCACCGTTTGTTGCTTCGCAAGGCCGCCGATGGAGCGCTCGACCTGCCCACGGACCCGAAGGTCTGGACGCGGCTGAGCTGGACCGGATTTTATTCCGCCCGTTTTTCGAAACCATTGCGAGGTTCAGGAGTGAAGATTGCTCTCCACTGCCCGTCATTCCGGCTTCGCGCCGAGTGGATTCTGACGAGTCGGCAGGCGGAGGCGATGCGCGCATGGATTGCGGTGGGCACGTTGCCGGGCCGCTCGGTGAAGTCATTGGCCCAGAGCGCCACAGCGAGGCGGATGCTGTGGTTGTGGCTAGGGCTCGGTGTGGTGGCGGTGCAAGCCGAATCCGGTGTTGGAGGCCCGATGAAAAGCGTTAACCCGCTGTTTGATACTCGCTCGCCGGGTCCGCGCGATATCCGTGCGGGTTGAGATTGTGACAAGAGCGGGCGTCATTTCTCAGTTTGGCATCTTCGTCCATCTCGTCAGATCGAGTCGATGAATCCGGCATCAGTAGCAATCAGCGGGATGACCCGATTTCTCTACTCCTTTGCACCCTGAAACCTCGGCGCGTGCCTACATTTCGCGATAACGTTAACAACTTACGGACTGACCCAGCGGGAACTCCCGCGACCAGATTAAATGCACGAAGCCACCCCACCTCACGGAGCCCCTGTCACCCATCGGCGCGGCGCTGATGCCGGGGCCCAGCGCGAAACGAAGGAAGAGGAGCACCTTCATGGGGAGGTTAGAACCGCGCTTTGACGCCAAACGTCCAAAGCGAGCCGAGGTCGAAACGGGAGCGGAGCTGCGCGATCGGCGGCGTATTCGGCCCCTCCACCACCACGTCGTCGTATACGCCGGTGACGTTGCGCAGGTTGGCGAAGAGCGTAAAATTCCTGGTCAGGGTGTACTCGCCCGACACATCCAAATAGAGCCGCGCGCTGTTCCACGTGAAGGTGCCTGGGGCAATGCCCGAGCCGACGATGGCATTGACGCGCTGGCGTGACGCATAATTCCAATTCAACCGGAGATTGTACTTCGGCCGGGTCAGGCTGACGCCGAGGTTGGCGCTCTTCGGTACGAAGCCGGCGAAGTCTCCATTCTCGTCGCCGATATTCCGCTGACTGCTGCCGTTGACGAAGGCTTGGAGGCCCCGCGCCCAGTGCGGCAGGAAAGTGAGCGCCTGTTTGTAGTCGAATTCAAAACCCTCAATCCGGACTTTGCCCGGCAGATTGTATTGCGTGGAGACATCGAAACCATCGTAGGTGGTGGCGTCGAGATTGTAGAGCGCGAGAAACTCGGGCGTAGGGCTGAAAACCGTTGTGCCGAAGAAGTTTTTGATCTCACGGCGAAACGCGCCGATCGAAACTTGGCCGACGCCTTCGAAATAATATTCGAGGCGCACCTTGAGCGAGTTCGCATCCCACGGTTTGATGGCCGCATTATTGACCGTGATTCGGTTCGTCGCACTTGGCGCGTTCTCCGTGTTGGGGACGGTGAGGCCCCCGGTATATTGATTGAAGTTGGGCCGGCCGATTGATCTATACACGGCCGCACGGAAGATGAGATTCTCGCGAATATTATAGCTTGCGTTCAGGCTTGGAAAGAAGCGCATGTACTCTTTATCAACGCGAGTGCCGCGCTCGATGAGCGTGAGTCGCGAGACGCCGAGGGCATCGCTTGTGGGCAGGATGAGGAGCGGCTGCCCATTGGGGCCGAGGATGACATTGCCATTGGCGGCGCGCTGGAAGTTGCGGGTCGGATCCGTCAACGGGCCTTCGGCGTCGATATTGGTCTGCTCAAAGCGCACGCCGCCGGTGAGTTTGAGCCGGTTGGCCATGAACTGCATATCGCCGCGCACGAAGCCGGCGTACACGGTTTCCTCGACGTGCTTCGAAAGGCTGACCTCCGAGCGGTACCATGCATCCGGGTTGACCGTATAGGTGTTGGGGTTGCTCTGGTAGAGCGCCCAGAGTTGCTCGTTGCTCACCCACTGCGCGCGCGGGAATCCGAAGGGCAGCGTGCGCTGCGAGAAACTCGGATCGAGATAGGGCGCCGGGCTGTCGTCATTGCCGATCGGCGTGGTCGAGCCGCGGCGATCGGCGCCGACGAAATTAAACGGCCTCGTGCCGCCGCGCAGGTCGCGTACGCGCTGGCGCACATCGTAGCCGGCCTTGAGCGTGATCGGGATGCCCAAATTGAAATCGCTCCGGGCATTGCCGTAAGTGCTGCGCTGCAGATCCATCGAGTCGTTCTGAATCGTATTGGAGGAGACCAGCGAGTAGCTGCTCAGGCTGTAGGGATCGACCACCGCGCCGGCTGCATCGGTGACGGTGACCCGGCCGGGCCGCAGGTAGAAGTTATCGTCGAAGGCGACCGTTACGCCGGTGCGGCGCGACACCGAGTTATTGAAGAACCCCTTGTCAATATCGCGAATCCGATTTGTCCCCTGCGAGTGTCCGATGCCGGCCTCCATTCGCCACACCGGTCCATTGTGCCGCCAGGTGAACGTGGGCATAAACGTGCGGTTAATGCGATTGCGCCCGCCCGCCGCGAGCTGCATGTCGCCGGCCCCCACCGCACCGTGGGTGAAGGTCGGGCTGAAGTCACCGGGAGCCACGCGATTCACGTTGAAGGTGAGCGCGCGGGATGTGGTGTCGGCATTGAAGGTGAAATACTGGAACGAAAACGAGAGCCGGTCGTTCCGGGTGAGCTTGTAGTCGGCGGTGAAACCGAAGGCGCGGCGCACCGTATCCTTGGGCGCGTCGCGCACCACGACGGTCGAGAGATACGGCTGGTCGACGGTCGTATTCGGAAAGGCAACACCGTTGGTCACAGCAAAGGCACCGCGCCACGCCAGCTGCACAAAATCCTCCGCGGTATACTGCCGCGCAAAGCCGCCGGAGACCGTGAAGCCGAAGCGATCGTTGACCGGCATGATATAGGAGAAATCCACGCTCGGGTGCGCCTTGCGCGTCGCGTGCTCGCGCGGGCCCGGGGTTTTGTTGAAATCGCGGGCATTGTCGCGCATCACCAGCGACCCCGTGCTGGTGAAGACCGGCTTGGCGCGCTCGAAGGCGCTGCGGGGCACCATATTCACCGTGCCGGCGAGCGCGGAACCCTGCGATTCCGGGGTGGGCGAGAACGACACCTCGATGCGCGCAATATTATTGATCGACGCCATGTCGACCTGCGCCGAGCGGCCCGTGTTATTGTCACCGCCCGTGCTCGCGAGATTGAAGCCGTCGACCGTGATCGGTACGTATGCCGGAGGCACACCATTGAGCGAGATGCCGCGCGCGTAGCCGCCGCCGTACTCGATGGTAACGCCCGGCAGGTATTTCATGAACTCGCCGATATTGCCCTCCGCGATGTGACCAAATTCGTCGGTGGAGACGACGTTCTTGATGTTTGGCGCGAACCGCTGCTCGTTGATCGCGATGGCGGCGCCGTCCATTTCTTTCGAAGTGGCGACGACCAGTGCGTCCATTCTCACCGTGCCATCCCCGGCGGGCGCACCGGCCCGCATGAGGTTAAAGTCCTGCTGCACCACTTGCCCTGCGGTTACGACCACCGGCAGCGTCTGCGGGACAAGTCCGGTGAAGAATGCTTTTACGCGTGCCGTGCCGGCAGGTACGCCATCGAGCCGGTAGCGGCCGTCGGAATCCGTAAACTCCTCGATCGCGGTCCCCTCGACGGTGACGCGCACGGTCTCGAGATACTCGCCGTTGGCCGGATTGTAGACGCGGCCTTCGACCGTGCCGGAGCCCGCCTCCGCGGCGCGGACGGCCGCCGCACCGCCGAACAAAATCAGCCAGAGGGAAAGCAGGGAATGGAGGCGAAGTCGGTACACAGGTACAGGGGGTTGGGGGAGGCGTCCGCTCCATTCCCGGAGTTGGGAAGGCGAGCAGACAGACGACGCGGGGTTGCTCATTCGATGGAGCCCGACCCGCGCCCTCCGGTCGAGCGAAAATCGACCGCCGCTCACTATCGCCGAGCTTGACCGGGAACTCGCCTTACAAACCTCGAGCGACAGCTCAGCGCGACCGCCCATGGCCGTACAAAATTGTCAGCGGACTACATGCGCGTTGTGGGACGACGCGGGTGATTGCGTTTAATATGTAACAGAGCCAATGGCGCTCCCCCCCATTCAACAGTCCACCACGCGCCTATAAAAGCTAGGGCCGACGCATGTATCTCAGCGATGACGCATCAAATTAGATTCCCTGCAGCACCTCGGGCTGAGGAGCCGCGGGTAACGTTGGTAACAAGTAACAGGCAGGCCCCCTTGGAATTGTCCTGCGGGTAACGTTGGTAACAAGTAACAGGCAGGCCCCCTTGGAATTGTCCCCAAAACATGGGCTCGGCTTTGCGGTCTGCGAATCTGCGGAAAGCGAAATAGGTTGGCTCTTTACAGGATCGAGCCGGAGGGACGGCTAGGACTTTGGAGTCTCGGGTATATGCGAGCCGATGAAGCAGGAGGGAATCAGGAAATTCGGCTTCACCACAAACCACAAAGCCAGACACCGTTCAGCTCTGCCCCAAGAACTCCACCACTGCCGTCTGTTCAAAAACATGTGAAAGCCTACAGGATTATCGCCTTCCAAGCTAGACGCCCTGCTTTGCTGTCAAGAGTCAACCCATGTCCCCTTTTCTGGCACCGCAGTTCTTCACCTGGCTGGGGCTGTTCTGCATGTGGATCTATTTCACGCCGGCCATCGCGCGCGGCGTGTTCGGCGGGGTGCCGGGCTCGCCCGAATACCAGCGCGGCCTCGAGT
>Ga0163151_10006186_pt1 | contig 14728 bp, 14 predicted proteins | sample OliLakLV19MP5IB2_FD_145596 | JGI IMG/M metagenome (GOLD analysis project Ga0163151, IMG submission 145596) | Freshwater microbial mat bacterial communities from Lake Vanda, McMurdo Dry Valleys, Antarctica - Oligotrophic Lake LV.19.MP5.IB-2 | ecosystem: Environmental > Aquatic > Freshwater >...
GGTGTATTGTCAAAATTTGGCACCACTGGATACTCTGTTTGAATCAAAGGCTTTAGTCCTAAGAAATCTTTCTCTATGAGAATGACTCCTTTGGCGTTGTTCCACTGATCAGCTATGAGGGTGACTATCGATTCCAAGTTGCCCTGGAACGTTTTCGCCGCCGCAAAGATGATGGTGAATGTGCCGATTTGTCCAGAGTGAGTTACAGTAAACCAAATTTCGTTTACCAGAATCCCACAGAGACCTACAATGGCAAGAAGATTTGTGACGATCTTCTTTTGCACCACCGTCAACCGTATGCTCTCATATTTATCCAGAACTCCGCCGATGTTGATGTCGATTTCTCGACGCAACGCCGGCATCTGGTTGAACATAAGTGCCTGGGTGAAAGCAGTGGGAGCATGGTACGGACGTTCAAGCACCGACCTCTTTTTGTTGTGAGGAACTAGTGTTTCAAACAATCCCCACCACATTGCACCCAACCGAAACTCAGTGAACATCATTGGTAACGCTGTTACCACGAGGATTCCTGCGTAAATCGGTTTGTAGTACAGGAGCGACGCTCCAAAAATGACAAACGACACCATAGTCGTGAAGAGATTAAGCATCTCATCAGAAAACCAGATTCTTGTTTGCCAAGAAGTAGGAAGCTCTTGGATTCGTTTTGACAAATCGTCGTACTCCTTACTTTTGAAACGTGCTAGATCTAGAGTTGCTCTGTGGTTGTTCAGCTCTCGCTGATTTGCAAACCTAAGAGTCTGGTTCCACTTACTCCTGTAGTACCAATTGAACCTGCCGACAATCATCCCCGCAAGGAGAACACCGACCATGAACAATATTGGATACAAAAGTCCACTTTCAACAAAAACTTTTAAAGGACTATCTGTTGAGGTAAACTTTCCAGCCGATTTCTGGACGTTGTTGATAACAAGCCCAGTCGCCTGAATACCGAAATACATCAAAACTGTATTCAAAACCGAGATGATGATTCGTGCAACAGTCGCGACTTTGTTATTTCTCCAACAGAACGCCAAAGAATATCTGGTAGCCAGAAACAACGTGACCATTGTTTCTTTCAGCTCTCTAAGTTTTTTCATCCACTCTCCTGTCTAGTAAAGGCCTGCTAAGGCCGTATCAAAGAACGCAGGGAACAAAATTTCCCCTTCTAAAATCCTTTACAGACGTAAAAAACTTTAGAAGAGGAAGTTTTAAGTAATTACTCACAATTTTAGCACTTATAATACGCTATGTCAAGGTATACTGGGATAATCCAATTATAGTATAAATATGGGCTATATTATGGTTTTTATATAAAAGAAAAGCCTGGCTTCGAGAGGATGACCTCTTGAAGCCAGGCGATTGGGGAATTATGTTCCATGGCTATCCCCACCTGTCGAACCCATATCGTAATCGGGCCAGGCTATGAACCAGATGCAAATTTAGACTCGCTGCATTCCCGAGTATCCGGACTTCATTACTACCCTTTCGACATTTAACCTTGCCAGTGTTGCCCACTGCTTTTTCGACTGGTGCCTCAAACCTCTATGAGGTGTTGCAAGAATACTTCCTCACTCCCTTTGTTGACCAATAGGTCTGGACTTGGGTTTTTGGGGTTTGATACAGATGCTCGTAGAGCGAGTGTATACTAACCTCAGTTCCTCCTGTCCTCGGGTAAGATCGGTTTCTTCTTGCAGAGTTCTCAGCTGAAACAAGTTGCCGAGGCAACGCTTCTACTCCTACTTATAATCATAGCATGCTGTAAAATATTTGTCAAGCATTTTGTGGTAATAAAATAAACTCTGTTTAAAAATGGCTATCTAGAAGCATATTTTAGCCAGATATATAAGCTTAACCTATAATACATAGGGTTACCCTATGTATTTAATGACATTAAATTAGTATATGTCAACAATACGGAGGCGTAGTTCCGGGAAATTGCGGAAAACTGACTTTTCCATAGTTGCGACGAGAGATATAGTGTTCCCTACTTCCAGTTTTGGTCCATATGATTCAAGGTTTGAAAAAAATGCCATGGCTACAATGTCTTTGTTGTTGGAATTTTTAAATTTTAATTCTAGATGGTTTTTTTCTTTACCAAAAAGTTTTACTCCGACTATTTGTATATTTTCAAAAAGAAAAAGAGGTTTTGGGTTTTCTAGCCCGAAAGGTGCAAACTTTTCTATATGACCCCATGTGTCCCACGACACATCGTCCAGCCTGAGTTTTTTATCAAGTAATATTCCCTCATCTTCTACTTTTTCTTCCATTAGCTCCTCGTACGCTAAGTTTAGTTTGTCTTCTAGGGTATGAATATTTTCTTGCAGTACCGAAAAACCTCCTGCCCCTTTGTGTCCTCCGTAGTCTACGAAAACTTCTTTTACTTTTTCCATGAGGGCTACTATGTTGGTATTTCCTCCGGACCGACAAGAGCCTTTCAACACACCCTCGCTCTCGCCGTTTCTTCCCCAGAAAAATGTTGGTCGGTCATGCTCATCAGAAAAACTATTGGCAACAAGCCCCAGTAAACTCGGTTTCCATTCTGGGTTACCAAACACCAATACTTTTTTCATAGTCTCACCACGACTCTCTATTTTTTTCTTTATCTCTTTTATCATACTCGCCACCACACCTTTTCTTTCGTCGTTCTTGCTGTTCAAATGTTCCGCCAGCATTCCGGCTTCTACTTCATCTGTTGTAGAAAGTAGTAAAAATGCATCTTTTGGAATTCCCATCCTGCTGGCAGCGTTGATGCGGGGAGTTATCATAAAGGCAATATCGTCCTCGGTGGCGGTGCGTGGGTTGATTTTTAAAAATGAAAAAAGTTTCGAAAGCCCTGCTCTCGGAGTTTTCTGTAACACCTTCATTCCAAAGTATGAGAAAACTCTGTTCTCTCCCGTGAGCGGAACCATGTCGGACATAGTGGCAAGCCCTACCATATCCAGCAGCCACTTTTCCTGTCCATCCTTCCACTCTATGGTCATATGATAACCAGGATGAGCAGTAGTCGTATGACTACCACTGCTTGGCTGGGCACGGTTGTTTCCTTCTTTTATTTTTTGTATCAAGCCTTGAATAACTTTGAAAATAACTCCTGAGCCACACAGCATTTTTTCTGGATACTCACACCCTTTTTGTTTCGGATTAATTATCGCGTATGCTTTTGGTAGTTTGCTCCCCGGTATATGGTGGTCAGTTATTATTACATCTATTTCTTTTTCGTTCGCAAAAGCCGTCTGCTCAACATCCGTTATCCCGCAGTCTATTGTTATGATTAGTCCCACACCTTGTTCTGCTAGATTTGCTATAGCGTCGTTGTTTAAACCAAAACCCTCTTCGTTTCGTAGTGGAATATAATTTACAAAATTGTTACAACCAATCTTTTTAAGAAAATCGTGAAGCACAACTGCTCCCGGAATACCGTCAGCATCATAGTCGCTAAAAATTCCTATTTTCTCATCGTGTTGTATCGCTTTCAGTATTCTCTTTACTGCTTTATCCATTCCCTTTAAGAGATATGGATCGTGCAAGTGCTCATCGTATTTCGGATTCAAAAACCTCTCGGCAGTATCAAAATCAGTTATTCCCCTAGAGTAAAGCAAGGACTGAACAAAAGGATGGTGGGCTTCTAGTGATTTTTCTATATCTTTCGGAACATTGTCTCGTACTCTGTACTTTTTAGGCATTTTAAGATTTTAACATACTTTATACTTTAAACTTTCTGCTTTATATCTTATACTGTCAATATGAATGATTGTATATTCTGCAAAATAACAAAAGGAGAAATACCGTGTTACAAAGTCTACGAGGATGAGAACTTTTTGGCATTTCTTGATATCAACCCTCAATCCCCCGGACATACCCAAGTCATCCCGAAACAACACCAGAGATGGGTTTGGGATGTAAAAAACACTGGAGAATATTTTGAAGTATGTAAAAAAATAGCCCTAGCCCAAAGAAAAGCTTTTGATACCGACTGGATACTTTCAAAAATAGTTGGCGACGAAGTCCCCCACGCCCACATCTGGGTTTTCCCGAACAAGAACGTTGCTGGTGATGTAAAAGATTTTGAAGAAAATTTAAAAAAGATAAAGGAAAATATCTAACACTCGTCAACCTCGCAGGTTGACGAGTTACTGCCAAAAAATTATAACGAGTTATTTTAGTATAAAAAACCCTGCACCTCTGTGTAAGCAGATGCGGGGTCCAAGGAGTAAAATTGAACTGCAACAACGCAGATAGGGTTATTTTGCTAGCGACTCTATGCCAGGCAATGTCTCAGATACAAGATACTCCATCATCGCTCCCCCTCCCGTAGAAACAAAAGTAAATTTGTGAGCAATATCCATTTTATTTATTGATGCCACAGTATCTCCCCCACCCACGATAGTCAAAGCACCATTTTGTGTTAGGTCGGCTATTATTTCTACTAGAGATTCTGTTTTATCAGAAAAACCTTTTTCGTAGTTGCCTAAAGGTCCGTTCCAGATAATAGTTTTGGCGTCTTTTAAAATCTCTTTCAATTGTTCTATAGTGTCTGGTCCGGCATCTACCATACATTCATCGCTTTGAATTTCTTCTGGTTTTTTGAAACTTACTTTTCCGTCTTTGTCCGTAACAGTTACATCCATCGGAACAATTATTTTTGGATTATCTAGCAAATCCGCCATATCAAAAGTGACTTTTGATACAAGAGAAGTTCCCACTTCCAAACCTTTTGCTTTGTACACGTCATTTGCCAAGGCTCCTCCAACGAAAACTGTATCTGCTTTATCTAGATATTTTTTAACCAAGGGTATTTTTGTAGAAAACTTTGCTCCACCTAGTATAAAAACAAAAGGATGTTCTGGAGAAAAGGCTTTGGACAAATGCTCTATCTCACTTTTCATTAGCAGTCCTCCAAAGTGAGGAATATGTTCTGGAACACCAACAACAGAAGCGTGTTTTCTATGACTTACACTGAAGGCGTCGTTTACATATATCTCCGCCATTTGGGAAAGCTTTTTTGCAAACTCTTCATCGTTTTCTTTTTCTCCAGGGTTTGTGCGAATGTTTTCAAAAAGTAATACGTCTTTGTCTTTCATTGCCAAAACCTTTTCTACTGCCTCTGGAGTAAAGTAGGTTGGACAAAACTCTGTTTTAAAATAGCCGTTCAAATGGTGAAGGATGGGAATAAGACTTTCATTTTCACCATCCTTGTTTTCTGCGTGGGCTATTATGATAACTTTTGCATCATTGATTCTCAAAAAATCTACTGTAGGAATAACTCTCTCTAGCCGACTTACGTCATTTATTTCCCCGTCTACCATTGGAGCATTCAAGTCCAACCTCAAAAGCACTCTCTTTCCTTGCAAGTCCTCTTTTTTTAATTCGTCTATATATCTAATCATGTTTTAAATAATACCACGTTGTATTTGACTTGGATAACCTATCTGATATACTAACTGCATCACCACAAAAAGACCCCTTGCAGGCTCGTCCTGCAAGGGTCCTTTTTATTTACGGCCAATTTTCTTGGTCAAATCATTCATAAAAGTAATATTCTTTTTGGCAAACTTTTTTAATAAAGCTGAGTATTTATCTCTATTTGGAACCAGAACCATACGAAGTTTATTTTGCTCAAGCAAGTGCTGAATCAAGCAATAAAAGTCCCCGTCACCAGTTACAATAACTGCCTTATCAAAATTATTGAACTGTATCATTGTATGTAAAACCAACTCCGCATCAACATTGCCTTTTACCGTTCCATCTCTATATGTTAATGTCGGTTTCCAAATACACACAAATCCCGCCTGCTGAAGTTTGATATAGAGTTGATTGTTGCCCTCAACGTATCCTATAAACAAATAAGCATTGCTTACACCATAATGCTCCTTTAAATAAACTCTGAACCTAAGCCAATCTATTTCCCAGCCCTGGGATTTGATGGATAAATAAACATTTTGACTATCTATAAAAGCGTAATTGTTCATAAATATCTAAATACCATCAACCAGTTTTGTAATCTCCATAAAATCTTTTGGTTTCAAACTTTCTCTGCCAACAAGTAGCCCTGAAACGTTCCCTTCTCGCACCAACCTATCGGCGTTGGCTCGGTCTACTGAACCTCCGTAAATAACCCGAACACCATCGCTAGCCATTCCAAAAGAATCTCTAAGAACTTTTTTAATAAAAATAGAAACTTCATGAAGCTCGTTTGGTGACATAGCTTCTTTTGCGCCTATTGCCCAGATTGGCTCATATGCAACAACCACCGAACCTAGAAGTTTTTTTGGCACATCTATTAGAGCTGAATGGATTTGCTGTTTGATTGTCTCGTAGTATTCGCCGTGACTATCTCTTTCACTCTCTCCGATACACACAACAGCTGTCATACCGCCTCCCACTACTGCACGAACTTTTCTGTTTATCACCTCCTCTGTTTCCCCCATCTTTCTTCTTTCACTGTGCCCGACGACAATAAAACGGACTCCAAACTCGTATAGTTGGGTTGTGCTGACTTCTCCAGTGAAAGGACCTCTGTCTTCATGATGGCAATCCTGAGCACCTAAAAACAATGGAGATTTTGGAGTACCTGCCAATCCTGGAATATACACAAAAGGAGGACATAGAACTATGTCTGTTTTTTTGATATTTATTGAAGCTCTTTTTATATCTCTACCTATCTTTTTCGCTTCATCCAGACTTTCTGGGTTCATTTTCCAATTACCCACCACAAGCTTTTTCTGTTTTTTCATATTCAATTATTTTAACACAGAGAACTCGTTTTGTTACATTATCTCAAAAAAGCATGTTCAACTTAAACTTCCAAAACCAGATGCAGTTCTAGGCGGAAAAGTGAAAAGACGAGGAGCGTACTCGTTGTACGGTGACGAGAATTTTTATCTTTCCAACAACGAGATGCGCTGGTTTTGGAAGTTTTACTCTACTTCTTTCCAAGACGTGACATCCCAGCCCCCACCCGGCCCACTAGGAAACAGCGTGTTCACAAGCCCAGTATCATAAGTAAGAGTAGCTGAGTTTTTCATGCTTATTTTGTACGCCGTAACTTCTTTTAAAGTAGCGCTGTTATTGATTGTGATTAGTCCGTGAGAGGCGTACAGTACCACTTTACCGCTTGCAGAGTTATCCATTTCTATTGCTTCCTCGCTACCGCCCAGTTCAGCACTATTGTTTTGCGATATTAGAAAAATAAAAGAGTTGGCGTCCCCTGAACCAAGAAACTGAGTACTGTTTGATAACTCTATTTTACTACTTGTTGTTCTGTTGGTGGTTTTGTCAGCTATTATAGCCAAACTTTTGTTTCCTAAAGTAGAGGAGACTTTTATAATAGCGGAGTTTTTTATCGTAACATTGCCTGTCACCCACAATGAACCGAGCAAAGTCACGGTTGCACTACCACTTATTTCCAAATCACAATTTATTTTTTTTGGTCCAATAATAGTATTTGAACTAATAACATAAGGACAGGGGGAGCTTATTGTTCCTCCACTAGCTGCATCATTTTCCAACTCTGTTATCTGAGTATCTGAAATTGGAAGACTGATTGGGGCTTGGTCAGGACTGTTTGGATATGATGTTCCAGATACGGTGGTGTTTGTTTTGGTTACATAATAGGCATTCTGAGTTATATTTGAATCTGCTATTGTATTAGCATAAGCAGAACCAGTCACGCGTATGTTTCTTATCAAGCCCGATGCCCCTACAGAAACAACATTGCCTGTAATAGTGTTGCCGGCTCCAACAACAGGTCCATTAGAGTAAACATTACCGATAATCCGGGAACTGTTTGTAAGAGTAAACCCTCCTTGACCAGCTTGAACACCATAGTTAAAAACCGTCCCAGAACCCAAAACTACCTCGCTTTGCATTTTTCGGAATACCCCGGCTCTGTCAGATGATGTGTTTACAGTTTTTCCAAAAGCAGTATCGGCTAAAGTTATGGTTGTTGTGTAACCATTTAATACTAAAGTTTCTCCAGAAACTAGGTCCAGGCCATTTTTTAGTCTATAAACGGCGTCTTCTAGAGCTCCGCTAGCTAAATAAAAACTTTCTTTTGAGTTAATAATATTTTTTGAAATATCTGCCTGTTTCAATATAGGAACAATAACCCCCATAACAACGGTCATGGAAATAAACAAGGCAAACATAACAACGATAAGCATGGCTGCCCCTTTGTTATGTGTATTTTTTCTGTTTGCTTTTATTTTTTGCATTTTATTTTACTACAATAGTTGAATAAAACTTTTTTGATTTAGATACTCCTCCCACCGCAGAAGTAATAGTCATTTCTATTTTTACTGCACTACTAACAGGACTGTCCATTTTTCTAAAAACCATACTTGTCACTTCTGTTCCTTCTAGAGTTAGTGGTCCGAAATAAACTCCATTTAGGTCGACTTTTGCTGTTCCGTTATCCAAGTAAAACCTTGTAGTAGTAGAAACTGCCCCGTTAGTTTTTACCAAAACCAAAACTCCAGGGTTTGAACCAAGGGTGCTGTTGAGTGTATCTATAGAAGTAGCGGAGCGAATATCTCTAGTCATTCTTTCCATAACATCTATAGCAGAGTGGTCTATGTTTCGCAGGGCTCGTAAGTCGCGATATGAGGTGGTAAAAGAAAGGGTGGTGTTTACCAATACAACAGAAATAATAGAAAGTATAGAAACATAAATAATCATTTCCACCAATGAGTACCCTTTTTCTAAGTTTGATTTTGTTTTTTTGAAAGGAAAAATCATTTTATATATTTGTTAAATAAGTGGAAATTGTTTTGGTGGTAGTTGAATGTCCCTGCCAGTACGAAACGGTAGTTGTTATTTTTTTGGTTCCTGTATCAAGCGTACCGCTAACAGTTATTTTGTCATCGGCATCACGTCTAACATCCGCAAGTGTAATACTTCGCAAAAACTGACCGTCAACGTATTGTGGAGTAGTGCTTGTCGCCCAACTGCTCCCAGAAAAAGTTAGATAATAAGTGGTAGTTGTGGAGAGTTGAGATATGTTACTCCAACTTGTATCCCTAAGAAAAATCATAACTTCCATACCCTCTTCTAAAACATAGGATGCTTGGATATTCTTCTGGTTAGCAAAAGCGTATTTTATATAAGTGCTGTATGCAGAGACTGCGGCCAAAATAGCCATGGACATTATTGAAGCTCCTATCAATATTTCCGCCAGAGCCATACCTTTTTTTGTTTTAAAGTTTTTTCTTGGCATTTTAGTTGGACTCTACCAAACCTGTTTTATATATTGTAACAGTTTTTGTACTAGAAGCGACAGAGGATGAAACTGCTATCGTTCCATTTTGTGATGTTTCGCCTGTTAGTTTGTTGAAAACTATTGTACTGCCTCCGCCTGTGAGCGAGAGTGTTAGGACTGTTTTCGGTGAACTCAAAGTAAAATCTCTGTTTGTAGCTGTTCCAGCAACATATGTCGGAGCTAGAAAAATAGTCATGGTGGAAGTGGCAAATTTTACTCCATATGCTCCAGCATTTTTTGAGGACAAGGTTTCGTTTCTTGCCTGTCGCAGTATTTCTACTACTGTTTCAGCATCTATTGAAACAGATTTAGTTCCCCTAAAGCTATTGAAACTGCCAAAAACAATACCCACAATAAGCGCCATGACGCCTATTACCACCAAAACTTCCACCAGAGTCAGGCCTTTGTTTGAATTTATTTTTATGTTCAACATTTTTTTATTTTAACCAATTTTAACCAATACTGTCGCCGATAGAGTAGATAGGACTGATAATAGAAATAGCGAAAAATCCTACCGCAAGTCCGATGAACACCATGAGGAACGGCTCTATCACCGAAGACATATCTTTTGTTTTCTGGTCTATTTCTTCTTCGTAAAACAAAGCTACGTTGAGCAACATATCCCCTATTTTTCCTGTTTCTTCTCCAACCGCAGCCATCTCTGAAACGAAAATTGGGTACAAGTTATTGTGTCGTGACAAGACGGATGAAATAGTTGCTCCTTTTTGGATAGTACTCTGAACCTCATCCAGCACGTCTTTGTAGTATGAGTTTTGTAACACGTCTTTGGTAACACCTAGCGCCACCACAATATCCACTCCGGATGAAACCAGGGAGGACATAGTTCTTCCTGTTCTAGCGGAATTGATTTGTCTAACCATGCCCCCTATTACCGGAAGTTTCAACAAAAACCAATCCAAAAAACGCTGACCTTTGGGAGTTCTTAAAGAATACATAATTAAAAACACTAGCCCCACTATTCCCACCAAAACAAAAAGTGAATATGAAACTAAAAAATTACTAGTGCCGATAATGAGCCTGGTAGATAACGGCAAATCAACTCCGAGACTTGTAAAAGTGGCAGTTAGTGTTGGCACCATATATATCATCATAAGAATTCCGATAGCCACCATCAGGCAAATAATAACGACGGGATACATCAAAGCTCCTCTAATTTTCCTGTTTAGTTGATACGACTTTTCCATCTGTAAAGAAACGTTTTGCAATGATATGGATAAGTTTCCGGATTCTTCCCCTGACCTAACCATAGAAATAAACAATGTAGAAAAAACTTTTGGATGCTCCTTCATTCCGTCACTCAAACTAAGACCTTTTGAAAGAGCTTCTTCTAAACTTCCTAAAACTTTCTTGAACTCCCCTTTTGACTCACGTTGCATTATAGTCAATGCTCTGGTGATAGGGAGTCCTGCATCTAACATTTTGGACAAGTTTCTGGCAAAAAGAATCTTATCGTGCGATTTTACTGCATTAAAAATAGGTAGATTATTTAAAAAATCCATCTTGGTTTTGTTCATCAACTCTTCAGCAGAGACAATGGTGACGCCATCTTTTTTTATGAGATGATACAAAGCAAACTTATCGCTCGCTTCTAGAGTTCCTTCGGAGCGGAGACCTTTTTGATCTATTGTTTGGTAATGAAATAAGGGCATAAATAGTAGGTAGAATATAGTAGATAGAAGATAGTAGATAGAAGAATAAAATTCCTAAATACTAGATACTAACTGCTAACTGCTAACTACTTTTATTATACCAAATTAATTTAAACTTTAGAATTTAAAATATAAAAATATTTTATATAAAATAAAAACCCTTCGGCATAGAGCTCACCTGCGTGAGATATACCGAAGCCGCGTGCCGTCGATCCAGCGGTAGAAGGCGATGAAGCACCATTCTTCGTCTGAATCGCGCCACACGGTGACGAGAAGTCGACGATCCGCAAAGGCGGTATTGTCCTGCACCAGCTTTGCGAGAGTGTATGGGTCCACAGGCACGAGACCTAGGAGATCATACTCATATGGTAGCTGGATGTCGTTCAGCCGTTTCCCAGGTTTGAAGATAGTGACTTCCTTGTCTTGACCCTTTCCTCGGGGCATCGTGGAGACAACGCCTGTTTCGGAATAAATCTTCCGCTTTGTCGCCTTCAACATCTGTTCTGGCGACTGATTCCGGTTGATTTCAGTGACCCTTCGCACAGTGAGGTTTCTGACCGCCTCAACGTATTGGCGGACAACGGCTGCCAGTTCTTCCAGCATCTTCCGCGCCATTACGGAATTGCTAATAACCTTCTCGGTCGGCTCGCTTTGGAGACGCTCCTTTCGCAGTCTTGCATTCAGCAGGTTTGCGATCTTGTCGGATGGGGTCACGGTTTTATCCATGGCGTCATCCTCCTTTCTGGCCGAAGCCAAACTGTTCGTTCCTCGATATTGAGGTTTACCACAGCAGAAACATTTCAATCATTCTGATATTTTTATATCAAAAAGCTTCTGCTGTGGTAAACTTTGCAAGTAATTACAAAAAAACTTACATCAGTATTATACCACCCTTATATCCATTATGTCAACATTTTTGGTCCAAAATGGTTTATATTATGAACTTTTTTGTCTTTTTACATAGGCTTAGCCTATGTATTCTTAGAAAAGCTCGGAATGACTTCCAAGGTTAATTAATATCAAAACCAATTTTTCTTTTTCAGTTCTATAAATAAGTAAAAGATCTCCACGTATATGACACTCGCGATTACCCTCATATTCTCCATGAAGTGCATGGTCTTGATATGTTGGGTCAAGCTTTTTACCTAAAGCAAGATCATCAATGACTTTATTTAACTCTAGCTCGTCAAATTTTCCAGAGCGTTTTAACTTCCTAAAAGCTTTTTCGTATTGCTTTGTTGAATAGGGACTGTACATTTCTATTTCCCCCTTCGCATAATATCAGTGTGCATTTCTTTTGCATTTCTGTAACCTTTGCCGTGCTTTAAAGCCCATGCGACTTCTTTGTCCCACTTTTTTCTTATTGCTCTCGTTTTGGCAGTACTCGGAACGAAAGGCATGCAATTATCCATAGAGACTTGATGCAAAAACATCTTTACTCCCGAAGACATATCAATACCCATATCTTTAAACACTCTTTGGGCTTTTGTTTTTGTTTTACTATCTATTCTAATTTGAATTGTAGTATTCATATACTGCGATAATATATTATTGTAATGACAATGTCAATACATACTTATTAATTTAGTTGTGAGGATTTTTTGAGAATTTCAAGGCATGAGTCAGGATTGTAACTAATCTTTCAAAACCAGATGTGGTTCTAGGCGGAAAGGTAAAAAGACGAGGAGGCGTACTCTTTGTACGATGACGATAATTTTTACCCTTCCAACAACGAAATGCGCTGGTTTTGAAAGATTTATTCAGAGATTACTCGGAGGACTTCTTCAATAGTTGTAAGTCCTAACACCGCCTTGAAAATACCGTCCTCTATCATAGTTAGCATTCCCTCTGCTTCGGCTTGTTTTTGAATATCGTCAGATGTTCCGGACTTTAATATCACTTCTTTTATTGTAGAAGTTACTTTGAGAATTTCGTGGATACCGATACGTCCAGAAAAACCTGTCTCTGGTTCAACACCTTTTTTAAGCCTCCAAAAAGGAACTGTACCCCAATCATCGCTTTTTGCTATAACTTTTTCTGCTTTTAAGGCTTCTAGCACTTTATCCAGGCCAACTGACTTACCCAAAGTATCCAACTCGGCTTTAGTCAGAAAATATTTTTCTTTTTGATCTCCTAGTTTTCGAACAAGTCTTTGTCCAATAATAACGTTGATGGTTGAAACCAGTAGAAACGGTTCTACTTTCATGTCAATAAGTCTGGGTATCGCTCCGGCAGCGGAGTTGGTGTGAAGAGTAGAGAGGACCACGTGTCCTGTAAGCGACGCGTTTATGGCCAAGGCTGCTGTTTCTCCATCTCGGATTTCCCCCACCATTATCACGTCTGGGTCTTGTCTAACTAAGGTTCGTAGTCCGGAAGAAAAAGTAAAACCAATCTCTGGGCGAACTTGAGTCTGGTTTATTCTTTTCATTTGGTATTCTATCGGGTCTTCAATGGTAGAAATGTTCACGTCTGGAGTGTTCAAAATATCCAATACAGTATATAGAGTGGTTGTTTTACCAGAGCCTGTTGGACCGGTGGTTAGTATCATCCCGGTGGTGGATTTCACTGCTCTATGAATTCTCTCCAATCCTTCTCCGTGAAAACCTAAATGCTCCAGTGTAAACCCTGAAACATTTTCACGAAGCAAACGCATAACTATTTTTTCTCCATAGTAGGTAGGAAGTGTAGAAACACGAAAAGAAACTTTTTCTCCATTGGAGTCTATTTTGAAACGACCGTCTTGAGGAAGACGTTTTTCATCCAGTTTTAAACTAGAAAGTACTTTGATACGGGCCACGATGCTGGCGGACATGTTTTTAGGAAGAACCATAGCATCGTGTAACATACCGTCTAGTCTATACCTCACCAACAACTCTTTTTCTTGTGGTTCTATGTGTATGTCAGATGCATTTTGCAAAATAGCGTGTTTCAAAAGTGTGTCCACGATACGAACAACTGGCACATCGTCAGCTAGTTTTTTCAAATCCTCACCAGATACTTCCCCTTCTTTGCCTTCTTCGGGAATACTGGTCAAGGTATTTACATCTTCTTGAATCAAATCACCAAACTCAGCCTTCAAACTTTTTTGATATTGAAGTATAGCAGTCTTCATGGACTCGCTATCGGTAAGTCGAGGGAGAATCTTTAAACCAACTTTCTTTTTTATAAAGTCTATAGCAGTCAGGTCTTCTGTATCAAGCATGGCGACCTCTAAGGCAGTGTCTGTTTTTTTGAATGCAATAATGTTGTGGTTTCTAGCAATAGGTTCAGGGATAAGAGAAAGGATTTCAAAAGGGATTTTTTCGTTTTTAATATCCACGAAAGGAATACCTATGGTATAGGCCTGCATTCTTCGCAACCCGTCGTCTGTCAGTTTGCCGTTTGCAACCAATATTTTCCCGAGTGGCTTGCCTTTTTCTTTCGCTTCTTTCTCTGCTTGGTCCAAATCGGCACGAGAAACAAGACCTGAGTCTAGAATAAAATCTTTTAATTGTGTATCGTCGATGTGCATGAAGATAGAAGATAGAAGATAGAAGATAGAAGATAGAAGATAGAAGATAGAAGAATAAATTCCTAAATGCTAACTACTCTCTACTAACTACTGTTCATTATACCAAACAAAAAAATTTATTTATATGAAAATGTGCATAAGATATTGGGTAGAATATATTATATAAGAAAATAAAATTCTATATGCTATCTACTATTTAACGGATTTGACAAAAATATTGGAAGGGTGTACTATATTGGTATTGAAGTTCGCCCACGAGGGCGGACCATTTTTTTACCAAAAGTGGTAGAA
>Ga0163151_10006188_pt1 | contig 14726 bp, 10 predicted proteins | sample OliLakLV19MP5IB2_FD_145596 | JGI IMG/M metagenome (GOLD analysis project Ga0163151, IMG submission 145596) | Freshwater microbial mat bacterial communities from Lake Vanda, McMurdo Dry Valleys, Antarctica - Oligotrophic Lake LV.19.MP5.IB-2 | ecosystem: Environmental > Aquatic > Freshwater >...
TCGTTACGCTGTCGTCGCATCACCGCCGTTCGGCCAATCTCATCACGACGCACACCGGGAGACACTGCGATGTCGCTGACCGCCTGGGGAATTCGGGCCGCCTGTCTGCTCCTCTGGACCGCTGCTGCGACGGCGGGCGAGCAGGATCGCCGGCTGGATCTGTACTTCGTCGACGTCGAAGGGGGAGCCGCGACGCTCATCGTCACCCCGGCCGGCGAATCGCTGCTCATCGACTCCGGCTATCCCGACAACGGCGGCCGCGACCGGGACCGCATCCTGAAGGTCATCCGCGACGTCGCCAAGCTCGATCATCTCGATCATGCCCTCGTCACGCACTGGCATCTGGACCACTACGGCAACCACGCCGCGCTCGCCGACCAGATCAAGATCGGCACGTTCTGGGACCGCGGCATCCCCGATACGCTGCAGGAAGACGCCAAATTCGTCGACCGGGCCGCGCTCTACCGGGCGGCGTCGCAGAACAAATCGAAGACTCTCAAAGCCGGCGACACATTGCCGCTGAAGTCCGGCACAACGCCGTTGTCCGCCAAGATCGTGACGGCGAGCGGCGACGTGATCCCCAACGTCGGCCCGGCGAATCCGTTCGCCGACCGGCACAAGCCGCAGGACGACGATCCCACCGATAACGCCAAAAGCATCAGCACGCTCCTCTCGTTCGGCAAGTTCCGCTTCCTCGGCTGCGGCGATCTGACGTGGAACACTGAAGCCAAGTTGATGACGCCGAATAACCCCGTCGGCCAGGTCGACCTGTTCATGGTCACGCACCACGGCCTGCCGGTGAGCAACAACCCGGCGATGGTGCTGGCCCTCGACCCGAAAGTGGCCGTCATCTGCAACGGCCCGACCAAGGGAGCCGATGCGCAAACCATCGCCACGCTGAAAGAGGTGAAGGGCCTCGCGGCGTGGTATCAGTTGCACCGCAACATCAAGCTGACGGCGGACCAGCAGGCCCCGGCAGAGTTCATCGCCAACCCCGTCGAAACCGCCCAATGCACCGGCGTCTGGGTGAAGGCGTCCGTCGCCCCGGACGGCAACCGCTACACCGTGCAAATCGGCCCGGAGGGGAAGCCGCGGGAATTTGCGGTGCGGTGACCGGTCCGCTCTTGGAATGGGGCATCGACCGCGACTTGGTCATGGACAATCGGCACCGACTTGGAATCTGGCGACTCGTGACGCACTCTCGACCATGACCAACCTACTCGCCACACCGGCCGACCAGCCCCCCGAAGGGCAAATCCTGATCTACCGCCATGGCGCGACGCAGTTGCACGTTCGTCTGGACGGCAACACGGTGTGGCTTCCGCAACGGCTCATCGCCGAGCTGTTCCAAGTCTCAGTCCCCACCGTCAACGAGCACCTGACGAACATTTACGACGAGGGGGAACTCGACCCTGGGGCAACTATTCGGAAATTCCGAATAGTTCAATCCGAGGGCGCCCGACAGGTTCGCCGGCTCGTCGACCATTACAACCTCGACGCCGTTCTTTCCGTCGGCTACCGCGTCCGTTCGCCGCGCGGGACGCAGTTCCGCCAGTGGGCCACGGCCCGGCTCGGCGAATTGCTCGTCAAGGGTTTCACGCTCGACGATGAGCGGATCAAGGCCGGTCGCACGCTGGGCGACGACTTTTTTGACGAGCTGCTCGCCCGCATCCGGGACATCCGGTCCAGCGAGCGGATGTTCTATCAAAAGATCACGGACATTTACGCCACCAGCGTCGACTACGACGCCGATGCCGAACTGACGAAGACGTTCTTCCAGACCGTGCAGAACAAGATGCACTGGGCGGCCCACGGACACACCGCCGCCGAAGTGGTCCGGCTGCGGGCCAATGCCGAGCAACCCAGCATGGGACTGACCAGTTGGAAGAACGCACCCGCTGGTCCCGTGCGCAAGTCCGACGTCTCCATCGCCAAGAACTACCTGCAAGAAGAGGAAATCAAGACGTTGAACTTGATCGTCTCGGCTTATCTGGACTTCGGCGAGTTGCAGGCGAAGAGTCGCCGGCCAATGCACATGGCGGATTGGATCGGGAAGCTGGACGACTTTCTGAAGCTGTCCGAACGGCAGATTCTCGAACACGCCGGCAAGATCAGCCACAAGGCCGCGGAGGATCATGCCCACGCCGAGTTCGCGAAATTCGATGCGGAGCGCCGCAAGCTGGAAGCCACTCAGCCGACGAGCGATTTCGACAAGGCAGTGGAAAACCTTCGGAAACTGGCGAAGGGGCGAACAGCACTGCCCGAGAAGCAGGAACCCAAGCAGGAAAAGAAACGGAAACCTCCACGTTCTGAGAAATGAACGGTGGCCGCGATTCGGCACTCAACATCAGCGGCGCAGAGCCGGTCCCACCGGCCGCATGTTCCGAGTGATTCCCAACCCGCTGGCACGACTCGAAGAGGTTGGGACCGACCCTAACGAACTCGCCCTACGCCGCTCGAAACCGTCATTTCACATCCAGCGGCAGATCCTCGGGCGCGACATCCTTCACCTCAAGGTCGGCGTAGACGGCTCGGAGCTTGCCTGACTCTTTCAGCCGGTACCAGCAGATGATCCGGTCTGCGGTGCCGAGCTTCGCCCTGGCTCCAATGTAGCGGAAGCTGCCGGATACCGTGTGGTCATCCTCGAAGTGGCGCACCGGCAGCTTGTTGAGATCGGCATTGACGTACTTGCGGTGCAAGTCGACTATCTTTTTCTCAGCGTCAGTCCAGTCTTTCTTGTCTCTTGACCATATCGCGTTGAATTCCTTGTTATCCACGGCGAGTCCGAACGGCGAGTCTGGAAAGACGCCGTCATTGAAGCGCGCGGCGGCACCCAGGTATTCAATCATCTCCGCTTCCGTGACGGTGGGTCGCTCCTTTGTTTCGAGTTGGTATTCCTCCGGGGGCTTGAGGCTGAACAACTCGGGGTCCAGTTGTGCATTCAGTACAATCTCGTGATTCTTGTAGCCCGCACCTGTCTTTGTCGACCATTTCTCTTCGGGCGGATTGTTCCGATCGGGCGCGGTTGCCGGATCGAATTCCTCTGCACCCGGAACGCGCACTTCAACCAACTGCTTGGACTGTGCGTCGATCCACACGTCGTAGCTGCCAACGCCGCCACCCCTCTCCGATGATTTGATCAGGATGCGAAATACATTGATCTTGCCGTTCGCAGCGGACTTTTGCTCGACAAGCTCAACGGCCGTAATGCGGCTCTCTGGCCTCATTCTCAGCCCATCGATGACCCAGGCAAATGGTCCCTTCAGATCGCGATTCCCTCCAGTCGCCATCTTCAAGATCGCCTTCTTGTCGCGGACGCTGAGTGACAGTTGCTGACCCAAATTCGCATCGTTGATCTCGACCCAACTGACAGAACCATCCTCCTTCAATCCCGTCTCTCGATACAGTCCCGGATGCCGGTACGCGTGAAGCCGCCGCTCCGTTTTGAGCCACGTCCGCTTCCCATCCGCACTGGTAACGCGATTGTAGAACGTCGTCGTCCAGGTGATCGTTTGAGCCTCTTCGATTCCCTTCACGGTCTCCGCATAGGCCGACTGGTCCGGTCCGCCACGAAAACCGAAGAACCACACCAACGTCGCCAGACACAGACTCGAGGCCGTCAGGTTCAGTGTTCGCATGAGCCAGGTTCTCCTCTGCTGCTGGATTCGCGTGACCACGGGGTTCAGATACGCCACAGCCCCGGGATGCCGTTCGCGCCAGGCCTCGAAGTCCGGCGCAGAGGGCTGGCCGAGCGCCGCTTTCAGCGGCTGTTCCCATTCGGGATTAGGGGGGACGGCGCTCATCGTCGATTCCTTATGATCTTTCTGATCGAAGCAGCTCCGCGAGCTTCCGCCGGGCGCGCTGCAGCAGCCCGTGGACGGATGGCGTGGAGATTCCCAGCGCCTGTGCGATCTCTTCGTAGGACAAGTTGCTGAAGTAATGCAGAAGGACCACCTCGCGGGCAGAGGAGGCAAGTCGATCAATGGCCTCCGTGACAGCCGCCTGGGAAAGTGCTGATCCTTCGTTCTCAACCGCGGGTTGGTTCGCATCCATCGGCTCGTGACTACGTTGCCGGCGTCGCAGCCGCTTTGCCGTTCTCCGACAGATGGCGCCGAGCCATTGGGCAAACCGATCTCCATCACGCAAACTGGCGAGTTTGCGGCAGGCAATTGCAAAGGCTTCTTGCGCGGCGTCCTCCGCGAGATGGCGGTCCCGAACCGAGCTGAAGGCGATCCCGACCGCCATCCGCCAGTGACGCTCATACAGCACCCGAAACGCCGCAACATCGCCGTTACGGGCCGCGCCGATCAGTCGTGCATCGGTTTGTTCCAAAACTTCAGCGGCCCCGTTGATCCGGCGATGCTGTCTAACTGGCAACACAAGGTAGTGTCACGCGCGTCGATGAAGTGCGCGCGAAAAACAGGAAACTTATCCGATTTTCTGCTGGAATCTCCCGGACGAGCGATTGACGCTCTGCGAAGCATCCGCACGGCTGACACAGCCGTGGCACACGAAGACAGGGGCAGTCGCGTGTGCTCGTGTGCCACGGCCGTGTCGGCCGTGTCTTCGGGCGCTTCCCAGGAGTTGCGTCGGCTGACGCCGCGCCGCTCGCCTGGGTTCCCAAAAAATCCGCGCAACATTGGCCCATAGGGTGAGAGGCTCGAAGATCTCCGCGGGGGATGCGACCCCGCGGCTTCGGGTCGTGGACCACTCGACTGGGATTCCCATGAACGCCACCGCTCACGATTTGCGGACCGAATTGCGTCTCCTCGCCGGTCGGATCGGCCCCAATATCACGCTGGACCGGTTTTGCCGCGAGATCGGCGTCGCCCCCGGCACCGTCGCCAGGTTCTGGGGGACCTGGACGCAACTGCGGATCGCCGCCGGTTTGCCGGGTGCCCCGGTCGGTGAATCGCCGTTCTGCGAAGCATCCGCACGGCTGACACAGCCGTGGCACGCGAAGACGGGGGGCGGTCGCGCGCGCTTGTGTGCCACGGCCGTGTCGGCCGTGTCTTCGGGCGCTTCCCAGCACGCGCGAGTCGTCACCCGCCCACGAGTGTTCCAACGCCGCAAGTCCTATAACAACCCGTCGCCGAGTCGCTTTCGACGGGGGCGATCACGGCCGAACGGCTTCCATTCGCTGCGGATTGCGCTGGATGACCAGCCGTTCGAACTGGACCGCTTCTTTTTCGCGCTGGAGCGACTCCTGGCGGCCAGCGTGCGGTCGTAGGCCACCGGTTGATGGTCACCCATTCCGAATGGAATCGGCCTGGAATCTCCGCTTGAAATCTTCACGGAGTTCGCTACAGTCAAGGGTAGGTGGTTCGGAGCGCCGGGCCGTTCCGCGGGTGTAGTTCAATGGTAGAATGAAAGCTTCCCAAGCTTTAGGCGAGGGTTCGATTCCCTTCACCCGCTCTTTCAACCAGTGACCCGGACGCTTCAAGCGTCCGGGTCACTTCGCTTCATAGTCCCGGCCGCGCAGGCTGTCCGTGACCGATTGCAGCCAGGCGTCGAGCGCCGCCTGCATCTCAATTGCGCGTTCGGCTTGCCAACGGATGACGTTCCGGCTTTCCGTCGCGTCGTCGCGCAGGTTGTAAAGCTCCCAGTGCGACTCGGTCTTGTTCTTCGGCTGAATACGGTGCAGCTTCCAGTCGCCGTCGATCCACGCCGCATGCCCGGCGAACCGTTCGGGGCCGTTGGTCCAGGCGAGTTCCCTGGGAGCAGGCCCTTCGGCGACGTCGCCGGCAAGGCTTTCGTTCGCACGCTGTTTCTCGGCGACGGCGGCCAGAATCTTATCGCTGGGGGACGCGATGCCGGCGATGCCCGCCTCCCAGAAACCGAGTGGCTTCGTGCGTGCGGTCATCGTGCCTTCGATGAGGCCGACGAGGCTGATGCCGTCCAGCGGCGGTTGATGGGCGACCTTCGCGCCGGTGAGTTCGAGAACCGTCGGATAGATGTCGACCGTGCCGCAGGGAAGGTCGCTGTGCCGCGGCGATCGAATGCGGGCGGGCCATTCGATGAGCGCCGGGACGCGGAGTCCGCCGTCGTAGATTTGTCCCTTCTTGCCGCGGAGTCCGCCGGTGGAGCCTTCGGGGATCGCACCATTGTCGCTGCAGTACCACAGTAGCGTGTTGTCGGCGACGCCGAGCGATTTCAGGCCGTCGCGGAGCTGCCCCAGCGCGCGGTCCATCGCGGTGATCTCGGCGAGAAAGGCACGCTGCTTCGGGGGCACATCGGGATAGAGCGCGAGATCGGCGTCCGTCCCGATATGCGGCGCGTGCGGCGAACCGAACCAGATGACCGTCAGAAACGGCTGCTTTCGCTGCGTCTGTTCGCGCATGAAATTGAGTGCGGCCTCGACAATGATTGTCGAGCCTTCACCCTCGTATTTCTTGGCGGTTCCTTCGTCCGACAGCCACGGGTTGACCTCGAAGAAGTTCGGCGCGGAGAGCCAGCGGTCAAAGCCGCTGCCGCCCGGTGAGGTGAGTTGATTCTTCAGCACCGATCCGAGATGCCACTTGCCGAAGTGCCCGGTCGCGTATCCGGCAGTCTTGACGGCTTCGGCGATGGTGACTTCCTCGGGGCGAATCACGTGCCCCCAACTGAAGACGCCGCTGCGGTTCGGCGTCCGGCCGGTCATCACGCTGCACCGCGTCGGCGAACAGACCGGAGCCGCGGCGTAGAAGTGATCGAGCCGCAAGCCGGTGCGGGCCAGCTCGTCGAACACGGGCGTCTTGAGCCGCGGATGCCCGTTGTACGCCATGTCGCCCCAGCCCTGGTCGTCCGCCATCGCGAGGACGATGTTGGGGCGGGGCGGTTCGGCAGCGGTCAATGGTTTTGCGATCAAGAGGATTGCGATCATCAACCAAGAACGGCTGATGTTGCTCCTATTCGGTCCCCTCTCCCCCGTCTGCGGGGGAGAGGGTGAGGGGGCGGAACGCTTCCTACCGTTTTCTACGCTGGCTGCATTGAGGTCGGTGATTCGCAAGAGCGCTCGCCCCCTCACCCCGACCCTCTCCCCCGAAGACGGGGGCGAGGGGGCCGGAAAGGAAGCGATGACGTTGGGTTCGCGGTCGGCTTGATTACCGCGCATTCTTCGCCCCCTTGGGTTGGCGCGGCTTCTTGTTCGCGCCGGCGTCGGGCACCGGGCCGGCGAGGGGCGGGGTCTCGAAGAACTGGCGGTCGCCGGTCACGCGCGGGTCGGCGGTCCGCGTGAGTTCGTTCATCAAGCGCTGATTCAGATCCCGCTGCACAGCGGCATAGCGGGTGTCGCCGGCGACGTTCCGGATCTCGCCCGGATCGTCGGCGAGGACGTACAATTCTTCGCGCGGCCGCTTTCCGAATTCGCGGTCGTAGTACGGCTTCCACTGCGGATTGTTGCGGGCGAGCACGAGCCACGCTTTCGCAGGGCCGGCGTCGGTGTCGAGATGCGTCGCGTAGGTGTCCTCGGTCAGTTCCTCCGCGGTCGGCGAATCGGTTTCCGTCAGGTTGTACGGATTGCCGAGCGGCCAACGGTCCGGCTCGAAGTTGAGGATGTAGAGGTAATCCTTCGTCTTGATCGCCCGTTGCGGATAGGGACGGTAGTCGTCCCGTGCGGCGGCGACGTGGCGTTCGCGGCCGGAGACGACCCACGTCCGTTGCGGGTCCACCTGCCCCTGCGCTTTGGATGTCAGCACCGGCCACAGGCTGCGGCCGGTCATCACGTCGGGGACGGCGACGCGGCCGATGTCGAGAAACGTCGGGGCGAGATCCATCAGGTTGACGAAGTCATCGACCACGCGACCGCCGGGGATGCCGGGACCGCGGACTGCGAGCGTCACACCGGTGCCGGATGTGTAGAGATTGCATTTCCCGTGCGGAAAGCCGGGTGCGCCGTGATCGCCGCTGATGACGACGACGGTGTTGTCGAGTTCGCCCTTCTCCTCGAGTTGCTTGAGCAGCACGCCGACGGCTGCGTCGAACGCCTGGATTTCTCCGAGGTAGTCGGCGAAGTCCTCGCGGATTTCGGGGACATCGGGGAACGACGGCGGCAGCTTCCCCTTGAGCGAATCCGGTTCGATGTCCCACAGGGCTTTGCCGGAGCCTTTGATCCATTTCCGATGCACGTTCGTCGGACCGTACCAAAAGCAGAACGGTTGCCCGTCCGGCCGTGCGGCGAGGAAGTCGGTGAAGTTGCGGCCCATCTCGGTCAGCAGTTCGCTCTTGGCCGCGTCCACCGCTTGTCCGCTGGCGACGGCCTTGGTGACTTCTTCGGAGAAGTTGTTGATGCGGTTTCCGGCCTTTTGATAGGCATGCTCCTGCTGGCCGTACGGCGCGTCGGCCGGTGTGCCGGGACTCCACACCTTGTACATTTTGCCGATGTGGTAGCCTCCGTCCTTGAGCAGCAGCGGAAACGCGGGAATCTTTGCGTCCCACACGGCCCCTTGCAGCACGGCGGCCCGGCCGGTGCGCCAGAAGTATTGCCCCGACAGCAACGAACTGCGGCACGGGGTACACGACGGCGCGGTGACGTGCGCGTTGCGGAACAGCACCCCTTCGCGGGCCACGCGGTCGATGTTCGGCGTCTGGATGACGTCGTTCGCCGTGCCGGGACCGTTCGCCTGAGCGTAGATGCTCGCAAAGCGGCCCCAGTCGTCGGCGAACGCGAACAAAATGTTCGGCCGCTTGGCCGGTTGGGCGGCATCGAGCGAGTTCGCACCGATGGCGCACCACGTCAGCAGCGCGATGATCGCAATCAGTCGGTTCATGGTGGTGGCCTCATTGAGAGCGTTTGGAAGTGATTACAAAACCAATCCTGGTTGTTGCTGTTGGTGGCAGACCATTGATCGGAATTCGAGTACGCCGAAGGCGTTCGATCACACAGCCCAGGGTCGCGAGTCGGCGAGCGCACCCTGGGAACATGGCGACCGCGGTCATTCGACCCTGAAGGGGTCGCATCACGGGTGGTGTCAGACGTTGATTAAACCCTTTCAGGGTAGGTGGTTCATTGCCGATCGGTTCCCAGGGTGCGCTCGCAGACTCGCGACCCTGGGCTGTGGGATGCAACGCCTTCGGCGTAAGGACTCGGTTGCAGTCAATCAGTTTCATCGCCGCGCGGTCCGGTCAAAGTTCATCGCGGCTTCAGTTGCACCGGCTTCCAACCGCCGTCGGCCAGTTTGCGGCACGTGGCGAGGGCCGCCGCATGGGCCGCGTCGCCGGCGCGGTTCTCGTTTTCCGCGGGGTCGGTCTGATGCTCGTACAACTCCTCGGCGACGATGTTTGTCGAGTCCTTGCGGTCCACCCAGCGCGTGTAGCGGTAGCGCTCGTTCCGCAGGGAATAGCCCATCAATTGCTGTCCGTCGTGACTTCGCGGGTACTGGCTGAACGCGGCCGTCTTCCACGGTTTGGTCGGTTCATCGAGCAGCGGGGCGAAGCTCGTCCCTTCGAGATGACCCGGCTTCGGCAAACCGGCGAGATCGCACAGCGACGGATAGATGTCGACGAACTCCACCAGCGCCGCGGTCGTTTTCCCGGCGGCTTTCTGACCGGGTGCGCTGACGATCAGCACGACGTTCGTGTCGTTCTCGACCGTGCTGTGCTTGCACCATTCGCCGTGTTCGCCGAGTTTCCAGCCGTGATCGCCCCACAGCACGATGATGGTTTTTTCGCGCAGCTTGAGTCGGTCCAGTTCGGCGAGCAGCTTGCCGATGTTCGTGTCGGTGTAACTCACGCAGGCGTAGTAGGCGTGCTTCAAGATGCGGGCCTGTTCGTCGTTGATCGACCCCGCTTGCGGGATGCCGTGATACGCGCGAATCTCACCGGAACTGGCGAGCGCGAACGGCGGCGAGCCGTGTGGATGGAACGGATTGGCCGCGAGCTTGATCGTCTGCGGGTCGTACAGATTCCAGTATTTCTTCGGCGCGATGAACGGCAGATGCGGCTTCAGAAACCCGACGGCGAGGAAGAACGGCTTCTCGTCAGCCGCCAGCGTGCGCATGCGGTCGATCGCCAGTTCGGCCAGATGCCCGTCGCCATAGGCGTTGTCGGCCACGTCGGCCCCCTCGTACGCCGGGCCGCGGGCCGCTTTCTGATCGACCTTCTTCTTGCCCGTTTTGGCTTTGGCGGCCGCTTGACGCTGCTGAATGATCGCGACGTTCTCCGGTTCCAGCCAGCCGGGCCGCTTGGGGAACACGGTCGGTTCGCTCCAGGACGGCTCGTCGTCATAACCGCCATGATAGAGCTTGCCGAAGGCGGCGGTCGTATACCCGTGCTGCTTGAACTGCTGCGGCAACGTCACGACGTCGGGCACGTGGGACCGGAAGTGCGTGACGAGGTCGTAGACCTTCGTCGAATCGGGCCGCAGTCCGGTCAGCAGGCTGGTGCGCGACGGCGAACAGACCGCCTGCTGGCAGTAGGCCCGCTGGATCAGCGTCCCGCGGGCCGCGAGGGCGTCGATGTTCGGACTCTGAATATGCTTCGCGCCGTAACAGGCCAATTCGGGCCGCAGGTCGTCCACGGCGATGAACAGCACATTGGGCTGTTCGGCGGCGAGTACGGGGCGAAGAATCGAGAGGGCGGCCAAGACGGCGACGAACCAGCGCATGATGTGTCTCCACGACGGGTGCGAACGTGGAGACACTCTACCGGGGCGCGGTCGTTCTGTGCAAACCGCATCGGCGCGCACGCACAGCCGTGGTCGGGAGCTGACGGAGTTCGCTGGTCCGGGCGATCTCCGCGCGCTGCCGCCCGCGGCTGTGGTGTGGGCCGTCGGTCTCAGGGGGCTGCGTGACGGATCAGTACGTCGGCAGCGAGTTGATCGGCGCGAGGGCCGTGGTGGTGTAGGTGGTGCCGGGCATGCCCGGGGCGGCGGCCATCATCGAGCCATCGCCCACGAAGGCGGTGGAGCCGTAGCCCTGGTTGTAGGCGCCGCCGCCGGGCGGATAGTACGCCGGGCCGCCCTGGCCGCACGGAGAGCAGGCGCCGCCACCGCCGCGATAGCCGCCCATGCCGCAGCAGCAGCCGATCGCGGACGTGGCCACCATCAGGCCCGCCAGGATGAATGCACAACGCTTCGCCATGATCTTACCCTTTGAGTCGAATTGTGTCCGAGTGGAACGCTGTCGATGGGAGCAGCCGACGGGCCCACGACCGGAATGGGAGACAAACCGGCCGATTCGCGAACTGGTCCGCGCTGGTGCGGCGGTCATATAGCGAATCCTGCCGAAGTCTGAGAAGAGGAATTCGGCGGAAAATGGCCGCCCCGGCCGATTTTTCCTCAAGTTCGCTCGGCAACGCAGCGAAATGCCGCGATTCGATGAGCCATCACAGCCCGGAGCGCCAGCGACGGCGGCTTTCCTTCTCGATCAATAGTGGACTCCGTCGCTGGCGCTCCGGGCTGTGATGGGGGTGACATTCCCATCGTGCGGATTGCGCCGGCTGTGCCGCGGTCACCGCCGGGTCGCTTTTCCGCCACGGGGCCAATTTGTGAGCTAGGTTCCCAATAAGTGTTGCCGTGTCCTTGGAGACCGGCGATGCCTTGAGAATGTCTCCCCCGTTCCAACTGTGTTCCAGGGAGTGGTTGAACAAGATGGCTGCACCGAATATGCCCTCCATGCGCTCCGGACGTGGAGTCGCCTCCGAGATGGACTTCGAGTCGCTGAAGCGGCTCATTCACGGCAAACTCGTCGAGAAGCTCGACCTGTCCCGGCTGGGGGATCTCGAAGGGGATACGCTCCGCCGCGAGATCCGGCTGGTCGTCGAGCACCTGTGCGACACCGAAAACCCGCTGCTCAACCGCTCGGAGCGCGAGCGGCTGATTGAAGAAGTGCTGGACGAGACGTTCGGCTTCGGTCCGCTCGAAATCCTGCTCAAAGAGCCGGGCATCGCGGACATCATGATCAACGGCCCCAAGAACGTGTTCGTCGAAAAGGGGGGCCGGATCTACAAGCACGAGGTCACGTTCCGCGACAATCAGCACCTCTTGCAGATTCTCGACCGGATCGTCTCGCGCGTCGGCCGCCGGGTCGATGAAACCACGCCGATGGTCGACGCCCGCCTGCCGGACGGCTCGCGTCTGAATGCCATCATTCCGCCGTTGGCGCTCGATGGGCCCTCGCTCACGATTCGCCGGTTCGGCTCGAAACCGTTGGGTCTCGAAGACCTCCTGAAATTCGGCGCGTTCACGCCCGAGATGGCGCTGCTGCTGGAAGGGGCGATCAAGGCCCGGTTGAACATTGTCATCTCGGGGGGCACCGGCTCCGGAAAAACGACGCTGCTGAACACGCTGTCGAGCTTCATTCAGTCCGATCAGCGCGTGATCACCATCGAAGACGCCGCCGAATTGCAGCTCCAGCAGGAACACGTCCTGCGGCTGGAAACCCGGCCGGCGAACATCGAAGGCAAGGGCCGGGTGTCGGCGACAGACCTGGTGAAGAACGCCCTGCGGATGCGGCCCGACCGCGTGATCATCGGCGAATGCCGCGGCGCCGAGGCGCTCGACATGCTGCAGGCGATGAACACCGGCCACGAAGGGTCGATGACCACGATTCACGCCAACACCCCGCGCGACGCCGTGTCGCGGCTCGAAACCATGATCTCGATGGGCGGCTTCGACATTCCGATGAAGGCCCTGCGAACGCAGTTCGCGGCGGCCGTCGACCTGATCGTTCAGGTGCAGCGGTTGCAGGGCGGGCCGCGCAAGATGACGTACGTCACCGAAGTGGTGGGCATGGAGCAGGAAACCGTGGTGATGCAGGACATCTTCCGGTTCATCCAGGACGGCGTCGACGAGACCGGCAAAGCCCTGGGGCATTTCGAGGCGATGGGCGTCCGGCCCAGTTTCATGTCGCGGCTGGAATCGGCCGGCGTGAAGCTCCCCGGCAACCTGTTCGGCGCGCGAACATTGGGACGGTAACGAACAGACGGCGCCTGTGTAACCAGTGAGACGACAGGACGTGAATCATGGATCTGGTCTGGATGGTGTCGATTGCGGCGTTCCTGGGCGCGGGCGCTCTCGGAGCGGCGGCGTTCAGCCTCACGAAGAGTTTCAACGCCACGCGCGCCGAAGACCGGCTCGACGTGCTGGCCGGCCTGAAAGCGGCCGAATCGGATTCCCGGAGCCTCATGAAGGAGGACATGGTCAACCTCGGCAAGGGGGTGATGAAGGGCCTCTTTGGGCACTTGTCCTCGCGGTTCGGCAAATGGAACCTGTTCTTCGAGCAGGCCGATTCCCCCGTGTCGTTCGAGACGTTCCTGCTGATGACCGCGGGGATGTCGTTCCTCGGCGTCGGCGCGGCGGTGATCGGTCATGCGCCGATTCCGCTGTATCCGGTGTGCGGGTTGATTACGGCCTCGTTTCCGCTGATGTGGCTGTCGATGCGCCGCAAATCGCGGTTCAAGTCATTTGCCAAGCAGATGCCCGACGCGCTGGAGCTGATCGCCCGCGCGCTCAGGTCCGGCCACAGCCTGAACTCGGGGCTGCACGTCGTGGTCGAGGAAATGCCCGACCCGGTGTCGCACGAGTTCAATCTGGCGTTCGAGCAGCAGAACCTGGGCATTCCCATCGAGCAGTCGCTCAAAAACATGCTCAAGCGGATGCCCAACCTGGACCTCAAGTTCTTCGTGACCGCGGTCGCCATCCAGCGGCAGGCGGGCGGCGATCTCGCGGAAATCCTCGACAAGATCGGCTACGTCATTCGCGAACGGTTCAAGATTCTCGGCATGATCCAGGCGCTGACCGGCGAAGGCCGGCTGAGCGGCACCGTGCTGATGGCGATGCCCATCGCGATCTTCTTCGCCGTGTATTACCTCAATCCCGACTACGTGATGCTGCTGTTCACAACTCCGCTCGGCAAGAAGATGATCGCCGGCGGCATCGTCCTGCAGATCTTCGGCGCGATCTGCATCAAGAAGATTATCGACATCAAAGTGTGAGAAGAGAGGGAGCAGCGAATAGGGAATAGCGAGTAGCCTGACAGTCTTGAGTCACTCGCCACCTTGACCGCTTCTCTCTTGCTACTCGCTGTTCGCTATTCCCTAATCCCTGCCTTTCGGATTTCCCATGGACCTCACCACGCTTCTCCCCTGGGCCATGTTTGGCGGCATCACGTTCGGCGTGTGGGCGCTGATGACGATGTTCGGCGCGAAGGAGTCGCGGGTCACCGAACGGCTCGACGAAATCCGCAATCCCACGCTGCGCGACAAGCAGCGCAGCAAGAAGCAGGGCGTCGCGGCCATGATCGAGTCGGCCGCCCCGGCGCTGTCCAAGGCGCTGCAGCCCAAGACCGAACTCGAACAGAACGAATTGCGGATCCGGATGGCGACCGCCGGCTTCAACAACCCCGAAGCCCCGCAACTGTACCTGGCGATCAAGTTCTCCATGTTGATTCTCGGGGCGCTCGCCGGCGGCGGCTTCGGTTTGCTGATGTACGGGCCGACGCAGAACGGATTCACCGCCATCGCCCTCGCCGCCGGGGCGGGGTTCTATCTGCCCGAATTGGTCCTGAAGTTCGTCGTGTCGTCGCGCAAGCAGAAGATCTTCCTGGCGCTGCCCGACGCGCTCGACCTGCTGGTGGTCTGCGTGGAAGCCGGCCTCGGCCTCGACGCCGCACTCCGCCGCGTGACCGAGGAGATGGGGGACGCCACGGCCGCGCTGACGGGCGAGTTCAATCTGTGCCTGATGCAGTTGCAGATGGGTCGCCAGCGCCGCGAGGTGCTGCACGACCTCGGCGTGCGCACCGGCGTGGACG
>Ga0163151_10006195_pt1 | contig 14709 bp, 3 predicted proteins | sample OliLakLV19MP5IB2_FD_145596 | JGI IMG/M metagenome (GOLD analysis project Ga0163151, IMG submission 145596) | Freshwater microbial mat bacterial communities from Lake Vanda, McMurdo Dry Valleys, Antarctica - Oligotrophic Lake LV.19.MP5.IB-2 | ecosystem: Environmental > Aquatic > Freshwater > Lake...
TGATGGACTGGATCGGCTCAAGTTTTACTCCTACGACATAGCCATCTTGGATTGGGGGCTACCCGGCATGAGCGGCCTGGAGGTGCTGGCAGCCTATCGAAATGCGGGCGGAATTCAGGTGCCCATTCTCATGTTGACCGGCAGAGGTTCGCTCAGCGACAAGGAGATCGGGCTCGATTCCGGGGCCGACGATTATTTGACCAAACCGTTCGACATTCGTGAACTGGCGGCCCGCATCCGAGCGCTTCTACGCAGACCGACAGATATTGCGCCGACTGTGAATGGAAATCCCAGATTCGGACTTGATCATCATACCTATAGCTTAGTGCGCAACGGCGAGAAAATAAAGTTGCTGCCCAAAGAGTTTGCCATCGTCGAATTCTTAATGAGGCACCAGGGGCAGTTCTTTGCGCCAGAACAAATTCTCAACCATGTCTGGGAGTCCAATTCGGAATCTACGGTTAGCGCGCTGAGAACCTGCATCAAGCGTCTTCGACAAAGAATTGAGCGTGATAACGAAGCCCCGGTCATAGTTACTTCCCGCGGCTATGGCTACAAATTGGATCTCCCAAAAGATGATGGCTCATAGGGCGCTTGGGCTTTCGCTGCTTTTGCTACTGTTGTTTGCAGGTGAGAGCCGCGCGGAAAAGACTCCCTTGGAGCTGCGCCAGGTATCCAAGGCCGCTTATATCGCGTACACCAACCGAGACTTCGAGATGTCGGCCCAGAACTACCGGAAGGCGCTTACCCTGATTCCTTCCACCGCGACGCCTCAACGTAAAATAGACACGCATTTAAATCTTGCTGCAGCGCTGATCGGAATGAAACGGTGGCAAACTGCCCAAGCGGAATTAACTCAGGCCGAGCGTCTGATCAAACAGAACAGTCTTGGATCAACTGCGATCGAGTTGCGCCTGCAACGCAGAAAAACGCAGTTACTGGAAAGTAGCGGAAGCTATAAGGAAGCACTTGCCGCGCACCTGCAACTATTGAAATTACGCAAGGCAATGTTGGGAGTGGATTCTTCGTATCAGAAGGAACTCTTCCACCTGCAGGAGCTTCAGTCGAAAACCGGTGCGAAAGACAACGCCGTGGAGACTGGAGAAACATCGATCTCGTCTTGGTCGCCGCATAGAAGAAAAAGCTGGTCATGGTACCTGATCAATATGTCTACGGCGGATCTGCTTCAGGATAAGAATCCGAAGCAAGCTCTCGTGTATAGATTGAACGCCTATGAATACAAAATAGCTGTGCACGACAATGCCGGGCTCGAAGCCTTCAGAGTTTCCGATTGTTATTCGCGTTTGACTGATCGAGCAAACGCTGCGAAATGGGCAACTAAAGCTCTTGAATTTATTGAGTCCGGTCCCAAGCCTACCCATGCAGATGGAGAAGAACTTCTGGCCTATAACAGCAACCAATGCTGCAGAACCATTCTTGATGAAGCTATTTTCGCCAACCACTCAATAAGCAAATCTATAGTATCAAAAGCGAAGAAACTGCTGGCACAGTATCAACGCAAGCAAAAGAGAAACGAGGAAGACTATGTTCTTGAAGGATGGCTTAGAGATCGCCTCTGCTGCTACTACATTGTAAGAGATGATCTGCAATCGGCTTCTCAGGTTCTTGCGCCGTGGCATTTCCCTCGCGGGATGTGTACGAGCCTGGGTTCAATGTGGTCAATTAGCGCTTCACATACACTCGTTGCCGAAGCATACCGAAAACACGGCAATTATGCGCTGTCCAAAAAATATTACAAGGATCTGTTAACGTGCTATTCACAGCAGATGCAGGTGGGCAAAGATGTTGCTGGGTTCAGGGGTGGGGCGATCGGGCTGCTGGACAGCGTCGAGAAGCGAACCTCCGTCTACACGGCCCACGTCGTAAATCTAGTTGGCGCTGTCTTGGGTTCATCAAATTGGCTCTACTTTGAAGAGTTGCATGAGTGGCAAGTGGAGCACTTGGATGAGAACCAATACACTAAATCCATTGAAGATGGCACTAAGTTACTGGATAAAATGCGCGGAGCACGATTTAACGACAAGTCTGAATTGTGGGCAGGCACCGCCCTTGCTTTGGGGATCGCATCCTTGAAATCCAAGAACGAGAACGCTGCAAAAAAATATCTGTTACAGGCCAGGGAGTTTGGTGCAAGAAATCACCAGCTGCAAATCGTCACCCTTGCGAATGATTGGCTGCACTCAATTTGAGCGACGACCAGCTTTGAGTCAGCTATCCGAATGAGGCTATTTTCAGTGCTCCATGGCAATTTTGGCATACCCGCGCATGGCGCGGACATTTTTCAGGTTATCTGGCTCGCCGATAATTTGTGCTGCGTGCTCAGCCCGATCTATAAAGTTCCAACAAATTGAATTGTGCTGTTTTGCCAGGTGAAACCCTTTGAGCGCGAGTAACTGAAATGTGGCTGTGTCTGGTGCGTTGTATTTTTGTGCGATTTGGAGCGCTTCCTCAGTGACCTTGTACGATTTCGCCGTTTCATATTCATGTTCCAAAATTGCGCCAAGTGTGGCGCTGGCATCGCAGAATCTTCGAATGTTCTGTTGGGGAGAGGTGAGAGCGACGATCTTACGTGCGCATCTTTCGGCTCCGGCCAGTTGATTCTTTTCCTGAAAGCCATAAATCTGACACATGTATATGTAGTCTAGATCCGGTTTACTGCCTTCGTATTGGCGCGATTGCAATATGTTTGCCAATTTCTCCAATTCATCCGTGTTGATTACTGGCGTATAGATTCTTGCACTCAGGAGGTCGGCGGCAGCTCGCGTGGCCCCGTGCACAAGTGATTCGGAGTTGGATTTCTTGACGACATCCATGAATTCCTTTGCGGCGTCAGCGGGAGGAGCCGACTTCATAAGCGAAGCACCGTGAAGGAACTGTACCAAACATGGGTAATCGGTATTTTCGTAATGGTTGAGTTTTAGCTTTTCAATCACAATTGCATAGAGTGGTGCCAGGTGCGATGCTTGGTAGAAATATCCTTCTTCATTACAAAGAACCTTCAGAACTTCTTTTAACTCATTGTTGGTTAGAGCAGTTTTTTCGATCCAGGGGTAGCTGATGGACAGCAGGCGTTCGGAATAAGTGTGCTTCGGGGCGCGATGACGACGGTTTGCCTCGGCGATTAAACTTCCATATAGTCCACGAAGTTCCGGTGCCAGTCTCTGGCTTCTGTGCAGCATGGGCATCTGCTCATTCACAAGTTTGACAATCGGCCCGTACTGTTGTGCATTTTCCAGTCGAATAATATTTGCCAACAGGTCGCAGAACAGCTCCACATTTGTTAATGGGATAGCATTCAATCTAATGTTTCGCCACCTTGCCCACTGGTCGTACATGTGGTTGCACAAAAGCATATCTTCGACATGATTTTGTGCGTTGATCAACTCATAGTTTTTCTGCAAGTCTTTTTGCGCAGTCGCAGCGAAGTGCCTGTCGGTCGCAAGTGCACTAACGATGGTTTCGGCATCTTGATGGGAAATAGGTGTCGCGATCTTTAAAGCAAACAAGCATCCCGTGCTTTGTCTGAACAAGGGTGATGCAGACGCGACATAACCCTGCTCGAGCATCGCCCTCATCAATTTGTCGAGCTGTCTGATCAGCTTTACCGGATTGCCGGCTGGCAATCGCGTCGCTTCGGCGTAGAGCGGAACCGCAGACTCTTTACGACCAAGATTTTCCAGAGTGTCTGCCCATGACTCAAGATAACTTGCCCGGTGCTCTGCGGGGATCATATTTGCACAAATGAGCAACGATTGCGATAGCATACTATTTGAAATGAGAACCGCTGCTGAAAACGTGATCAGCGCAATCACGGCTGCCATCATGATGATCTGACGCGATCCGGGGCGGTTGCCTATTCGTCTTTCTGATTCCATCTGGACTGGGTTCGCGCATGGTGGCACTCCAACGAAGTCTTTGTCGGTTACAGCGTTGCGAAGATCAGTTCCGAAGGACAGCGCATCGGAGTACCTTTCGTCTGGTGCTTTGTTCATCGCTTTGAAAAGGACATTGTTTACTTTGGCAGGTATGGTACCGTCAGCGGTGATCAGCGATTGAGGATATTCGGTCAGATGGAGATACAATAGTCCCATCGGATTGTCGGACAGTAATGGGGGACGATCGGCGATACATTCGTAGAGTACACAGCCGAGCGAATAGATGTCTGACGATGCAGTCGCTGGTTTGCCGGTGGCTTGTTCTGGACTCATGTACATCGCGGTGCCGACAAGGTACCCGGTTGCGGTCAATCGTTGATCACCTATTCGCGACAAACCAAAATCGAGAAGCTTGACTGTGTCATCCTCTGTGAGGAATATATTTGCTGGCTTGATATCGCGATGCACAACCCCTGCTGCGTGCGCATGAGCAAGGGCGCTGCACAAGTCTACTCCGATTGAAAAAGTGCGTTGCCAGGACAGTGGCCCAACTTTGGCCAGGGTTTGTTGAAGGGTCGTCCCATGCAAGAGTTCAAGGACCAGATACGGAACTTTGCCACCCCAGAGACCGTAAGCGTAACAAGGAACTATGTTTCTATGATTAAGTCCGGCGATGATTTGGGCTTCGCGCTCGAATCTGGCCAACGCTTTGGGGTCTTGCCAGAGGTCGACGTTGAGAAACTTGATTGCAACCTCACGTTCAAATCCTAGTTGTCGTGCGACATAAAGCGAACCGAATTCACCTGAGTTGAGCTCAGACGTTATCAGAAACCGTTCGTCTATAACCTGCCCGATAGGGGCCAGCTCCGCCATGAAACCGCAAGCTCCTTACTGCTAGCGTTATACCCGCCCACTATTGATAGCCGGAAAGCCGTGACAACTAAGTGTCATCTTCGACCGCTAATGTCAGCGGAAACTCACAGCAGGTCGGCAGTTTTAAGCCCTAGAACGAAGCACCCGCCAGAAGCTGTGAAGTTCCGCGTAACGCTGTTTCTTGGTGGAGATTGGCAATGGTTGGTAAAAGTGAAGTTGATTGTTTCGAAGGCGACGAAGACCACGATCTGAACCCTAATCCGGTTAAGGATTGCAGTGAGACCCTCGCTGCCGTTCTTTTCGAGGACGTGATACCTCCGTCGGGCGGACCGTCGTCGAAGGTTGCCCCAATTCAGAAGCCTGTTGAGGCTGAGCATCAAATTGCTGCAGTTCACCTCATCGGATTCCCATTTCTCAAGATTGAGAATCTCCTCACAGCGGATCAGAAAACTTCGTTTAAGAACGCGGTGGAGATCGAAAGGTTAGAAACTAAGTTCGCAGCGCTGCTGCGGGGGGCACAGGCAAAGGAGAATAAGGATGACGCGGATAGAGCTATTTTGGCACAAGGGCTGATCGTAGACCTTCTGAATTGGAAGAAGTCGCACATTGGCGCAGGAGTGGCGACAACTCCAGATCTCCAGGCTGTCAGGTCCATGGTGCAGAAGTCCGGTAAACAACATGATGAAGCGATGAAGTCGCTTTGCCAGTCTCCAACGGCGTTAAAACTTGCTGTCATGCTCGATGCCACCGAACAGAACGGCGGTTACGGATCAGTGAGCAAGTGCGCATGGGTCGATGCCGCGAACGCTTTCAACAAGCGTGCTTTGGAATCTAATTATGCAGCTATCGAATTGGGCCTACCGAGTCGAACCGGCGGGCCTGTACCGGTGCTGCCAGACCAGGCTGAAGACCCGACGAATTTGTCTGGATCTGGCGCCGCGCATAAAAGCGCGTTCATTGCCATGATGACCATGAACAACGGCAAGGGTGTCGAGTCCGCAATAAAGCAGCTTCGGGAGCTGGAGAATAAATCTGCAAAGTCTTCAGATAGACAACCAGGCGAGAGAGTTTTCTCCACTGGATTACTGCTCACTGAAGATATGCCAAGTCCCGATGAGAACTTACGGTTCCAGAATACTAAGAATTGGCTGGAAGGAGTCGAGCCTGAGATCGCTGAGAAGAGAAACAGAGTGCATGCTGACATTGTGTTCAAACATCTGTGCACTGAGTTCCAAATCAATGCTAAAGGCTGGGCGCCTCCTCAGAATCCGTCCGAAGTATCTGGCTATATTGTTCGCGCCACAGAGACCATGAACTTGATGAAAGAGGCCGCGAACTACGCGGAGATAATCAAGGGAATTGAGCAAGTTGGTAAAGAACCTGGTTTCCTTGGTAATAAAAATGATTTCAAAACCAATCTTCTCGACAGGTTTCCCGGGAGGGAAATCTGGGATCCAACAGAGAAGAAATTCACAGAACTGGCATTGGAGCTGCCGGAGGATTTGAGCCTTAAAGACTGGAACGATCAGACAAAGCTACAAACGCTGCGCGATTGGGTGAAAGACTGCCACCGCGAGCTTGACCCGGTGATTGCACAGATTCAGCGGGGTGCCCAAAAATATGGTGTATTTCAAGAGAAAGGTTTTGTCAGACGTAACGATGCAGGAAACGTTACCGAGATTTGCCTTGAAAATGGCGATCGAATCGCTATTCACAGTAAAGATGGATGGATGATGCGTGGACTCGATGGCGCCTTCTACTTACCTAAGGGCGATAAGGACGAGCGCCGGCTAAAGGAAGATATCGAGAAGGAGCTGCCTGCTCCGAATAAGAATCCGCCAGCTGAAAAGGACAAGTTTTCCTACATCAGATATGACTACGACATCAGTACCAAGGGTGATGGCAAAGAGATCACCTTCACGTCGATCATGAAGTTGGAACAGGATCACTTTTTAAATAAAAATCATTGGTTTGGAAATAACATTCATGAGCTGAAATCGGAGCGCAAGTATCACGGTGACATGACAGTTCCAGTGGCTTTGCCTGGAGAGTTTCATCTGGTTAAGGGAGCAAACCTAGAATCATTTTTGATCGGCAAGGTGGCAAAGCTGCGGGCGGGCGAAGGCATCGCCTTAGCGGTTGAAGGCGGCATGTTTGTGTCAGGCGTCGGCGGATTTTTTGCCAAGGCTGCCCAATCAGGAATAAGGCTAGGGGCGGTAGCTTCTGCCGGCCGAGGAACTATTGGTGTTGTAAGCTTGATGGATCCAGTTTCGAGGCAAATGGGCGAATCTGGCAAAACTGTTCAAGACATCACTCACAAAGCGATCATGCTCGACATTACGCAAGGTTTGCTGCGTGGCGGAGTGAAGAAACTATTCGGACGAGCCTCGTTAACAGAGGCTGAAATTGCGGCTGAGGCTCAAGTACTTAAGACATTCATGGGGCGGATGGAGCGGACCGCGCATGGTTTTATGGGAGCAACCAACATCCCATTCCTGGGAATGTATGCGCCGGAGTTTGTGGACAAGTTAGCGCACCCAGTGGCAGTTGACCCAACAACAATGATTGATGAAGCTTCAAAGGTCTGGGGACAAAAGCCGCGGGAGCGTGGATTTACTGGCAGCAACAAAGCCAGTGAATCGGAATCGAGATCTGCCGTCATCAAGGTCTATCGAGATCTCTTGCCTGCCGATGGTAAGGCTCATGAATTGTTGGACAGGGTTAATAGTGTCGTTGGCACCACTCAGTCAATCGACGCGAAACTAAGAGATGATTTGGCCGATCAGCTGTTACCGAGTGCCAATAATTTGTTGCGGGAAAAGCAGAAGCATGCCCACTGCATTCCTCTGAATTTGTTGAGTGGCGCTCATCCTTCAGGTAGCTGGGAGGAAAAAGTGGCTGCCTCCATTGGTGTGCTCAATCTGGCACTGGGTAAAGACGGGCGGCTTCCGAAAGATGGAAACATCATCACCAGGCAAGTGCCTGTTGCGCCATACACTGCAAAGCCAATTGTCGGGATGGCGTCCGTGACACCGGGCCGTCTCATCGGCTCCGAGCAAGTGGACCAGAAGCTCGTGACACCGGGGCGTCTCATCGGCTCCGAACAAGTGGACCAGAAGCTGTCAATTGAAGATGTTATTGGAATTCTTCAGACCGCAACTACACAAGCTGACCGACCAGAGACGAGAATCGTTGCCGCTGACGCGCTATACAGGCTGGGGGCTATGGGTAGCGGTCAGTATGCAGCGCTCATATTGCACTGCCTCGATAAATCCGATAAAACACAAGTCGATTTCCGCACGAAGCTGCTTCGGCAATTTGCTGACCTTGTGGAGTTCTCCGACCTTTCCGAGCGTTTTTCCGGTCTGAGCGGAAATGAATGGCTTAAGATGCGGTCTCAGAACTACGGTGTTTCACCGGAGCAATTAATGCTTTCCCTGGAACGTGCTGCCACCAAGGAAAGTGATGGCGATTTTCGTGCTCTCATGTTAGCCGTCGTCCACAGTCGCAATTATAGCCAGGAATCGCCGCACAAGCCCGCTCCTGGTGCCGAAGGAACTGATACCTGGCAGCAAGTTTCGGATAAGTACTTCCAGTCATACTCGGATTTGAAAGGCAAACCCGGTGAATTCAACAACCAGTTCTTCGTTGAACTGAAAAGTGATCTAAAAGCAGATCTATCCGCGAAGTCTAAAGAGAAACTTGATCAGGCCGTCGAGTCGAGATTGAAGGCCGCCACTACGCTTACGAAAGTGCAAGAGCTGGCAACAGAGAAGGAACAGTTCACACAGCTGGTGCACAGCTCAATGATGCAGTGCTTAGATGCCTCTGGAAAACGTTCTATATTTAAGCAAAAGGCAGACGAGCGCCTCCATCTCAGCAAACTCATTCGTGTCATCGATGCAATTGGACAAGACAAGAATATGACTGCAACTGAGCGCACAGCTGTTGCGGAAACCGCGCTGGGCATTTTGCGAATTCCGTGTCCAGATACAATCCAAGCTGCACGTGAACCGTATATGGCAAAAATGGCCGTACTTGCCCGTAGCAAGAGCATTTTCAGCGGAACTAAACAAAGCAATGGATTGGAAGACGAACTACAGACGTTATTACAGACGAACAGCGACGGCGATTTCAAAGGCTGGTCCGAGTTCTCAGAGTTGCGGGCCGCTGCCATCAATACGTTCAAAGCAATGGGATCAGTAAATCCGAAAGTCATAGAATTGATTGCTGACAGAATAAAATTGAACCTGGAGACAACTGATCAACTACGGCCTTTCAAGGAACCTATAGCCGAGGTTCGCGCAGCGGCTCTTGAAGCATTGGTGCGTCTGGATCCTGGTGTGCTGAGAGATCCGGAAAAACACTCCAGCCCGAAGCGGGCAAATGAGCCGGCTGCCAAAGTAGCTCCCACAGCATATATGGATAAACTGCGTAGGCATGAGACCGACCCGGCTGTCGCACAATTGCTATTCCAAATCCGGGAGGATAAGGGAATCTTGCACTTCAATTCTGCAGATTACCAGAAATTGAAGCAAGAAGTGGACGTCAGTATAAATGACGCCAAGCAGTTGAAGCCACCTTCTTCAGAAGAAATCTATCAGTATTTGGTAAGTAGCAATGCCACGTCGCTACTTACTAAAGATTTCAACAGTCAAGTTGAACTCAAAGCAGATCAAGCCTACAAGAATCCTCATGAGGGCATAGGAAATGGGATTCAAGCCTTAATTCGAGACGATAAAGACAATACTCAAATGGACAAGAATGCCCATAGTGATGCCCATGAGAAAGCCTTACAAGAGCTAACGGGGCAGCGCGACCTGGCGAGGAAGAAATTTACGGATCTCTACGGTCGGAATGCGGACATGACGGTTCGCATTCTACTGAAGGTGCTGATGGGATCCCAGGAAGGACTGTTTGACCCGGTCCTCAGTAATGCGATGACAATTGCTTCCGACAATTTATTGAAACTATGTGAGAGCAATGTGATTGAGAACAAGTACATGCTGGCCATGGCGGTGCGTCATTACGTGAATAACCCTCCGGCTGGGTTTCCACCGGAAATCAGGTTCAACATGCTGCGGTGTATCTCTGCGTTGACTGTGAAGGACGGCGAACCCAAGGCCGATCGACCGTTTTCTAAGTTTGAGGCTTGCACTCTCATTCCGAAGATGCTGATGACCGAAGTTGGTCGTCTGCAATCAGTTGATGCAGAGAAGCGCGCTAGTGCAAATCTTATAAAGATACTGTCCGATGAATTCTATCAATCCGAAATCAGAGCAAGAGAGTATATTCTGGATTCGATGGCTAACAACGCCGACTTCAAAGAGTACCTGCCAGAGGAGGCTAAGTTCGCGGAATCTGTACTTCAGGAGCTGCGGCACGGAGTGGCGCACATTTATCTTGCCGTCAAACCCAACGAGATTAAAGGTACGTCCTCCGGTCCGGCTGCATACATGCTCAATGCTCTGAATAGCAGCGAGCCTGGCTTTGAAACTGAGGCGTGTACAGCGATATTTAGAGCGTGCAAAAACAATCCTATCGTAAGCGAAAGTGATGAACGAATCGCTGCGCTTCGTCACGCAATGCAGTCCGGCAAGCTGACGGATTCGGGCGCGACTAAGGTGAGGCTGGCCGCAGCGCTCATCGCAGCAGATAGTAGTGTTGATCACCTATTTGCCGCTGCATGCCAATGCCTAGGAGATATTGCCGTTAATTCACCGAAGGAGTGTCAGCGGCGTTACGCCATGGACGTTCTCAAAGGGATCATTGATCGGGGGCAACCAGTCGAACAAAACACTGCTTACCAGTCATGGAAGAGATTTCACGAACCATACTTGCAGTCTCGACGTAACGGCGATAAATCTGCACCATTGCCTTTGCTTGATTCTCCCGTATCCACTACCGATGGCGTGCGTCAGGTCAAAGCGGACGTGCCGAAGGATTTGGTTCAAGCACGTTCTTCCAATGGTGTTAGCTCCGATTTCGATTCCATAATCAAAGAGTTCAAGTCCAAGAAATTATCCCAAACCGACTCAGGCAGCGATCTGCCCAAGCTTACGAGGGTCGTTCGGAGCCCCAATCCTTTACTTGAGCTAAAATCCCCGCCCAGCGATCCCGCGGACCAGCCGCTGCCGCCCTCCAAATTTAAATTCAATCCAGGGAGGCTGAGTATTAGTTGCGTTGAAGGACATCATGGCAAAACTCAGCATCTATCGGACGAGTCCGGAGATTTCAAAATATTGTTGAATTACAGGAAAGAGGTTGATCCCTTCTCACCTGAAGCCATTCAAGCGCGCGTCGCGAATGAACTATCGATGCGTGCCAGCGACATCTCCAATGACGTTGACAAAGTCAACTGGGGCGGTGCTAGGCAACGTGCGGCGATTGTCGCTGAACAGCAACTTGCGAAGCGCAATTGTGATGTGGCCGCTAACATACTCACCGCTCGACTTGAATCTGCGACCTCTGATCCAGACAAAGTGCACGCATTACGTGCGTGCTGCCAAACTACTCCCATATCGTCCAATAGCGATGCTCGCGTTCGCGATGTGCTTTCGCTGTTGAAGCCGGGCGAATCTCGCTACGTTATGTTTGAGGCGGCAGCGATCATTCTTAGACATGATAATGGAAGGCCCTTCCACAAAGGCTTTTCCGACGATCAACGCAAAGAGGCGCTCTCGGCGCTGGTGGGAAGTAGATCTGCGCTGCTCAATTTGTCATTGTGCCATTCTGACGGCGAGGCACGCTCCCAGATGCAATCTTCGGTGAAGACTCTTCTTGCCACGAGCGAAACTGCCGCTAAAACTCAGGCAGAAGTGACGCAGTACATGATGCACAAGCGACCGAAGTGGGAGCAGGCGAGCATTCATTTGCCTGCTGATTTGGCTGTCAATCCTCTAATCGATAACTTGCCCGGTGGGCGCATCAGGGTTACACGGCAGATCGCTCAGGGATATGTGTTTGCTGAAAGGCAACCTGATGGTGAGATAAGTAAAGTCGTGGCGCCAGAAGGAGTCCGGTACGCCGATGTCTTGTCGAAGGAGTTGAAGTCCAGCAAGTTGTCGGCTGAGCAGAAACTTCAGAACTGCATGGACATGTTTCAGAAGCAGTCTGAAGCTTCCGGAGAAGAGAAACTGCAGGCCTTCGCCCAACTATGCATCTTGGCCGGCGCCAAATACGAAACAGCTAAGGGGTTCACTCAAATTGATGTGGCCCCATCTACTCGATTGGCAGCGATCAAAATGATATTTGAGAACAGGGCAGAGGGTGCTACTGTACGGCAGGTCAATGCAGCAACGGCTTCCCTGGTCGAGCTGGCTGTAAATAACTCTGACGGGCTCACTTTGCTCATGAGCCTTGAGGACGAACTTGTGCCATCGGCCATATTCAGATTGGCAGATCACGTAATGGAAATCGACCCCCGCAAGAATCCTTCCGAGAGCGGAAAGCGTCTTGACCTAGTGCTCCGATGCGCCGATAAGTGGATCGAGAATCCGATTATGGAATCGGCTGTCTATCAAATATACTTCCCCGCTAGGATAATCAATAGCTCCGTGCCCACGGCGGACGAGCAAAGGCTGCAGAAGATTCATACGCTAGTCAACCGCGTTGACGAAAATCCGAGACTGACGTCAATCAACGCTACCGATTCGAGGCGCAAGGAAGCAATGATGACGGCTATAACTACTGAGTATAGCGGCAATGACGAAATTTCTCTTAGCGCTGCAATTGGTCTGTTAGGCAAGCAGGGCGTCGCGCTGACCAAGCAAGAAGCAACAGCGGCAAGAACCCGCATCCATTCATTTATGGTGTCTGAACTGGGTGAAATTAGAAGGCTGGAAAATCAGCCCAATCCCGACAAGGATGCGATTCGGCTTAACTGGGCGAAAATTGAGAAAGTCATGGATCGAATTGGTTGCCCGCCAGATCAGTTGGTGCGAGTGTTTGCCAAATTGGAAGGTCGCACTTTTGATAAGCAACAAGATCAAGGTGATCTATACGCTAAGTTGGCAAAACATTTCGATACCGGATCTAATTTGAGCACCGCGGAATTCTATCGCCAGAAGGCGCAAGACCTGCGTATAGGACAACTGGATAAAGCGCGCGTGATGGATGACCACGCAACAGATAAAATGCGCCGCAGAGTCGAGTCACTTGTAAACACCATTGAACGTGCCACTTCTGGGTCGCAGACGGGGCAGCAGAGTGAACACAGCGATCCGAACAATAAAGAATATTCTATGGATCAGAACACACTGATGAAGCTTATTGATGAAAAGGTCACTGCCGTGGCACTAACTGATGTTCTTACCAAAGAAGTGATGCAAGATTCGGAGCGATTGTTGCTTGCGCAGAAGAAAATATTTGGTGAGAAGTCTCCGGAGTGTGCCGAAGCTAGTGCTTGGTACGGCAAGCTTTTGGTTCGTTGTCGGCGTCCAGATCTGGCCGAACCACATCTGCGCTCGGCAATGACCATCATGGAAAAAGACCTTGGGCAAGCCAACGTGTCTAGCTATCAATCGGTCGTTCAATGCCTGATAGCCATACATGGGCCTTCCCGCCAGAAAGAATCTGTGGAACTCATCAATGGCGCAGTCAGGAAAATGCAATCTGAATCTGCGCGGATCGCCCCAGAGCAGATCGCATCGTATCTCGATTCATTGTCTAACATGATGGCCATTCCCGGGGGCGGTCCAGGAATGAACCTCTCAAAGGACCTGCACCGCACAGCATCTGATTTGCGCGAACGACAGTTGTTCATGCCACTAACAGTGCCCTGCAACGATCCGCACATTCACTTTCACCCTGTCCTATGCGGTAGTTTCGTTTACGAAGATCCGTGTTGCGAAGGACAACAGCATGACGTGCCAGACTTTCCGCCTCGGCGGGATAACTGGCACATTATGCTGTCTTCTGTTCTCAATTGCATCTGAGCCCGAAGCTAAAACCAATCCATAACCCAACGTCGCATAACGCAGAATTGCGCTATGCGACGTTATTTCTATGAACGATCTCTATCGGTTGCCTTTATGGCTTGGATGCTTGTTTCGTTGGGGTCACCGGATGATACTGCTGATTGCTTGTAGAGTTGGGTTTGATCAGGATGTAACCAGCGACAATGAGGACACCCGCGAGTGTTCCGGCCTTTGCACTTACCCCTAGACCGGAGGTCTTGGCCGATTCCTTTGCTGCGGCCTTTGAACGGGCGATAAAATCCTTGCAATATGAGTCTTTGTCTGGAGACTGCGTGTACTCCAGATATTCAGCCTGCAAGACCTTCATCTCATTCACCAGTTCGTCTCTACTAGTCTTGTCGGTGCTGTTATCTAAATCCACCTGCAGAAGTTTTATCCGTTTTGCCAGATCGTTCTCAAAAAAGTCTTTGGCCTTTTCAACGGTAAGCATAGAGACATCTGCTACGAGGGTTCGTGCGAATCCTCCAGGTCCTTTAACGATTTCGATGACCGGTTGTGCTGGAGGATTGGGTTTTTGAAATTCAGGAGTGAAATTTGGTGAAGTTTCTCTATTTGCCTTCGTTAAAGGAGGAGCTCCTGTAGAAGGAGGCGTCGTGATCGTTGTTGGTCCCTTATCAACGTTAGATGTAGCGACAATCTGTGCTGCCAACATTTCGTGCAGCTTTGTTACTGCTTTTGCGTCGTTTTGCTTATACGCATCTACACTCAATTTGAGCGCGTCTTTGGTGGACTGGTCCATTGAGCTATCTTCCAGAATCTCCGTCAAGATGATCTCAATGTCCTGGTTGTGGCCTTTCTGAGATTGTAGCCATTGTTTTGCGGCCGGAGACAGTTTCTTGATCACTTGATCGAAAAAGTTGTTTTCGGCAGTGCTGGGGCTCGATGACTGATGTGTTGAAGGCTTCTCGAAAGCGTTTGGCTGCTGGGAATTATTTGTCATCGAATTGACCACGGCTTCAGCG
>Ga0163151_10006199_pt1 | contig 14704 bp, 12 predicted proteins | sample OliLakLV19MP5IB2_FD_145596 | JGI IMG/M metagenome (GOLD analysis project Ga0163151, IMG submission 145596) | Freshwater microbial mat bacterial communities from Lake Vanda, McMurdo Dry Valleys, Antarctica - Oligotrophic Lake LV.19.MP5.IB-2 | ecosystem: Environmental > Aquatic > Freshwater >...
CTTTTGCATCATCCGATCCTATCTCGATACCATGCACAAGCAAGGGCATAATCTGTTCGAGGTACTGCGCTTGACCTTCATGGGTCAAGCCCCAGTCCCTGCCTCAGGCTGAACAGTCACGAATTTAGTTTAAATAGATAAATCAATTACTTACAGCGGCGATTTTCAAAATCGCTGGACAGTAGTGGTACCCTGTTACATTCTACGCTGGCCGGAAAGGCCATTACGATGGCGCGCTATAACGCTATAAGATAAGCAGCCAATAAAGGGGGGGGGTCCGATGATCGAAGTGCGACGCCAGCCCATCTCTGGCAGATGCGTATGGACCGGTGCTGAAATGGCGCAGTGCGACGCTTGGGTGACCCACTGGCCCCAGGATGCTATTGACGAAGTCGAGGCCGCGCTCAAGGCAGTCAAAGCCAAAGGACTCAAGCTCTATGAGTTTGGACGCGAGCAGTTTCCCGTTGCCTGGTTTGCGCAACAAGTCGCCGCTATCCATGAGGAACTTGAGGAAGGGCGTGGCTTCGTCATGCTGAGGGGATTCCCCGTACGTCGTTACTCAATGGCCGATGCCGAACTGATCTACTGGGGCCTAGGCACGCATGTGGGGGGCGCAGTCTCGCAGAACTGGCGCGGCGAACTGCTTTCGCACGTGCGGGATCAGGGACTGCAGCACGGCACCAAGCAGGTGCGCGGATATCAGACGCGGGCAAAATTGTTCTATCACAACGATCATGGCGACGTGGTCGGACTGTTCTGCATTCATGAAGCGCAGTCCGGGGGCGCCAGCAAACTGGTCAGTTCGGCGGCCATGTACAACGAAGTGCTGCGCCGCCATCCTGAATACATAGACGAGTTGTGCGCTGGGTATCACTATCACATGCGCGGCGAAGAGCCCGAAGGCCACCGCGAAATCACCGAGCATCGCGTGCCGGTTTTCAGCTATCACGCAGGCAAAATGTCTAGCCGTTACCAGCGCAATGCCATTGTGCACGCCGCCAATTTTCTCGGCCAACCGCTCACGGACCGCCAGAAAGAACCGCTCGACCTGCTCGATGCCTTGGCCGAAGAATTGCACTTGAACATGGATTTCAAGCAGGGCGACGTGCAGTTCATCAGCAACTACAGCATCCTGCATTCACGCAATGAGTTCGAGGATTTCGCCGAGCCGGAAAAGAAAAGGGATCTGCTCAGGCTGTGGGTGAATGCGCCCTACGGCCGGCCACTGACCCACGAGTTCGCGACCCGTTACGGCCCAGGTTCGGCGCGCAAAGGCGTGCCGCCCCGGGCGCGTCCACCGACTGAGCAAGCCGCATAAGCAATAAGAACGCAGCTTTACATCAGAGCCGTCCAACGGCCCAACCTTACGACAACCGTCTACTGGAGTGAAAAATGGCCCTAGCCCTAGAAATAGCCAAACGAGTGCGCGCCCTGCGCTACGAAGACCTCTCGGCCGAAGCCATTTACTGGGCCAAGATCGGCATCCTCGATACGACGGGCGTCACGATTAAGGGCGGCCTTGATCCAGCGACGGCCATCGTCGACAAATTGCTTTCAGCCCATGCGCCGGGCTCCAGCTTGCTGTTCGGACTTGACCGCCGCGTAGGCGCGCTCGATGCCGCGCGCATCAACGGAGTCGCTTCGCACGCGCTGGATTTCGACGATTGCAACAACACGCTGGGGGGGCATCCGTCGGCACCGATATTGCCGGGACTTTATGCACTGGCCGACGAGCACGGCGTCAGCGGGCGCGATTTTATGACTGCGTACGTTGCGGGCTTCGAGACCGAATGCAAGATTTCGATGGGCGTCAATCTCTATCAGTATCTAAAGGGTTGGCATCCGACCGCGACCATAGGCATATTCGGCGCCGCCGCGGCCGCGGGCCACATGTTAAAAATGCCGGCCGAGCAGATTGCCGTTGCGTTGAGCATAGCCGCTTCGATGGCGGCCGGCGTGAAATCCAATCTAGGCACCATGACCAAGCCGCTGCACGTCGGGCAGTGCGCGCACAACGGTGTATTCGCGGCGCTGCTGGCGAGCGAGGGTTTCACGGCGAGCGAGACTGCGTTCGAAGGCAATCAGGGTTACTTCGACTGCTTCAATGGCGCCGGCAATTTCGACATGGCGAAAATACTGCCGAATTGGGCCAATCCGCTGGACATCATCAAGCCCGGAGTCGGCGTCAAACAGTATCCGTGCTGCGCGAGCACGCATCCGGCGATTGATTGCATCCTGTCGCTGGTGCAGGAGCACAAGCTCAAGGCCGCGGACGTTGAGAAAATCGAGTCTTACACGCATACTCGCCGGCTTGCCCATACCAACAGGCCCCAGCCTAAAACTTCACTTGACGCCAAGTTTAGCGTGCAATACGCGATTTCGCGTGCGTTCGTCGAAGGAAAAATAATCGCCGAATACTTCGAAGGCGACGCCTATACCGACCCTGAAGTCCAGGCCGTCATGAAAAAAGTGCAGGCTGCGCCTTACACCACCGCGCAGTTTCCGGCCGAAAACCACTTCGGCGCCGAAGTGCGAGTCACGCTGACCAATGGAAAAGTTCTGGTCAAGAAGGTGGATCAACCGTTAGGCCGCACGTCGACTGCGCCGCTGTCCGTTGAGCAATTGAAAGCCAAGTTCGACAACTGCATTGCGGGTATCGTGCATGACGCCAACGTCGCCCCGCTATACGAGTCCATACGCGAATTCGAGAAACTCGCTGACGTGCGAGCAGTCACTGCGCTGATCAGTTCTCGTCCGGCCAAGTGCGTTGCAGCTGCCGCTTAAATAAAACCTCGGCTTCGGTAATATTTTGCACCGTCGATGCCGACTGCGGTTGCAGGCTGTCGACATTACAAAGGGGGACTTGTGTGCAAGCGTAGATCACTTGGTTGTTTCGTCGCCGCTTGGGTGGCTGCATCTGCTGGCGGCAACTGCATGGCGCAGACCAGCGCGCAAACTTATCCCGTCAGGCCCATACAGTTATTGCTGAGCTCATCGCCGGGCGGTGGCACCGATACGATCGCTCGCATCATCGCGCGGTCGCTGGGCGACGCCCTCAAGCAAACGTTGGTCATCGTCAACAAGCCCGGCAGTGACGGCGTCCTAGCGACCGATATCTTGGCTGGTGCGAATGCCGATGGCTATACATTGCTCATGGTGTCGAGTAGCCATGCGATAAACCCGGCGCTGCGCCCGGACCTGCGCTACAACACCCTCAAGGACTTCGCAGCAATCACCCACGTTGCAAACCAGCAGCTTTTGTTGGTTGTGCATCCGACGGTGCCGGTCAAAAACGTCAAAGAGTTGGTCGCACTGGCAAAATCCAAGCCCGGCGGCATGAACTATGGTTCAAGCACGATTGCGGTAGCGCTGCCGATGGAGTTGTTCAAACTGATGACGGGAACGAACATTACGCACATCCCATATCGCGGATCGGGATTGATGATGATCGATCTGCTAGGCGGGCAGATCCAGGCATCGATCGCGGGCGCGGTCGCATCGACGCCTCACGTAAAGTCCGGCAAGCTGCGCGCACTCGCGATTGCCGATTCGCAGCGCTCGGCATTTCTTCCGGATCTGCCGACGATCGCGGAGTCCGGGGTCCCCGGCTATCAGGCGGCGGTGTGGACGGTAATGCTGGCGCCCGTAAAAGTGCCGCACGATCGGCTGAGCTTGCTCAATCGTGAAACTGTCAAAATTATCCAGTCGCCCAATTTCAAAGACCGTCTGCGCGAGTTGGGTTCCGACGCCGTGGGTAGCACGCCGGAACAGGCAGACAAATTCATCGCTGCAGAAATCGTGAAGTGGTCGGGCATCGTAAAAGCAACGGTCATGAAGGCCGATGTGGCTAACTGACGGTGTGCTGAGAGCCTCTCGACTTTACGCAAGCATGCGCAGACAATCGCAGGCAGGCAATTTTTCAAAGCGCTGCTCCCCAAGAGGGTATTTATTTTCGAGGCTAATAAAAATGCGATACATGCTCTGCGCACTATCGATGGTGGGAGTAACCTTGGCGGCACAAACGCCTACATACGCACAGAAAGACAATTACCCCAATCGCCCCATCCGGCTGATCGTGCCATCGTCGCCGGGTGGTGGCCAGGACATCGTATCTCGAGCGATGGCGATCAGGCTAACGGATACTCTGGGCCAAGCCGTCGTCGTCGACAATCGCGGCGGTGGCGGCGGTGGCATAGGCGCGGAGCTGACCAAGCATGCGCCGCCCGACGGTTACACCATAGGCCTCATGAGTGCGACGGGAGTGATTCGTCCCTTGATGTATCCGTCGGACTACGACGCCACGCGCGATTACATTCCCATTTTACAGGTCACGAGAAATCCCTACGTATTGGTCGTTCATCCGTCGATACCCGCCAAAACGGTGCAGGAATTCGTTGCCTACGCGAAGGCGAATCCGGGAAAACTCAATTTTTCGAGTTCAGGGCCCGGCAGCCAGATTCATTTGGGTTGCGAACTGCTCAACAACATGGCGGGCATCAAAACCGTGCATTTACCCTACAAGGGCACGGGCGCTGCTTACCCCGATCTGATCGCCGGCCATGTCCATTGGACGTTGGCAAACATCACATCCTCGCAGCCCTTCATACGCCAGCAACGCCTGCGCGGATTGGCCGTCAGCGGTGCAACGCGCGCGCAGGCGCAGCCAGAGTTACCGACGATCGCCGAATCCGGCGTCACCGGCTACGAGGTTACGCAGTGGTATGGCATATTGGCGCCGCTCAAGACACCTCGCAACATCATCGATCACCTGCATCGGGAAATGGTAAAAGTCGTGCGCGAGCCGGAATTTTCCAAACGCTTCGCCGCTGATGGTACCGAAACAGTCGGCAGCAACGGGCCGGAATTCCTGGCGCATCTCAAGCGTGAGCAGATACGCTGGAGCAAGGTGATCAAAGAGCAGAACATCAAGGGTGACTGATCACGCTGTGGCGAAGGCGGCACCTGATGCGCCCCGTGTATCAGGTGGCGCGCCGCCGCAATATCCTTGCCGTTTGGATTGCCGCGCGGCACGCGTGCAGCCATGCAATCTCCTGCCGCGAATCCCACATATAAAGTAAATGACGATGAGTCAAAAATCTGATTCCGAATGCCGCATGCTTTCCGTTAGCAGCATCCTGGGCTATGGCTTTCCGGAAGATTCACTGAAAGCCGGCCTGGCTCGCAATCCACACTATGTAGGCGTCGACGGCGGAAGCACGGATCCTGGTGCTTTTTATCTGGGTTCCGGTGAATGCCTGAGCGCGCACATGGCGATGAAGCGCGATCTGCGGTTGATGCTGACGGGCGCAGTCCCTCAGTGCGTGCCGGTGGTCATAGGCACATGCGGCGGCGCCGGTGGCGAGCCGCACCTGCAAGCCGTCGCGGAACTCGCGCGAACCATCGCGCGCGAGGAGGGCCTGCAGTTCCGCATGGCACTTATCCATGCCGAGCAGGAGCCAAGCAAGGTGCAATCGTGGTTTGACAACGGCAAGATCAGCGCACTGCGCAATGTGCCGGCGCTAACCACCGCCACCATATCGCGCGCCACGCGCATCGTCGGCATGATGGGGGCGGAACCTTTCACGCGCGCGCTGAATCAAGGCGCGCAGGTAGTGCTGGCGGGACGCGCCAGCGATGCAGCGTCGTGGGCGGGCTGCGCGATGCGCAACGGCGCCCAAGCCGCTCCTTCCTGGTACGCAGGGAAAATGCTCGAGTGCGGATCCGCATCCGCGACGCCCAAGGGTCACGACTGCCTGATGGCGACCGTGTGCGACGATCACGTCGACCTCGAGCCGATGAATCACGCCCGCAAGTGTACGCCGCTGTCCGTCGCCATGCATGGCATGCACGAGAACGCCAGCCCGACTCTGCACGAAGAACCGGGCGGCTTACTGGACGCCACCGACTGCACCTTCACCGCGATTTCAGATCACGCGGTGCGTGTCGGCGGCATGCGGTGGACGCAGCGTCCTTACGACATCAAGCTTGAAGGCGCTGAATGCGTGGGCTTTCGCGCGATCACGATATGCGGGACGCGCGACCCCATCCTGATAGGTCAGCTCGATTCCTACCTGCACACCGCGCGCGATGACATCGCGGTGCGGGCCGCCGGATTCGGCGTGTCGGCTGAAAAGTATCAGCTTGTTTTCCATGTCTACGGCAAAGACGGCGTCATGGGCGCCGCCGAGCAAGTTACGCAGATCAGGTCGCATGAACTGGGCATCATCGTCGAAGTCGTTTCGGACAGCGAAGAAGATGCAATCGCCGTTTTATCCATTGCCCGCGTGGTGGTGGCGAAAGTGGATTTCATCGGGCGACTGTGCAAGGGCGGCAACATGGCGTTTCCGTTCTCGCCATCGGATATTCCAGTCGGATTTACCTATAAGTTCTCGTTATTCCATGTCGTCAGAACCGACGATCCGTATGCGATGTTCCCAACCGAATACGAAGAGGTTCGCTGATCATGGCCAAATTGCGCGATATCGCAAAAATTATCAAGAGCAAGAACGCTGGCCCGTTCGAAATCACGATCGACATCATGTTCGAGACACAGTATCTTTACGATAAGGTCGTTGCCAGTGGCGTCATCAATGCACAGCTATTTGCAAAGCTCTACGGTGTTGATGTGAAAGATGTGCTTTACACGCCTTATCCCGCTGCGCTGGCTATGAAGGGAACGATGCCACGCCATATATCGTCAGGCGACATCGGCGACACTGATGTTTACGGCGCGCAGCAACACGCACCCATGCTGGATGTGGAAATTCCGTCCATCCTCACCAAAAAGGACTGAGAAATGAGCATAGCTCTGGGCTTGGGCGAGCGTATATACGCGACCTGCTACGAAGATTTTCCAGAAGAAGTAATCCATTGGGCCAAGATCGCGTTGCTCGACTATGTCGGCGTCACGCTGGCGGGGAGTCTGGAGCCGGCGCCTTGCATCGTCGAACGGACGATGGTTGGACCGAGCGCTACTGGTCCCAGCCGCGTAATTGGGCGCAACTATCATGCGAGCATATCCGATGCGGCGATGATCAACGGCGCCTCGTCCCATGTGCTCGACTTCGACGACTGCAGCAATACCATAGGCGGGCACCCGACCGTGTCGATACTGCCGGCTCTGATTGCACTAGCCGAAGATGTGCGCGCATCGGGCAAGGCATTAATCCTAGCGTATGTCATGGGCTACGAAGTTGAAGCGCGCATAGGGCGTGCGGTCAATTTCCACCACTATGAAAAAGGCTGGCATCCGACCGCAACGATTGGCGTGTTCGGTTGCGCCGCCGCCTGCTCCAAACTGCTGGAGCTAAATGCGCAGCAGATCGCCAACGCGATCGCCATCGCCGCTTCGCTGGCGTCGGGCCTTAAGGTAAATTTCGGTACCATGGTGAAATCACTGCACGTCGGCCACTGTGCGCGCAACGGCTTGCTGGCCGCGCAACTGGCACGTGAAGGGTTTGATGCCAGCATGCTAGCGTTCGAACACAAGCAGGGTTTTTTCAACGTGTTCAACGGCGAGGGCACTTACAAAGCGGAATGCGTGCTCGAAGGCTGGGCGCAACCGTATGACATACTCCGGCCAGGCATCGCCATCAAGCAATACCCGTGCTGCGCAAGCACGCATCCGGCGGTAGACGCGACGATCACTCTGGTCAAGCAGTACGGCCTCACCCCAGCCAAGGTGGCCAAGCTTGAATCCTGGACGCATAAAAGGCGACTTAACCACACCAACCGGCCGGATCCGCGAACGGCGCTGGACGCCAAGTTCAGCGTGCAATATTGCGTGTCGCGTGCGGTGATGCACGGTTCGGTAAGCCTCGAGCATTTCGAGAACAATGCGCACACCGACGCAACGGCGCGCTCAATGCTCACCAAAGTTTTCGCGGCACCGTACACTGACGCCCAGTTCCCACCCGAAAACCACTTCGGCGCCGAGGTGCGAATTACGACCACGGACGGCAAAGTCCATAGCCACAAGGTCGATCAGCCACATGGCAGAACGACCAATAACCCTTTGTCCGCACAGATGCTCAAGGCAAAGTTCGCAAGCTGCGCGAGCCGCGTCATGAAAGCTGACGATATCGAGCGGCTATACGAATTGCTACAGGGCATTGAGCACTGCAAAGATATCCGCCAGCTTACGGATGCGATGAAGGTCAGCGACGACGTTCGAAAGGCGGATGTACCTGCACGAGCGGCGTGATGTTGTGGCCCAAGCGTGCCGAAGTCTCCCGATCTAACGGCGGCGCCAGGGTGGCAGGAGTACAACATCCGTCGTCCTATTGGTTGCAGTGGGGGTGATCTAAGAGGCGAGGCGCCCACAGCGCCAAACGCCGTCGCCTCTGTCCGAATTACGCGCACGCTATGGAGCGTGTAGTTACCCTTGGATATGCAGCCGCGAGGCGGGCGCTTATCCAGAGCGCTCGTGCGACTTCCGCTGCTTGCCCTCGATATGGGCACCGAAGTGATCAGCCCGATTTTCAAGTGGAGCTACGCGGACACGATCTCCGATTTTTCGGCGGGACTTTCAAAAGACCAGATCGTCGAAGCGATCGACGAGAGTATCCGCTATATGAAGCGCCACCAGGTCCGCGTCGTGCCGTGGATGGAGGATGCGATGCGCTCGCCCGTCGACACGGCGTGCCTGTTCTTTAAAGCGATGGCCGATGCCGGCGCCGACGGCGTGTATGTCGTCGACAGTCGCGGCAACAGCACACCGCTCGCCACACGCGTTTTTATCGGGCGCATTCGTAAAGCCGTGGGCGATCGCTGCGATGTCTATGTTCAGCACCACAACGATCTTGGCGTGGCCACCGCGAACGCCATGGCGGCAGCCGAAGGCGGTGCGAACTGGATCGACGCCTCCGTAATTGGTATCGGCGATCGCGGCGGCTGTGTCGCGCTCGAGGAAGCCGCGGCGCTCTTCGAAATGTACGGCATCGGCACCGGAATCAAGCTCGACAAGCTGTTCGACCTCTGCCGTTACGTGCAGGACGCTTATGGAATCCAGCTTCCTCCCTGGAAGCCGATCATCGGGTCCAACTGGAACAAGGAGGAGGGCGTCGGTCATCTCGATGGGACGGTGAGCGCCGAAGCGACGATCGGCATCGCACCCGAAGTTGTTGGCCGCGAGTTTGAAGCGGTGGTCGGCGGCAAGATTCTTTTCGGCCGCGAGCGGAGCAGCGCTCACACCGACGACCCGGTTTTCCTGCGCGAGCTCATGGAAAAGTGGGGATGGAAACCGCGCGAGGAACAGTTTCAGACGGTCCTTTTTCGCGCACGTGCGGCAGTGGCGACGAACTACGGCCGGCACTATTTAAGGTTCGATGAATTTCGCGCGATCTGCGAAGGCGTGATGCTGGCAGGCTATGAAGAACGCAAGAAGACTGATAGAAATTGATCGTCATGCCGGCGAAGGCCGGCATCCAATTTTGAACTCGGCCGCCTGAATTCTGGCCTTCGCCAGAATGGCGACTTTTCTTAAAGTTCGAGGAGCGATGCAGTGAACGTAAAAACCGTCTTTACAACTTTACCCAGCCTACTTGCAGCAGTCGCGTCGACGTTTTTGTTGAGCGTCGCGCACGCGGTGGACGCCTCGAACTACCCCAACCGACCCATCCGCTTCATCATGCCGTATCCTGTCGGCGGCACGATTGACACGTCGGGCCGCATGGTCGCGCAGCGGCTTGGCGGAAACCTGGGCCAGCAGGTCGTCGTGGACAATCGCACTGGCGCGGGAGGTACGCTGGGGACCGAGCTCGGCGCAAAATCTCCTTCGGACGGCTACACGATCATGATGGGCGGAACCGGGACTCTCGCGATCAGCCCCGGTCTCGGGCGTCCGCTCGGCTATCACCCCATCAACGATTTCGCGCCGGTCACGCTCCTCGCGACAACGCCTTACGTGCTGGTCGTCCATCCTTCCGTGCCGGCAGCCTCCACAAAAGAATTGATCGCGCTCGCCAAAACGCAACCGGGCAAGCTCAATTACGCATCGGGTGGGAGCGGCAGCGCGCCGCATCTCATCGGTGAAATGTTCAGGACTCGCGCTGCGATCAACGTCTTGCACATTCCCTACAAAGGAAGCACCCCCGCCAAGATCGATCTTATCGCTGGTCGCGTGCACATGTTCTTCACCGGCATCCCGCCGGTGCTCTCTGAGATCCGCAATGGCACTTTGCGCGCGATCGGCGTCACGACCGCGAAGCGCATCAACACGCTGCCCGAGGTGCCGACGATCGCCGAATCGGGCGTCAAAGATTTCGACGTGAGTCCGTGGTTTGGCGTGCTCGCCCCGGCGAAATCGCCGCCGGCAATCGTCGCGCGCCTGAACGGTGAAATCGTGAAGGTGCTGCGCAATGCGACCCTCCGCGAGCGCCTCGCACGCGACGGCGTCGACGCCGTCGGCAATTCGCCGAAGGAATTCGGCGACTTCATTCGAGTTGAAATGGACAGGTGGGCGAAGGCGGTCAAGGAGTCGGGCGCGAAGGTAGAATAACGTCCACGCCGCTCCTTCGGCTGCCATTCGGGAGCCTGAAGTCCGGAAGAACCCACGGAAACCCCAACGAACACGCAGGGATACCCAAAAAAATAACCAACCGTGAGGGTTGGTATTTGAAGAAGTGCTGAAGGGAAGGGAACTGTCTACAAACCACGTATGAATAGCCAGAGTGGGGTAAGGTGGGCTGGGGTTAATAATCGCCAATTCGACTGATCTCCCATTGGAAAAACGACGGCACGTTACCTCGACCGGCATTCAATGCAAGGCTGCACCGCGCGCGCTAAGCTCGTGAATTTGGATTTCACCCCGCATAGGTCCTCCTCAGGAATCGGCAAAGAAAAATGCATTGGCAGGCTCGTCGGCCCACGGACGATCGCGGCGGATGCGGCTGACCGCGGCCAGCACCGGCGGCGCGACGCGGTAGAGCAGGGCGCGCTGCTCGTCGTTCAACTCGAGCCCCGCGCGTGACACTGCGGCTTCGACGGCGCTGCGCGTGGCGCTGTCGACATCTGCACTCGCGAGCTTCTCTGGTGGCGGTGTTTTGAGTTTTTGCACGCGCGCGCCAGGCGTGAGCTGCGGCCGACGCTTGCGCCACGACGTAGCCTGTTCGTACGCGTGACCCGCACGCAGCACGGTCTCTTCATCGAACGGTCGTCCGGCGATTTGCATCGCGAGCGGCAGGCCCTCTGCCGTGTAGCCGTTGCACAGCGCGAGCGCGGGCCCGCCTGTCACGTTGAACGGCGTGTAGATGTTGGGTCTCTCCCATTTGTGCGCGAAGCCTGAGCCGATGAGCTGGTCGAGACGCCCCGCAGGGGTGCTGCTCGCGGTGAGCAGCACATCGAACTCCTCGTACAGCGGCTGCATCTCATCGACCATGTGTTTGCGCTCGCGCTGTGCGCGCACATAGTCCGCTGCAGTGAAGAGAAAGCCCGGAAGATTGCGCCCGATGAAGTCGGCGCCGAAATCCTGCAGGCGCTCGCGCATGTCTTTTTCATGGATCACGACGAGCTCGGCTTTGGCGATCACCATCTTAACGTCGTTGTATTCCTGCCGCGAGCGCATGCGGGCGGTGCCGATGCGCGCGCCGAGCCGCTTTAGCACGTCGATCGCTTCGTCCATCGCACGTGCCATGTCCGGCGGTGTGGTGTCTTCGTCTTCCCAGAAGTGACGCACCACGCCGACGCGCAGGCCGCGGATATCGCCGGTGAGCGCCTTACGATACTCCGGCACCTCGCGTTTGGAGCTCGTGTGATCCTTCGGGTCGTGGCCGGCGATCACCTGCAACAGTAGCGCACAGTCTTCGACGGTCCAGGCGAGCGGGCCGGCGTGATCGAACGTGAACGAGTTCGGAATCACGCCGCGGCGACTGACGCGTCCGTAAGTGGGTTTCAGTCCGGCGATGCCGCAAAGCGAGGCCGGAATGCGGATTGAGCCACCGGTGTCGCTGCCGAGGGTCGCGGGAACGAAGCCCGCGGCGACCGCTGCCCCAGAGCCGCTGCTCGAGCTGCCGGTAAAGTGCGCGGTGTCCCATGGATTGCGCGCAGGCGGCCACGGCAGATCCAGCGACGGACCGCCGCTGGCAAATTCATGCGTGGCAAGCTTGCCAAGGAGCACCGCGCCCGCATCGATCAGGCGCTGTGCGGTCGTGGCGTTCTCGACAGGAATGTTCTCGATGCCGATCTTCGAGTGCCCCGACGTCAGGATGCCCGCGGTGTCGTAGATGTCCTTCAACGCGAACGGTATGCCGTGCAGCGCACCGCGATAGCGCCCTTGCGCGATCTCGCGTTCCGCATCGCGCGCCTGATCGAGCGCGAGCTCGCTGGTGCGCGTGATGAACGCGTTCAGCTGGTCGTCGAGCGCGTCGGCGCGAGCGATCAGAGCCTGGGCGTAATCCACTGGCGAGAGCGCCTTGCTCTCGATGAGGCGCGCCGCTTCGGCGAGTGTCAGAAAGTGCAGCTCCTGGTGTGTGGATGCGCGCGCTGTGGTCAGCGTGTTCATGCTGTGGCCTGAGGTGTTGTGACAGAGCGCCGTATTGTAAGCGATGAATCGCGCCGCTATAATCGACAGCTCGTCACCACACGCCGGTCATACTTCATGCAAAGCATCAAAGGTGTTCTGCTTGCCGTGTGCGCCCTGCTCGGCGCGACCGCGGCATTTTCGCAAGGTTATCCCGTGAAGCCCGTCCGCTTGGTGGTGGGCTTTCCGCCCGGCGGCTCCACCGACATCATGGCACGGCTCATCGCGCCCGGACTGAGCGACGCGTTCAAACAGCAGTTCATCATCGACAACCGCCCGGGTGCCAACAGCAACATCGCTGCTGAGCTCGTGGCGCGTGCCGCCCCCGACGGCTATACGCTCATCGTCGTGTCGGCTTCGTTCTCGACTAATGTCAGTCTCTATCCGAAGATGGGTTATGACCCGTTGCGTGACTTCTCCCCGATCACGCGCATCGCTGCGGTTCACAACGTGATGCTCGTTCACCCGTCGTTGCCGGTGAAGACCGTGAAGGAGTTCGTCGCGTTGGCGAAGGCCAAGCGCGGCGAGATCGTGTTCGCTTCGTCGGGCAGCGGCAGCACCTCGCATCTGGCGGCGGAGTTGCTGAAGACCAGTGTCGGCGGGCTCGACACGATTCATGTGCCCTACAAAGGCGTCGCACCCGCACTGGTGGACCTGATCTCCGGTCAGGTCCATGCGCTCGTCTCGACCATGCCTTCTGCCACCCCGCACGTGAAAAGCGGCAGATTGCGCGCCCTCGCGGTGGCGAGCGCACAGCGCGCCCGGACCATGCCCGAGGTGCCGACGTTTCAGGAGGCTGGCTTCCCGGGCTTCGAAGCTTCGGCATGGAACGCCGTGCTTGCGCCCGCTGGAACGCCCGACGAAATCATCAAGCGGCTGAATGGCGCCATCACGAAAATCGTGCAGAACCCGGACATCCAGGACAGGCTCGCAGCGCAGGGTGCCGAGCCGATCGGTGATGCGCCCGAGCAGTTCGGCAAATATCTGCAAGCTGAAGTGGCGAAGTGGGCGAAGGTCGTCAAGGCTTCTGGCGCGAAGCTGGATTGAGCGCGTGAGCGGGGCGAAATTCTAATTTGCGAGTTTAGCGCACGTGGCTCGCGCGGTACAGTATTGCATTGAATGCCAGCCGTGGTAGCGTGCTCTCTATGCGCGATCTGCTCCTCCTCGCGCGATTCGCCTGCCGAAGCTTATTTCATAATCTGAGTGCGGCATAGCTACGATTTAGCCACTCACAGGCTAAAGCGCAGCACCGAGGGTTGTGAGCAGACGCTAATCCTGTGCCGCCTTGGGATTGGCGGCGGGCGAGGAAGGAGAAGCGGTGAATTCTGATTCCGTAAGCCACGTATTAACCGCGGGCCGAGCACGATAAAATCGTCGGATCGCTAATCAAGCTGAGGTAACAAATGTCCGAAGAAGAAATGAAAGCTGAACTCGAGAGGCTGCGCAACGAAAACGCATCTCTCAAAAAAGGTGCGGCAACCGGTATCACAATGAAGGTTAGCGAAAAGGGTGCCGTTTCCATTTACGGCATGGGCCGCTTTCCTGTGACGCTGTACAAAGAGCAATGGTTGAAACTGCTGGACATGTCGACCGAGATCCGCACGTTCATTGCCGCCAACGACGCGCAGTTGAAGACGAAGGTGTAGACCGTTGTCGAAGCGAAAGCCTGCTAAAGATCATAGAGAAGTCATCGCGCTCCTTGATCGCTACAAGTGCTCGGTACCGTTTCATGCTGTGCGCACGAGATTCATCGGCAGCATCTGCTCCCCTGTGGACCCTGTGGCTCCGCTGCAGACGCTCAAGAACCTGTGGGACGGTGAATTCCCGGCGTTCGATGCGATAGAGGACGTGAATCATTTGCTCAATACGCTGATCAACGGCTTGTGGAATGAACTCACGGCGCACCAAAACCCGGAATATCCTTTTCGGCTGACGCCGCTGATTACAAAGCCGACTCCAGACAGCCTGAGGCTACTGGCGCTTACGCGTCAGCAGGAAATTGAAGGCTTTGTTGAAGGCGTATTTGGTCATCACGAAAGTCTGGATTTCCCCGAAAGTGCGCATCACGCAATGCAGGTGCTCCAAGATCTGCGGGGCATGTTTTCAGGGGCCGTTCACCTGCTCGATAATCCCAACCCACAGGATGACGATAGCAGCTTGCCAGGGCTGGTATCCAACCTGAACAAG
>Ga0163151_10006202_pt1 | contig 14695 bp, 10 predicted proteins | sample OliLakLV19MP5IB2_FD_145596 | JGI IMG/M metagenome (GOLD analysis project Ga0163151, IMG submission 145596) | Freshwater microbial mat bacterial communities from Lake Vanda, McMurdo Dry Valleys, Antarctica - Oligotrophic Lake LV.19.MP5.IB-2 | ecosystem: Environmental > Aquatic > Freshwater >...
AGACTCCCCCCGATAATAGCCAGGAACGCTGGTTCACCACGGAAGTGCAGGCGCATGAATCCTCTCTGCGTTCTTACCTGCGAGGATCGTTTCCAACCGTGCGCGACGTGGATGATGTGGTGCAGGAATCCTATCTGCGCGTCTGGAAGGCGTGTGCGACCAAGCCGATCCGCTCGGCGAGGGCCTTTCTCTTTACCGTCGCGCGCCGACTTGCCCTCGATCACTGGCGACATGCGCGGGCACTGCCGATCGAAAGCCTCGGGCAGTTTAGCAACGTCTCTGCCTTGGAGGAAAAAAACGAAATCGAGGATCTCGGACAGCGGGAGAGAATCCAGTTACTCGCAGAAGCGATCAGCGACCTGCCGGCGCGCTGTCGGGAAGTTTTTATCCTCTACAAGGTGCAAGGCCACTCCCGCAGAGAGGCCGCCCGCCAACTCGGACTCTCCGAAAAAACGGTTGAAGTTCACACCGCGCGTGCCATGCGGCACTGCGAGGCGTTCTTTCGTCGCCGGGGAGTAAATGGCTTGTTTCACCATGAGACCCGCTGATCCGAGTCCCGAAAGGCCTGCGCCCGATTCCGAAACGCCGCAGGCGGAACAGGCACTGCGCTGGCTGCAGCAGACGCAGTCCCAAGCCGAACTCATCGGCGCCGTACACGCGCGCGTCAAACGCCGCCGGCAGCGTCGACTCGCCTACGTGGCCACGGTTTGCGTTGCTCTGGCTGCGGGCGGATTGGCCTGGCGGCCGACGCGGACCACTCCAAATGCGACGGCGCAAGTGGTCGCTGAAGCCACGTCTGCGCGTCCGACGACGATTCTCCGGCTGCCTCTCCGCGAGGTACTCCCGGATGGATCAATCGTGGAATTCAGAGACGGCGCCGAAATCAGCCAGCACTTCACCGCTGATTCCCGCCGGATAACCCTCGTGCGTGGCGAGGCGTACTTCCAGGTGACGAAAGACGTGGCGCGCCCCTTCGTCGTGACGGCGCGGGGCGTCGACGTTCGCGCGGTGGGCACCGCCTTCACCGTGAACCTCGAGACCGCCGCCGTTGAAGTCGTCGTTACCGAAGGACGGGTGGCCGTCGCAGCCAACTCAGGCACCCCCCAATCGCCGCTCGCTCCCTCCGTCCATTCCACCTCCGGCACGTCACTCACGGCTCCAGCGGAACCGGCGCACTTGGGCGCCGGGGGCCGCGCCTTCATCCCGACGGGCGACGCAACGCCAGCATTGAGCATATTATCCGAAGCCGATCTTTCACGGCGGCTGGCGTGGCGCGTGCCTCGCCTCGAGTTCTCCGGCACGCCCCTCCCGGAAATCGTTGAGATCCTAAATCAGCACGCGCCCGAGCGAGGCCGGAAACGCCTGATCCTCGATCCGAACGACCCTCGCCTGCAGGCGGTGAAGATCAGCGGAATCCTAGGCGTTGACAACACCGAAGGATTGGTCCGCTTGCTGAAAACCAATTATCAAGTACAGGCGGAAGCCCGGCCTGATCATCTTCTGCTCCGGCTCCCGCGGTAACGTCCGCCGAAGTCGTGAAGGACAAGCCAGTTGGTCAACACCGGCTCCTGGGCATGGATAAGGCCATTCCGCTCGCGCGAGGCAGACGCTGCCGCGCCCTGCTCCCGCGGTCCTGCCAGGCCTGGTTGATGGCGATGCTGCTTCCGTTTGCCTTCGCCGCGGACGGAGGAATCCGTTTCGACCTCGAGATCGATACAGCGGAACGCGCCCTCACCAAATTTGCCCAACAATCCGGCCTCGAGTTGATCTTCGTCACCGAGCTCACCCAGGGCATCCGCGCGAACGCCGTGCGCGGTGAGTTTTTGCCGATGGAGGCCGCGCGCCTGCTCCTCGCCGGCACGGGCCTCATGGTCGTGCGCGACGACGCCAACGGTCTGCTGTTCGTGGAGCGCGTATCCGCGACCGCGTTACACGTGGAGCAACCGCCGCCGCCGGAAAAGAAAGAGCGGCGGCAAAGGCTGCCGTCATCACCGGCTTCACCCCGGGTGGATCCAGCCCAGGCCGAGCGCCCGAACGCGCCCATTATTCTGAGCGAGTTCAGGGTCGATACGTCACGAGATCGCGGATACATGGCCGCCAACGCGATCACTGGCACCCGGCTCAACCTGTCGATCAAGCAACTGCCGGGCGCCCTCGAGGTCGTGACCCGCGAATTCATCGACGATATCGGCGCCGTAGACGTGAAGGAGGCGCTGCAATATAGCGCCGGCATCGTCCAGGACCAGTTCCAACCTTCGACCAACTTCCTTTTCAGCCCATCCGGCACAGGGCAGCAGACCGGCGCGCTCTCGCGGGACAGCCCCGCGTTGAATATCCGTGGATTCAATACGCGCTCGCTCCTCCGCAGCGGATTCCGGCAGGACACCGTCACCGATGTCATCAATGTCGATCGCCAGGAAATCGCCCGGGGCCCGCAGTCCCTGCTCTACGGGGTTGCCGCTCTCGGCGGCGTCGTGAACATCACGCCACGGTATCCACGCTCCAAGCCACAAAGTACGATGCGACTTGGAGTCGGCACCGACGGCTTCCGCCGGGCTGAGCTTTATCAAACGGGTCCATTGCTCCGCCCCCGACTCCAACGGGGCGTTCTTAACTACGGAATCGGGCTGGTCGACCAGGAAATCGGCGGCCCGGATGATTTCGACGATCGCTCTCGCCGGCTCATTACTCCGGCTCTCGATTTTCAACCTTTCGACACGACTACGATCTTCGTCGATGTCGAATACGGTGTCTTTAAGATTGAAGGCCATCAGTTCAAAGACGTCATGGATGCCAGCGGTGGCACCCTCCGCAACGCCTTCGGCCTGCGCGTGGCGGAAAACGTCGATGACTTCAATGACCCCATTGGCGTCGCCCGGGATCGCTTCGACCGCAACCGCTCCTTTCGTCTCAGCGGAAGCGATACGTTCGTCGCAGACGATTACTTCAGCGGCACCATCGAGCTCACTCAAAAACTGTTCACTGGATTGAGCCTCGCGGTCTCGGCGAATTACTCGGACAAGCTGACCCACCGCCGAACGCTCGATTCCCAACAGGTCGTGGGAGCGACAACCGCCAATGACACTGCGCCTGAAGGCATCGGACTTTGGACCCAGGTTGGGTCCAGCCTCCTCGACGCCACCCAGACCGCGTGGAAGACCATCCAGTACCAATGGTCCAAGGCCCAAACGCATAAGTATATCCGCCAGGCCCGGGTCGACCTCAACTACGAGTTTATCCTCGGCGGTTATAAACAAAGCATTCTCGTCGGCCGCATGGACCAGAATGTCGAGCAAGCGAATCTCTTCACCACGCAGGTCACGAGCAATGTGCCGGGCGGAACGAATCGCTCTTTTATCCCCTTCAACGAGGTCAGCGAAATCCGCTACCGCGGCGAAGCGGTTCGGCCATTCCGGAATGATGTCTTTCTGGAATGGAACACGGGGCATTACGCCGTCTACCATGGCCGGTTTGGGAAAAACCGGCAGGGAGGGGATCTCGTGACCCTCATCAGCGGTTTGCGCTGGGATCGCTATATGGTTCGCGACCTCCAGTATACGTTTCAGAAAGCCGATCCCTCCCGACCGGACAGCGATGTGGCCAACTGGGTTCGTCCAACCAACTACGATCCCAATGCCACCAGTCTGCCAGGCCAGACTCCCAAGGTGGAGGGCTATCGCTTCGGCGGTAAAGTTCAGCGGGAAAGCGCCCCCACGATTGGCCTCAGCGTAGCCATCAACCCGGACGTTTCCGTCTATGCCGTATCGGCCGGCGGGGTATTCCCCAACACCGGCCAGCGAGACGGAGCGGGCGATCCGTTCAGCGCCGAAACCACTCAGAGCAAGGAAATCGGCGTGAAGTTGGAGGTATGGAGGGACCGCCACAACCGCCCGCGCGTTTCCACGTCGGCCGCTGCATTCCGGATCGACCGCGCCAATGCCATATATAATCTCTTCTGGGCGCCTCAGCCCCGCAGTAACAACCAGGCAACGCTGCGCGCCGGTTTTCTTGCTAATACGAACGTACGCGGAAATGGGGCCGGTGGGTACACCGTGACCAACTCGGGGTTCACCAGCTTCCAAACCGGGCAGCCCGTCACCTATCTGCTTCCGATCAGTTATGTCGCTCCCGGAGATCGCGCTCATTCCCGCGTCGTCGGCGCACCGCAGCAAAGCGACTTCATTCTCGTCGACTACGACTCGCTCGGAAACGCGACCACCGACCCGCTCCGGCGGGCCCTGGACGCGGCCGCATCCGACCGCGGCAATGTCACGGCCCTGCAAACCACCACGGTGGGAACCGGACCGGACGCCTTCAACGCGAACAATGCGTATATGAACCGGAACTCGGACGCGACTTATCACGACCGCGCGGAGGGATTCGACCTGCAACTGGTCGCGAATCTGACGGATAATCTTTCTTCCGTGCTTACCTATACCTACCTCCGGCAAGGAATCACCGGAGGGTTAAAGATCACCGATCAACCGAAGAGCACCGAATATGATTCGTGGTGGAACTTCATGGGAGTTCCCCTCGAGCAGCGTCGGACGAATCTGAACGAATCCGGCTATGATTTTTCAGGGGGGATCCGCGGTGCCCGCACCATCGATAATCCGCGGAACGTTCTGTCCTTGTGGACCAAATACACGATTCCCGACGGTCGCCTGAGCGGTTTCGATATCGGAGTGGGGCTGCTTTATAATGGCGAACGCCAGAGCCAGGTGAGAATTAACAATGGCGGCCGGAACTTGAGTAATGCCGAAAATCAGCGCTTCAAGCCGCGTTTCGCCGCCGATTACAAGGTAAACCTCGGGCTCGGTTATCGCGTGCGGATCCGGGACCGCGGGTGGAGTCTCCGTTTGAACATCAATAATCTCTTGGATGAACAAAAGAAAGTCGTCCACGGAACCAGCATATTGTTTATCAATCCCGCCGACGGCGCGCTCGTAAGTTCAACGACGCCTGATGCGCAACGCATCACCGTCCCCGAACGTGCGGTCCGTTATTACCCGCCCATCTCCTTCCGGCTGGTCGCGGGCGTGGAGTTCTAATCCGCCGGCCGGCCCCGCTTCGGTTGTGCATCGACCGGTGATACCATGGGCGATTCGTCAGCATAAAGCAACGCGACAGGAGGGCCAAGGCGCGCGGGACGGAGTGCTTTGCGGAACACCCGCCCACCCCGGATCTCGCCGCGCCGATCGCCGGTTTCCTGTCTGCGGGTTTCGATAAACGCTTTGAACCGCTGCCGGTCGCCTTTCACCCACACCCTCGCGATACCACGTGCATCTCCCGCTTTCTCCACCAGTATGCTTGCACCGTTTGCTTCGAGCTTGTGAACTCCCGGAGTTGTTAGTCTGTCCAGTCAAACGTCTCCATCCTTCTTCGCTTCCTCATGAGTGATCATCGTTTCGGAACCAAGGCCCTTCACGCCGGGCAAAAACCCGACCCCACCACCGGCTCGCGCGCCGTCCCGCTGTATCAGACGACGAGTTACGTCTTCCGCGACACGGAACACGCCGCGAACCTTTTCGCGCTGAAAGAGCTGGGCAACATCTACACGCGGATCATGAATCCGACGACGGATGTATTCGAACAACGAATCGCCGCGCTCGAAGGTGGCAGTGGCGCCCTGGCTCACGCGTCAGGCCAGGCAGCCATCACCGATGCCATCTTCAACCTCGCCGGCGCCGGCGACCATATCGTATCCGTCGCGCAACTTTACGGCGGCACGTACAATCTTTTCCATCACACCCTGCCGAAACTCGGCATCGAAGTGTCATTCGTCGACGCCGACGAGCCCGACAGCTTTCGGCGTGCCCTGCGACCGAACACCAAGGCCTTCTACGGAGAAGGCTTGGGCAACCCGGCGTTGAATATCTTTCCCTTTGAGGAAGTCGGTAAAATTGCCCGCGAGGCCGGCGTGCCCCTGATCATCGACAACACCTGCCTCTCGCCGTACCTGAACCGCCCGTTCGAGTGGGGCGCGAACGTGGTCGTGCATTCAACCACCAAATACATCGGCGGCCACGGCACCTCCATCGGCGGCATCGTGGTCGACGGGGGCAATTTTGACTGGGGCAATGGCAAGTTTCCCGGCTTCACCCAACCCGATGCCAGTTATCATGGCCTCGTGCACTGGGAAGCCTTCAAGAGCTTCCCCCCCGCAGGAGGCGCCAATGTCGCGTACATCCTAAAAATGCGGTTGCAGCTCCTGCGTGATATCGGCGCCTGCATCTCGCCTTTCAACGCGTGGACCGGATTGCAGGGACTGGAGACGCTTCACTTGCGCATGGAACGGACGTGTTCCAATGCGATGCAAACAGCCGAGTGTCTTGCCGCCCACGACAAAGTCACCTGGGTGAACTACCCCGGTCTCAAAACCAGTCCAAATCACAGCGCCGCCAAAAAATACCTCAACGACGGCTTCGGTGGCCTGATCGGTTTCGGTGTCAAGGGCGGCTATGAAGGCGCCCGGAAGCTGATCGAGAGCCTTAAACTGTTCTCGCATCTCGCTAACATTGGCGACGCGAAGTCCCTCGCCATCCACCCCGCCAGCACCACGCACAGTCAGCTCAATGCCGAGGAACAAAAAGCCTCCGGAGTGGCGCTCGATTACGTGCGGCTCTCGATCGGCATCGAGGACATTGCCGATATTCAGGCGGACCTCGAACAAGCCTTGGCCGGACTTTAAAGCCTCGTCGCGGACTCGCCGGCGACCGCATTCACTGTTTGGATACTGACCGATGGCCACGGATCCCGTGGACCCATCGTCAGTCACGTCAGCGATCCTTCCGCTGGAAGCCGCTCCGTGCACCACCACGGCTCGAAGCACTGCACCACGCCCTGCGCGCGACGCGTTAGTCATAACCACGTTTTCCTGATTTCACCTCAACGTGGCTGGGCCTTCCGGCTCGGCGTGAGCGCCTGTGCGGTGTCTCCGCCAGAAAATCCATTCGTACCCGTTTCGATTTACCACCCCGGCTTGCACCCGCTCGGACGAACAGGCTACAACCGCCGGGGAGGACCTACCGCAGGAAAACGTTGCAGCCCGCGCTTACTCCGCGTCGTAAATCTGCACGCGATTCCAGAACGTTTTGAAGGTGTTGATGAACTCCAGGTGGATCGGATCGACCTGATAGGCGTCATGCGCGGCGATGTCCTTGCAGATCACGGTGAGCGCCACCGAATAGCTGGCATCGATGATCGGGCGTTTCTCGGTCTTGGCCGGTTGGCCCACAAAAGCCTGCTCCACGGCTTGAATGCCGGCGAGCGTACCGACGCCATTGATAAAATCGGCGTGCTGCTGGGCAGTGAGTTCAGGTTTGAGCCAGAAATAAACGGTGTGAACGAGCATGGGAGCACCAGTAGGGCCAGCGGAAGCGCGGGCCTCAATCGTAATGTGTGTCACCGATCAGACTTCCGCCCTTGCGGACCGGATTACGACGTCATCGCATCGAGCCGCGCAAGCTCTTCGCCGATATTGAAGTTCATCGGCAAATCCGGATCCGGCGACGGTACGGCAGACAACAGGATTTTGGTGTAAGGATGCTGCGGCGCGGAGAAAATCTCCGTCGTCGAAGCCAGCTCGACGATCCGACCTTTCCGCATCACTGCCACCCGATCGCAAAACCCGCGCACGACATCGAGGTTGTGCGTCACAAATAGATACGTCAGGCGAAACTCCCGCTGCAGCTCCTGCAGCAAATCAAGCACCTGCGCCTGGACCGACACATCCAGCGCCGAGGTCGCTTCATCGCACACGATCAATGACGGCCGCATGATCAAGGCCCGCGCGATCCCGATCCGCTGCCGCTGCCCGCCGCTAAACGCATGCGGATAACGTGAACGGTGCTCCGGCTTCAGCCCCACGCGTTGTAGAATTTCGGATACGCGCGCATCGAGTTCCGCACCGCGCGCAACTCGGTGGATTACCAGCGGCTCGCCCACAATATCCCGCACCGTCATGCGCGGATTCAGCGATGAAAACGGGTCCTGAAAGATCATCTGTGCGTGTTGCCGGATGGGCTTCAGCTCGCCCGATGAAAGCTTCGCCAAATCCACGCGGCGTCCGTCCGGCAGCCGAAACAGAACTTCACCCGCGGTCGGATCCATCGCGCGTAAAATGCAGCGCGCCGTCGTTGTTTTACCCGAACCACTCTCCCCCACCAATCCCAGCGACTCACCCGACGCCAACTCGAAACTCACATCGTCGACCGCCTTGCTCACTCCAGCGACCCGGCGGCGCACTCCCGGAGCGTACAAGGGAAAATGCCTGGCTAGTCCGCGGACGGACAACAGCGGCTCCGACATAACGGCTGATCCCTCGGACGGCGAAGTATGAAGCGGCTGATTCAACATAGGATCACTCGCCGTCCACCCGGCGCATCAACGCCGCTCGCGCGGCATATCGACGCGATGGCAACGCATCCAGCAAGGTGCGCGTGTACGCTTGCTCCGGATGCTTGAGCACGCCCCGCACCGTTCCACGCTCCACGATCTCGCCGTGACGCATCACCGCCACGTCGTCCGCCATCTGCGCCACCACGCCGAAGTCATGTGTGATCAACAACACCGCAAAACCAATCTCCCGCTGAAGCGTTCTGATCAGCCCGAGAATCTGCGCCTGAATCGTAACATCCAGCGCCGTCGTCGGCTCATCCGCGATCAACAACTCAGGGCGGCAAACCAGCGCCATCGCAATCACCACGCGTTGCCTTAGCCCGCCAGAGAGTTCGTGTGGGTACTGATGATAACGCTGCGTCGCATCCGCTATCCCCACCCGCTGTAGCATGTCCAAAGTCAGCCGCCGCGCGGCCGCCGGACTAACGTCCTGATGCACCAAGATCGCCTCATCGACCTGGCTCCCCACCGTGTGCACCGGTGACAGCGCCGTCATGGGCTCTTGAAATATCATGCTCACCAACCCGCCCCTCACTTTAAAAAGCAGACCGGACTTTTCATCCAAATGCGCGATATCGATTTCCCCTTCCCGCCGCGATCGCAACAGGATGCGTCCGCCGAGAATGCGACCCGGAGGCTGCACCAAACGCAGCAACGAAGAGGCCGTGACACTCTTGCCACAACCGGACTCGCCGACGAGCGCCAGCGTGCGTCCGCGACCGATTGCAAACGACACGTTCTGCACCGCGCCGACGACGCCATCGCGCGTGAAAAACGAGACGCGCAGGTTCTTGACCTCGAGCAAAGGGGACGACGCTTGCGCGCTAACGGATGGGGTGGGGTCGCTCATTTTCGCCAAACCTACAAATCGTGGCGCGGCCATCCGAGCACGATTCACGAAGAACTCAATCCCAGCCGAAAAATTCATGACAACGTCGGAGCTCCCACGCCGCGATTGTTGGAGGGTCGACCTCCACTCGCCCTCCCAACAAGGGCGGAGCCCGGCCCTCCCACTCGCACCGCCCGCTACCGATCCGAATACGGATCGCTCGAGTCCCGCAGTCCGTCTCCGAGAAAATTGAAGCAGAGCACCGTCAACACGATCAGCACAACCGGCATCAGCAGCCACGGATAATTGGCGACCGTTTGGATGCTCATACAATCCTGCAACATCACGCCCCAGCTCACAATCGGCGCCCGCAGCCCGAAACCAAGAAATGAGAGCGAGGTCTCCCCTAGAATCATCGCCGGAACACTCATCGTGAGCACCACAATGATGTGGCTGGTAAATCCCGGCAGCAGGTGCCGAAACAGAATCCGGCCGTGGCCGGCCCCCAGCAGGCGCGCCGCCGTCGCATAGTCCTCCTCGCGCAATGCCAGAATTTTTCCCCGCACGACCCGCGCAAGGCCGGTCCACCCCAGCAAGCTCAACACCAGCGTGATCGCGAAATAGGTCCCCAGCGGCGGCCAATGCGTCGGTAGCACCGCCCCAAAAGCGAGCCACAGCGGAATCTGCGGAAACGCGTTCACGATCTCGATCAAGCGCTGAATGACGTTGTCGATCGGACCGCCAAAGTACCCCGAGATTCCGCCGATCGTCACGCCGAGCACAAACGTCACCAGAATTGAAACCAACCCCACCGACAAGCTGATGCGTGAACCATAAATCAACCGGCTGAAGATATCGCGACCATGCTCGTCGGCTCCCAGGAAAAAAAATGTCGAACGCCGTCCGTCGGCGCCGCGTCCTGTTTCTTTTGTCCCGAAGAATCGCCGATCACCCGGGATCAAACCCCAAAAACGATAGCGCTCCCCACGCACGAAAAAGCCGAGTGCGATCACCTGCGTCGGGGCCTCGATATAGGTGCGTTTAAAGGTCAGTGGATCCACGCTCACCTTCATGGCCACGACATGCAGTCCGTGTTCCCACGAAAATCGTGGTAACTGCGGCGGACAATACGCGTGCGGCAGGTCACGCCACTGGCGCGTGTAGGGGGCGAAGAACTCTGCTCCCGCCGCGAGCACGTAGAGCACCGCCAGCAGGTACAATGACGCGAGGGCGAGCCGGTGCTCAACGAAGCGACGCCGAATCAGCGCCCAATGCGAGAGCGATCCGGGTTCCACGCTCGGGCTCGTCGGCGGTTCACGTTCAGGGGTTTTGGCTACGGCCGCCATCGAGCGCAGAAAGAATCGGGCCGCAATCGCGCGCAAGCGACAAGTGCGATCGATCGGCACGCGGACTAAAAAAGGACGACCAGCGCCTCATTCGGCCCCCCGGCAAAGCTTGGCCGTCCCGGCCGGCCTCACGCGGTTTTCGCTGTTGCCAGCCACGCCGCGCGTGCCCTCCTTCAAGACCCCGCTCGCACCCCTCTGTCCTTATGAATTTCTTTGTTTCGCTCCGTCGCTTTTCTGTCATCGCCTCCGTCGTCGCCACGGGCCTGCTCTGGGTCGGCGCCGGTTGTAGCAAGCAGCCCGGCGCTGCCGCCACCGGAGCCAAAGCCGACGCGATAAAAATCGGCTTTCTCGTCAAACAGCCGGAAGAACCCTGGTTTCAACTCGAGTGGAAATTTGCCCGCCAAGCCGCCCAGGACCTTGGGTTTAATCTCGTCACCATCGCCGCACCCGACGGGGAAAAGGCACTCGCCGCAATCGACAATCTCGCGGCCAGCGGCGCCCAGGGCCTTATCATCTGCACGCCCGATACGAATCTCGGCCCCGCCATCGTCAGCAAGGCCCGCAACGCCAACCTGAAACTCATCGCCGTCGACGATCAGTTCATCGGAGCCGATCGCCAGCCGATGACCAGTGTTCACTACCTCGGAATCTCCGCCCGCAAGATCGGCGAGAGTGTCGGCGAAACCCTGGCCGCGGAAATGGAAAAGCGCGGCTGGCCCGCCGCCGAAACCGCGGTGTGCGCGATGACCTACGACGAACTCGCCACCGCGAAAGAGCGCACCGATGGTGCCATCGATGCCCTCGTCGCCGCCGGTTTCCCTCGCGATCGCGTTTTCAAAGCGGCACAGCGCCAGACCGATATCCCCGGCGCGATGGACGCCGCGAACACGCTGCTCACCCGCCATCCGCAGGTAAAATACTGGTTGGTCTGCGGCAACAACGACAACGCCGTGCTCGGTGCCGTGCGCGCCCTCGAAGGTCGCGGCATTCCCGCGGAAAATGCCATCGCCGTCGGCATCAACGGTACTGATTGCATCGGCGAACTTGAGAAAACGAAGCCGACCTCATTCTTCGGCTCGATGCTGCTCTCCGCGAAAATCCATGGCTATCAAACCTCCGAGATGATGTATAAGTGGATCAAGGACGGCATCGAGCCACCCCTCGACACCCGCACCGTCGGAGTATTGATCACGCGCGAAAATTTCCGCCAGGTGCTTAAGGAACAGGGCATCCGGGATTAATTGAATGATGCCTGCCCGCACCTCGCCGCGGAGCTCTCCGCGCCGCCAAATCGGCCGGCGTGAAATGCCGGGGTTAGCACGCGCATGACCTCGCCGTCCGCTGCCACCCTCGCGTTCGACCGCGTGTCGATGGAATTCCCCGGCGTGAAGGCGCTGCAGGAGGTATCGTTCGCGGTGCGCCCCGGTTCCGTGCATGCGTTGATGGGAGAAAACGGCGCCGGCAAATCGACCTTGCTGAAAATTCTCAGCGGCGCCTATCGCCCGACGGCTGGCACGGTGGTGATTGATGGCGAAGCCTGCGCCTTTCCCGACACCGGAGCCGCCCTCGCGGCCGGGGTCGCCGTCATCTACCAGGAGTTACACCTCGTGCCGGAAATGAGCGTGGCCGAAAATCTCTTCCTCGGCCACCTCCCGCAGCGCGGCGGATTCGTGAAGCGCGCGGCGCTGCACGAAGCCGCTCGCGCGCAACTCGAACTCATCGGCGAAGCCATCGATCCCGGCACCAAGGTCGGCCGGCTCCCGCTGGCGCAGCGCCAGATGGTCGAGATCGCAAAGGCCCTGACCCGGGGCGCGCGCATAATCGCGTTCGACGAACCGACGAGCAGCCTCTCGGATCGCGAGGTCCAGCGGCTGTTCACAATCATCCGCGAACTGAAAGCGCACGGCTGCGCCATCCTCTACGTTTCTCATCGCATGGACGAGATCTTCGCCCTGTGCGACGCCATCACGATTTTGCGCGACGGCCAGCACGTGGAAACGGCGGCGTTGGCCACGTTGACCCGCGACGTGGTCGTCCGACGCATGGTTGGACGCGAGCTTGCGAATATCTATAATTACACGCCGCGGCCACCCGGTGCGCCCGCGCTCACCGTCGAAGCCTTGACCGGTCCTGGCTTGGCGGAGCCGTGTTCGTTCAACGTGGCAGCGGGAGAAATTCTCGGATTCTTCGGCTTAATCGGCGCGGGGCGAACGGAGTTGCTGCGCCTGATCTTCGGCGCCACGCGCCAGACCGGCGGCACGATCCGGATCGCCGGCGAGGCGGTCGAGATCCGCTCACCGCGCGATGCGATTGCCGCCGGCATCGCGCTTTGCCCGGAAGACCGAAAGAAGGAAGGCATCGTACCGATCCGCTCGGTCCTGGAGAACATCAACCTTAGCGCCCGCCGCCGGAAAGCCCGCGCCGGTATTCTGATTAACGATACGTGGGAGCACGGCAACGCGCGGGAGCGGATCGATCAGCTGCGCGTGCGCACGCCGTCACCGCGCCAGCTCATCCGCAATCTCTCGGGTGGCAACCAACAGAAAGTCGTGCTGGGTCGGTGGCTGTCGGAACCCGTGAAGGTGATTCTCTTCGACGAACCGACGCGCGGCATCGATGTGGGCGCGAAGAGCGAGATCTATACAATCATGCAGGGTCTGGCCCGCGACGGCGTCGCGGTGATTATGGTCTCAAGCGAACTCCCCGAGGTCCTCGGCATCGCCGATCGCATTGCGGTGATGCGCCAGGGGCGGATTGCCGCCTTCGTGGACCGCGCCGACGCCAGCGAGGAAAGGTTGCTCACACTCGCGCTTCCCGTTGAAACGCCGGTCACACCGGCGTGAGGACGTGAAGGCGTAAAGGCGCGACCCAAGCGAGAACACCCTTCCGTCGTGAGAAATCACCCCCTCTCCATTCGCGAAGCGCAACCGCTCGCTGTCCGTTTTCCAACGCTCACCTGAATGACTCCAGCCCCTTCCGCTCCCCTGGTCGCCCCGCGTCATCCTACTGCGATCGGAACGTTCTTCGATAAGGCCGGCATGCTGCTGGTGCTCGCATTGCTGTTCCTCGGTTGCTCGCTCTTCGTCGATAATTTTCTCACGTGGCGAAACATGCAGGGGCTCGCGCTCGCCGTTTCGATGACGGGCATGGTGGCCTGCACGATGTTGTTCTGTCTCGCGGCCGGCGATTTCGATCTGTCGATCGGCTCGGTCGTCGCCTGCGCGGGCGTGATTGCGGCGGTGGTGATCAATCGCACCGGGAGCATCACCATCGGCATCGCCGCGGCGATTGGCTTCGGGATCATCGTCGGCTTGGTGAATGGCTTCGTCGTCGCGAAGCTGCGAATCAACGCGCTCATCACCACCCTCGCCACAATGCAGATTGTGCGCGGACTTGGTTACATCGTGTCCGACGGGCGCGCGGTCGGCATCACCCAGGAATCGTTTTTCACGTTGGGCAATTCGAGTTTTCTCCAGATTCCCACGCCGGTCTGGATCACGATCGCGTGTTTCGCGCTCTTCGGGCTGATTCTGAATCGCACGGTTTTCGGTCGCGACACGCTCGCGGTCGGCGGCAATAGCGAAGCCGCGCACCTCGCCGGCATTGCGGTCGATCGCGTGAAGATCGCCATCTTCGCCGCGCAAGGCGGGATGGCCTCGTTTGCCGGCGTGGTGCTCGCCTCGCGGATGACGAGTGGGCAACCCACCACCTCGCTCGGGTTCGAACTCGAGGTGATTTCCGCCTGCGTGTTGGGTGGCGTTTCGTTAACCGGCGGGATCGGCAGCATGGCCTTCGTCATCGCGGGTGTGCTAATTATGGGCATTGTCCAAAACGCGATGAACCTGCGCAATATCGAGCCCTTCTATCAATACGTCGCGCGCGGCGGAATTCTACTCGGCGCCGTCTTGTTCGATCGCTGGAAGCGCCGGAAGCAAGGCGCCTGAGCAGGCAGTCAAAGGTGACCGCTCGGCGCAAAGAGCACTCTGTCGGCGCGAGCAATTCCGCAGTCGAGTCCGTGAGATTGCCTTGGCTCGCGCCTGGGATTCAGTTCAGCCCCGATCACGATCTTCCCGCGCTGGCAGCGTCGTGCCCTCGTTCCACTGGCCCTCAACCATCAGGG
>Ga0163151_10006203_pt1 | contig 14694 bp, 9 predicted proteins | sample OliLakLV19MP5IB2_FD_145596 | JGI IMG/M metagenome (GOLD analysis project Ga0163151, IMG submission 145596) | Freshwater microbial mat bacterial communities from Lake Vanda, McMurdo Dry Valleys, Antarctica - Oligotrophic Lake LV.19.MP5.IB-2 | ecosystem: Environmental > Aquatic > Freshwater > Lake...
ATCACGCCTCGGGCTTGCGAACGTTTTTCAAGTTTTGGATGCTCCGCGGCCGATTGCGCCGGGATCCGCTGCTGGGAGTGCCGTTGCCGAAACTGGAGAAACGATTGCCGAAATTTCTTACCGAGGAGCAAACCCGCGCGCTACTCACCGGCCCGCAACGCTTGTTGGAAAACGGCACGGCGGATGCGCATTCGGCGTGGCGCGACCGGCTGGCGCTTGAGTTGCTGTACGGCGGCGGCCTGCGGGTGAGCGAACTCGTGGCGCTGACGTTTGGGGCGATTGATTTTGAATCCGGGGTCGCGCGCGTGCTCGGCAAAGGACGGAAAGAGCGGCTGTGTCCGATTGGCCACGTGGCGCTCGAAGTGCTGAAGACGGTCCGCACGCGTTTCGCCGTGGACCGCGGGCCCGACGCTCCGGTGTTGGTGAATCCGGATGGGAGCCGGATGGAGGTTCGAGCCGTGCAGAAGATGTTGAAGCGTTACCTCGCGCTCGCCGATCTGCCCATGGATCTGACGCCCCACAAACTGCGGCATTCGTATGCGACCCACCTGTTGAATGCGGGTGCGGATCTGCGGCTCGTGCAGGAGTTGCTCGGCCACTCGCAGCTCGCGACGACCCAGCTCTACACCCACGTGAGCATCGCGAGACTAAAGGACATTCACGCGAAGGCGCACCCGCGCGCGTGAAGTGCCGTCCGAAATGAATGGAACGTAGGGCCGGCCACGTAGGGCCGGTAGGTAGGGCTGGTTAGGTAGGGCTGGCTCTCCGCAGCCGGCCTGATTGCGAAAACGCATTTTCGGAACAAACCATCGCGGATAACACGGATGAAGCGGCTGCCCGAGGTAGCCGTGGGTTTGAGTCCAGATGGAGCCCTTGGATCGGATGAATTTATCCGCGTAATCAGCGTTATCCGCGGTCAACGGTTTTGGATTATTCCTGACGCGATAGCTCATGTGATTTGGACCTCAGAGAGGTAGGGCCGGCTTTCCGCAGCCGGACTGGTTGCGCAAACGTATCCTCGGAACAAACCATCGCGGATTACGCGGATGAAGCGGATGCCCGAGATAGTCGGGCGGCCAAGTATTAGATTTTCCCTGGGTAGGGTCCGACCTTGGTCGTGGCCTGAAAGGTGGGACGCAAACGAATCAGCCACGAGCGAGCTCGGGCCCTACGGCTGATGCCGCAACCAAGTCAAATTACATCACCCGCTGATCTCCGGCGAAGGGTCGCGACGGTAGTTGAAATGGCTTTCGCGGAACGAATGAGGACCGCTGCGGAGAGCGGTCCCTACCTTTTCAAACCATCAAACCATCAAACCATCCAACCATCCAACCATCAAACCAACCCGACCAACTCTACATTCAGTCGGACTTCAATCCTACCTCTTACCAACTCAGCCGCCGCGCGCTGCCGTTGCCGGCGGCGTCGTACAGCATGACTTCAACCGACGTCGCGTTCGAAACCCGCGCCAACGGGATCTCAAACCGGAACGTCTCTTCGCGGCCGTCGCGCACCCCGTCGTTCGGTTGTTCAACGGATTCACGGACGTTGTTGTTAAACACCAATTCGATGCCCTGAAGCAACGAAAGCGCGTCGCGGCCATGCACGCTCACGACCACCGATTCGCTGGTGCGCCGCGCCGTCGCTTCGATGATATCCGGTGGGGTGTGATCTACGACCAAGTCGTCCGTTTCGAAGGTATGAGTCAGGCGTTCACCGACCGATCGGGGCGCCGACTCGGTCGCGGTCAAGCGGGTGAAGTAGACGCCGTCGGGCAGGTGCTTGGTGTCGAACTGCGCATAGTTTTCAACGGCCGACACCACTACGTCCGTCCAATTCGTTTCGCCGTCGCGCCGAATCGAAAACGTCGAGAGCAGGTTATCGCCATCCGGATCCGCGAGGTTCCACAACACGACTTGCGTGCCCGGCGACGGGACGACTTGGCTGCTCATGAAGTTGGTGCGTTTGCGTTCATCGTCCCGCGCCGGCTGGGTTAACTGGCTCAGCGAAACCGTTGCGGGCGGAGGCGACTCAGCGGCGGGAATCACCCCAAATCCAGAGGCGAGAATGCGGAAATCCTGCATTTGAGGCCGACGGTTTTGCGGCAACCCGAAAAGCGTGGCGCGGTCGATCTCGAGTGCCGCCAAATTTTCAGTCGAGGTCGCAGGGATCGCGGAGGAGCCCGGCGTTGCGGTGCTTGCCGCACTCGCTTTGGTCCCTTGAACTTGCTTCGTCGTTTTCGCGACCTTGGCGGGCGCTGATTTTGCGGGCGTCGAGCCCTCATCAGGCGCGGCGGTCGACGAAAGGGCATTCGCGGTAGCAGCGGCGGCAGCGGCGTTCCTCACGCGCAACCTTAGTTTCACATAGCGGCCGCGCAGGTCCTCGGAGCGCCATCCCGAATCGGGTCCTGGTTGGAGGGCCGTCCACGGACCCCAGCCTTCAACTTCGTCGCTGCCGTTGCTGGCGCGAATCTCAAGCGCGAGGTTCGCGTCGGTCACGTTGCGCAGGCGATTGAATCGCAACGCGCCGAGCTGTGACGGCGTGCCGAGGTCAATGCGGCGAGTCTCGGCTTCACGTGGACCCGGGGCGTCGAAATCCAGCAGCGCCAAACCCGGAGCGTTGTTGCGTAAAACCAGGAAGCGATTGGGTGTTCCGGCGATCGGCGCGATCTGATTGATCTGCGATGAAATGCTGCCCGCAAACGTGAGGGAGAGTCGCGCGCGCAAGTCGTATCCTGCGAGTTCGCCCATTTCGCCGCCTGCCATCAGCAGCGTGTCGCCGTGGCGCGCCAGCCGGTAAAAAGCGGTGTTCGCGCGCGCCGCGATCGTTTCAGGAAATCCGTTGGCCGGAAACCAAATCACCGCGCTCCGGCCGGAGAAACGTTCCTGCTGTGCCGGCGGCGGCGGCTCCTCCGCGCGGGAGCGCCGCCACTCTTGGTTTGCCCCGGAGGCGGCGTGATGCGCGATTCCTGGGTCGTGGAGGTGTACACGATGCTCGCAAACAAATCTCCGTTCGGCTGCGGCAGGAGATCGGTGATCTCGGCATCCCGGTTCTCCTGTAGGATTACCGGAGCACCGCCGGCCGGAGCAAAGCTGTAAACGTTCCCTTTGGGCGCCGAGCCCGCGATAATGCGGCCGTTCGCCAGCGCCGCGAGGCGACGCACATTGCGGTCGCGGATTTCACCGAAGAGCGTGATGCCGTGGTCACCCAGGATTTTCGTGTCCGTGATCTTGTCCGTAATCAGGCCAACGCTGGCAAACTTCGCGAGGTCGACTTGGTAGATCCGTCCGGGATTTCCCGTCGCTACCAAGGCCGTGGTGGGATTCACGAGGAGAATGTCGAAGATGGAATCCACCGGCAACGACACGCGCGCCACGGGCTTGTCCTCACGAACCAAATACAGCCCGCCACGCGGTGAGGTGCCGGCGAGAATCACGCCGTCGGCAAGAGCCTTGACCGCGAATACCTGGGGATCGTCGAGTTTGACGACGGTCCTGGACGTATAGCTCGGCTGCGCGTAGTCGACGGTGACTTCCACGATGCGTCCATCCGCGCCGGTGCCGATCAGCCATTTCGCGGGATCCGAGGTCGGCTCGAGATTCCACAGCAGGTCGGCGGGCGCAGGCCCGGCCATCTCTTGCAGCGTGGGACCGGAGACAAGGCGACCGTCTGAGCGCGTGGCGAGACCCTTCAGGTTCCGGCTGGGGACATCCCGGAAGAAATCGATTTCCGTTTTCTTCGAAAGCGGCTCGGCCGTAGCCAGGAGCGCGGGCATCAGGATTCCAGTGAGGAGAAAAAAATACCGGCTAAACACGGGATAACACGGAAGCGGTTAAGGGTGAAACGCAAGGCGCACGGTGGAGGTCGGACCGCAGAGCAGTTGATCCGGATCGAACGTGAGACGAAGCGGGGATGAACGTGGGACGAACCTGGGACCGCGGCCGCCCCTGGCCGCATCCGATAATTGGTGAATGCGGCCGAGGGCGGCCGCGGTCCCAAGAATGCACGGTCCCCCTCGATCACTCGATCACGGTGAGCGAGCGGCGAACGACCGTACTGATCAGTTTTCCTCCGAGGACGTGCGTTTCCCAGAGTGGAAGCAGGGCGTCGCGGCGGCGGAAACGCGCTTCGTCCGAAGCGCGCGCAATCCGTTCGATGGAGCCGGGGGTTTGCGCGGTGGCGACGGTTTGGTCGCTGAAAAGCGTGGTTTTTTCGACGATCGCGATGCACACGCCGTCGGTCGGACGATCATTGCGGATGGCCGCGAGATACGCTTCGAAACTGCGCAGTTCAGAGGGAGAAATACTCCGTGGACGCCCAGTCAATTCATCCAGCGTTCGGCCGGGAGCCAAAATAACTTCGAGCTGCTTGCCGGCCCACGAGGGATCAATCGGGACGTCAATCGTCTCCCGTTGCGCCGAGCCCTGCCAGTCGCGCCACGCCAAGGTGGCTTGAATCGTTCCGCCGGCCTCAGCGACCGTCCGCGAGAGCTGGAACATATCGAGCGTAACCGCCGGATTCACGTCGAGCGGCTCGACTGAAAACGACACATGATCGGGAAACGTTTTCGCGTAGGGATTCTGGAGGTTGGCGGCGAGGCCCTGGACGAATTCATTCAGGCCCTGCGCGAAGCCCTGTGGCCCGGAGTACAGGGTCTGAAACTCGAGCTTCGCCGAGGCCGGAAAAGTAACGTCGCTCTTCAACCGGAAACCGTGGGCGAGGCCGGCGTCGTTCGCGCCGAGAATCGCCTGGGTGACGCCGGCGGCGACAATCACCGGCGTGAGCTGCGCCTGCCGCGCCACGGAAAACTTCAAGGTGCGAGCGGCACCGCGCGTGGGAGTGACCGTGACTTCGACATGTGTCATCGCGGGCCCGTCGCCCAGATTTCCCGACACGGCCGAGAGGCGATCCTGCGTGATGGTGCCGATCACCGCGCCCGTGTTGGCGATCTTCACCGACTGCATCTGCGAAGGGAGAATGGTGAGGATTTCAGATGCGCACATCGGGAGCGCGACATCGCCCAGGGAAAGCATCGGGTGGCCGAAAGCGGTGATGCGATTGCCGTCGACGCGCGAGACCGTGCCGGTGCCCGCCAGCGTGATGTCACCGATGGCCAGCGCAACCGCAACCGCGCCGCCAGGACGCAGCGTGGCGGAGGGGTTGTTCGTTTTTCCGTCTTGATTGAGGGTCGCGGCTGCAGGTTGGCCTGGGGTGGAACCTTGCGTGCTGCCGTTCGCGGTCGAGCCCTGCGTGCTGCCACCGAGGGCAAACGCTTGCAGGCCGAGTGCGGCAAAACGCGGCGCGAACAATTCGGAAACCGCGGGGCTCAGTCCGCCTAAAGTGAATACGGGCTGCATCGCTTGATACGGTGAGTCCAATCCGGCGCGCGCCGCTGGCGGAGTGATGTCCGGCAGGGAGTTGACGAGCAGATTCGCCGGCGCGGAGATCCGGTCGCGGACTTCGGCGAGATCCGCCGCCGGCGTGAAGCCGGCGTGCCGCACCGTTTCGAAGCGCTGGAGTTGGTAACTTAATGCGCCGACGAACCGGCCATCAATGTACAAGGGACTGCCGCTCATGCCGGCGACCGCGCCCATCTTCTGGACGCGCGGATCGATGAGCTCGCACACGATCAACGATTTTCCCGGGCCCAGGGCATTACGCAGCACGCCGGTCACTTCCACTTGAAACGGCTCGGGATCGGTGCCGCGAAAGACGGTCCAAACTTCTCCGCGTTGACCTGCTTTCAGGTCATCCAGAGGAAACACCGGCGCATCGGTCGGCTGGCCAAAAGCGGCGCGCACCAAAGCGCCCGCAAGAATAAGAGAGAGGGTGAATCGGTGCATTATTCTGATGGGGGAAACCATCGTCACTTCGTGCAAATTAGCGAGTCCTTAGAGTTCCCGAATTAACACAGTCAGAAGCGTTCGAGGAATCGCCTTCGCTGAGTTGACTCCTCACGCGTTTCGCCGGGTGACCTAGCATTGCCGAAACCCTCCCGTCGGAACTGCCGGGAGCGTTCCTGAGATCGCTACAAACTTTTGATGGATTCGGTGAGCACGTCGCACGCGCGCGTGATCATCGGGCCATCGTGCGCGGTGCTGATGAAGCCGGCTTCGTACGCGCTGGGGGCGAGATAGACGCCGCGGCCGAGACATGCATGGAAGAAACGCGCGAAGAGTTTGGCATCGCCTTGCAGCGCCGTTGCATAATCGCGCACCGGAGTCGCCGTGAAGAAGATGCTGAACATGGAGCCACATTGCGGCACCTGCACGGGAATGCCTTTTTGCTGACACGCGCTCAGTACGGCGGTGCGCAGCTGCTGCCCGAGTCGATCGAGCCGTGCGTAAACGTTTTCTCCGGAGCCGTCGTTTTCGAGCAAGCGCAACGCGGCGATGCCGGCTGCCATCGCGAGCGGATTTCCGCTCAACGTGCCCGCCTGATAAACGGGCCCCAACGGAGCGAGCATATCCATAATGTCAGCACGTCCGCCGAACGCGCCGACGGGCAGGCCGCCGCCGATGATCTTGCCGAGGCAGGTGAGATCGGGGGTGATTTTTTCGCGTTCTTGCACGCCACCTTTGGCGATGCGGAAACCGGTCATGACCTCGTCGAAGATCAGGATGGTGCCGTGTTGAGCGGTGATCTCGCGCAGGAAACTCAGGTAACCGGCGTCCGGCATGATGAAGCCGACATTACCACAATAAGCCTCGATAATGACCGCGGCGATTTGGCCGGGGTTGGCCGCGAAGGCGGCTTCGAGGGCGGCGCGGTCGTTGTAATTGACGACTACGGTTTCAGCGGCAAACGCGGCGGGAACTCCGGCGCTGTCGGGATTGCCATGGGTCAGCGCGCCCGAGCCGGCTTTGATGAGCAGCGAGTCGGAGTGCCCGTGATAGCAGCCGGAAAATTTGATGATCTTGTCGCGCTGGGTGAAGCCGCGGGCCAGCCGCAAGGCCGACATCGTGGCCTCGGTCCCACTGTTGCACATGCGCACTTTCTGAATCGACGGGACGAAGCGTACGATTAGTTCCGCCATCTCCACTTCGCGCGGGTTAGGCGTGCCGAAGGACGTGCCGTCCTCGAGGGCGGCCGCGATGGCGGCCTTGATGACGGGATGGTTATGCCCGTGAATGGCGGGACCCCACGTGCCAACGAAATCGATCAATTCGCGGTCGTCCGCCGTGACAAGCGTCGCGCCGCGGGCGGACTTCACAAAAAACGGTGCCCCGCCGACCGAGCGAAACGCGCGGACGGGGGAATTGACGCCGCCAGGAATGAGCTCCATGGCGCGGGCGAAGAGTTGTTCGGAAGAAGACATGTGAAGAAACCGCTGATAAACGCTGATGGCCGCTAATCAATGAATCTGCGTCGAATCGACGCGACGTATTTTCGACTGACGGGTTCGATCCAATGAAGTTGGCGTCGTGATTCGGAAACCGCGCGCGAGGGTGTATTGAGCCGCTTTTATCAGCGACCCTTAGCGTTCATTAGCGGTTTGTCTGGTACTTGGATTGCGTCGAATCGACGCGACGTTCCCACTGCAGCCGGGGAGACGCGCCGAAATTGATCAGATAGCCGACTCGAAGTCGGGTTGCTTTCAGCTCGTTGAGCAATTGCGCTTCGTGCTCAGGCAACAAGGTGCGGACAGCTTTCAATTCCACGACGATACCTTCGCTGACGACCAAGTCTGCGTCGTAGTATTTCCGCATCACCTGTCCTTTGTAATGGATGTGAAGCCGGGGTTTGGAAACCAGCGGGACCTTCCGCCCTGTAAGTTCAAACTCTAACGCTTCCTGATAGACTTCCTCAAGAAATCCCGGGCCGAGTTCGTTGTAGACGTCGAACGCGGCAGCCATGAGCTCATACCCCTCTGCCTTAAACAAATTGTCTTCATTAGCGTCCATCAGCGTTCATCAGCGGTTTGCCTGAGTCTTCCAGGCAGGGTCGTTCTCTTAGCTCACGTATTTCTGTACGATCGGGATGCGCCGGCCGACGCCGAAGGCTAATGGGGTGATTTTCAGGCCGGGTGCGGCTTGCTTTCGTTTGTATTCGTTCAGGTCAACTTTGCGGACCACGTCGTTGACCACTGCTTCCGCGAAGCCTTGCGCAACCAGATCGCGCCGCGACAAGCCTTCTTCGACGTACCCTTTCAGGATCGCGTCCAGCACTTCATAGGGCGGTAGGCTGTCCTGGTCCGTTTGGTCGGGCCGGAGTTCGGCACTGGGCGGCTTCTCGATCGTGGAAACCGGGATGATTTCCTGCTTGCGGTTGATCCAACGCGCCAGCGCGTAGACCTGCATTTTGAAGACGTCGCTGATGACTGCGAGGCCACCGCACATGTCACCGTAAAGCGTGCAATAGCCCACCGCCATTTCGCTCTTGTTGCCCGTGGTCAGCAGCAGCGAGCCGAACTTGTTCGAGAGCGCCATCATGAGGACGCCGCGAACGCGCGCCTGGATGTTCTCCTCGGCGACGTCGCGCGGACGTCCCGAAAACAGCGGAGCCAGCAGCCCTTCGCTGGCGGCCACGGCTTCCGCGATGCCGATGGTTTCGAAGCGAATGCCCAGGTTTTGCGCGAGAATGCGGGCGTCGTCGCGCGAATGCTGCGAGGAAATGGAGGAGGGGAGAGACACGCCCATGACATTCTCCGGGCCGAAAGCGGCTGCGGCGAGCACCGCCACGACGGCCGAATCAATGCCGCCGGAGAGGGCGATCAGGGATTTCTTGAACCCGCTCTTGTGCGCATAATCGCGGAGCCCGAGTACGAGCGCATTAAAGATGTCCCCACATTCGTCGGCGACAAAGCTGGGATCCAGTGCGGGCGTCTCAAACGGCGCATTCGTGCCGTGATTTTGCACGTCGACTACCCGCAGGTCTTCCGCAAACGCCTTGAGTCCGGCCACCGCGCGGCCTTTCGCGTCGCAAACCTGGCTGCGGCCATCGAAAATCAACTCGTCGTTGCCCCCGACGCAATTGACGTAAACCACGGGGCAGCCGAGCGCCCGGGCGGAATCGGCAATCACCAGGTTCTGCCGGATGGCTTCCTTTTGCGCGTGCCAGGGGCTCGCGGAAATGTTGACCATGAAATCGCATTTTTGCTCGGCGAGCTGTTCCAGCGGGATGCGCCCGCTGTAAAGGCGCCGCGTGCTGATGGTCGGATGCGTCCAGATGTCCTCGCAAATGGTGATCCCGATGCGATGACCCGCGTGCTGAATCACCGTGGGTGATACGGCGGGTTCGAAGTAACGATCCTCGTCGAAGACATCGTACGTCGGTAGCAGACATTTTCGGGCGACCGCGCCGATTTTTCCGCGGTAACAAAACGCGGCTGAGTTGTAGAAGGGACGTCCCCGACCCGTCGGATTCGTCTCCACCGTGCCAATGAGGGCCGGGACCGCACCGACGGCCGCAGCGATTTCCTGGAGCGATTCCGCGACATCACTCACGAACCGACGCTTGAAAAGCAGATCGCGCGGCGGATAGCCGCACACGGCCAGTTCGGGAAAAATAACGAGTTCTGCCCCCTGGGCGACGAGTTTGGCATAGGCATCGAGAATCTTGCGGCGATTGCCGGCAAGGTCACCGACGGTGGGATTGAGTTGGGCGAGACCGAGGCGCATTAAATTAAGGTCGGCTAACGTGAACGGCTTTACAACGTGTGACAACTCGCAACCCGGGCTTGCGCTATGCGTCAAGCGCACGATTTGCTACGCCTTCCACTTATGCGCATTGCCTCGCTTCGACTCGTCGTTGTTTCGCTGATACTTGCCGCCCCGCTTTGCGCCGCGGATGCGAACGTGATCACGCTCGAGCAGGCGCTCGGGTCGGTCGAGGGCGTTAATCTGAACGTCCTCCTGAGTCGCGAAGCGGCCGTGCAAGCGCTCGCGTCGGTGACCCTGCAGCGGGCCAACGTCCTGCCCAACATCTCGGGCTCCGTGCAGCAACGCCGCTCGCAAGGCGTGAGTATCGCGACGGTCGTCGTGGCTTCCGGGCGCCCCGCCAGTCGCTTCGACGCGCTGATCTCAGGTAACTTTGCGGCCTTTAATCCGGCGGTGTTTTCCGCGCTGAAGGGTCTCAAGCTTGGCGCCCAGGTCGCGCAGGAAAACTTCCAGGCCGTGGTACAAACGGTGTTGGCGGACGTCGCGGAGACGTATTTCGCCCACCTGCGCAATCTCCGCCGCCTCGATGTGCTCGACGCCAACATCGCCCGTGCGCAATCGCTGCTGAGTTTGGCGAGCAACCAACTCAACGCGGGCGTCGCGACGCAGATCGACGTCACACGCGCCGAGGCCCAGCTGGCGCAGGCCGAGCAGGCGCGGCTGCAGCAGGTGACCGCGCTCGTGCAGAGTGAACTGTTTTTGAAGCGGCTGCTCGATATCGAGCCCATGCGCCCGCTGCGTTTCGAAAATTTCCAGGTGCAGCGCGTGAATCCCGATTTGTTTGCGTTGTCTGAAGAGAAGACCGCCTTTGAGAAACGCGCTGATTTGATCGCCGCCCAGAAGTCGCTCGAACAGTCGAAGCTGGCCGTGCGCACCGCGACGTACGAGCGGCTGCCCACCTTGGCCTTGAGCGGCAACTACGGCCTGGCGTCGGCGAAGTGGGACGACGACAGCAAGCAGGAGCAATGGAGTGCGGGCGTGAACATCAGCATGCCGTTCTTTGACGGCTTCCGCAGCAGCGCCAATCGGCGAATCGCGCTTTCACGTCAGCGCTCGCAGGAATTCCGGGTGCGCAGCCTCGAGTTGCAGATTTCATCCGAAGTTCGTCTTGCCGTGCAAGACGCGGGCTCGCGCAACGCGCAGATCGTGGTGGCGGAGAAAACCGTGCGTCTCTCGCAGGAAGAACTGCGCCTCGCCCAGCAGCGTTACCAGCAGGGCGTGGCGGACAACCGCGAAGTCGTCGAAGCGCAGAACCGGCTGGCGATCGCGGAGGACAATTTGGTGGAGGCCGTTTTCCAGTACAATCTGAGTCGAGTCGAACTCGCCCGGGCCAAGGGCAACGTGCGCGCCGTGCTGGGCGAAAAGGTGCCTTGAGCCGCTCACTTTTCCGAGGTAGGGCCCGACCTTGGTCGTGGCCTGAAACGGCCGGCAAAAAAGAATCGGGCACGAGCGCGCTCGGGGCCCTCCCGCCGATGCCGCCTTTTCGGGTCTCATAACTTCCGCAGCCTGCCCTGAAGATCCATGGCTGAACTGCTGAATTCTTGTTCCGCTGCACCGCGATTGATTCTCGCCTCCGCTTCTCCGCGCCGGCGCGAACTGCTCGGCGAGCTTGGCCTGGCGTTCGAGGTCGTTGTCGCCGAGGTGACAGAGCACGAGGAATCGACCACCGACCCGCGGGTAATGGTGGCGCACAACGCCGCGTTGAAAGCGGATTGGGTGGCAGCGCGGCACCCGGATGCGGTCGTGCTCGGCGCGGACACCACGGTATTCATCGACGGGCACTCTCTTAATAAACCGGCGAACGCCCTCGAAGCGCGCGCCATGCTGCGGCGGCTCAGCGGTCGCGCCCATACGGTTTTCACTGGTTTGGCGATCCGTCGCACGCGTGACGGCTTAAAACTCGACGACGGCGTCGCCAGCACCGTGACATTCAAACCTCTGACGGACCAAACGATTGAGACGTATCTCAGTCTCGTGCATACCCTCGACAAGGCGGGTGGTTACGGGATTCAGGATCACAGCGAACTGCTGGTTGCGGGTTACGAGGGTTCGCTGACGAACATCGTTGGGCTGCCGCTGGAAACGACGAAACATATTTTGACGCGGTGTGGTCTGCTCGCATGACTTTATCTTTCAGCTAGCGTCCAGCCAGCCAGTCATCCATGAGCCAAACTGTTGCCACTCCCACCGCGTCTACCGCTTTTCGCCGGTGGTGTGCACGCATCTGGGGTGACCCCGATTCTCGTTCGGTCGTGATCGGAATCGCCGGCATGATCCTGATTCACCTGCTGTTGCTGGTGGTGGGGCCGTTACTGCTGCAGTTCGAGCCGGTGATGGGGACGGGAGCGTCTGGCGCCAAAGGCAAGGAATACAACATCGAGCTTACGCCCGAGAGTTTCCTTAAGCCGCCCGAAAAGCAGGCGGATCCGTTCAAGTTTGTGGAGACGAACCCGGAGGCGCCGGAAAATATTCCCGACAAGACGACCAACTTCGCCGCGCAAAATCAACAGGTGGCGCAGGAAAAGCCGACGCCGGACGGCCGCAGCGATCGGCCGGCGCTCGAAGGCAAGGCCGATATCGAGTCCAACCAGATCGTCAGTGGACAACTCACGCGTCCCGTCGAAGCGGTGCCGCCCGAACCGCCGGCGGAAGAAACGCCGCCCACGCCCGAAGCTATTGCGACGCAGCAACGCGCCGAGCAAACGCCGTTGCCCGGGTTCGAAAAGGTGGACGGCGAGAGTAAGATCGGCTTCGGCACCAATATCGCCAAGACGAACCCATCGGCGCGTCCCATTCCGGAAAAAATCGAGGGTGCGCGGGACGTTCCCCTCATCGAGGGCGCGATCGCCATGCAACCGGCGATTGACCGCAACCGTCCCCGGCCGCGGCCGCAAATCACCGAGACCGTGAAGGCCCGCCCGGCCATTCTCGCCGAGAGACTGGCAGGCACGAAGAACATCGGCCCGACCGCAGTCGATGCGCGTTGGAGCAATTACGGCGCTTACCTGCAGCGCATGATCGACACGGTGCAAATCCAGTGGGAACGCATCCTCGTGGAATGGCGCGCGAACCCCGCCTCGAACAGCACGGTAACCGTCAAGTTCGTCATGGATGATGAAGGTAAAATCACCGAGATCGTAAACGTGGACTCGACCGCCAATGACACCGCTTCCCGCGCCTGCGTGAGCGCGATCACGGATCGAGCCCCGTACGGTCAGTGGACGGACGACATGAAGGCCGTGCTGGGTCCCAAGCAGGAAATGACCTTCACCTTCCATTATCAGTGAAGGGTAGGGGCCATTGCTGATCGGCACGGATCGAGGTAGATGCTGATATACAGGGCCGCTCGAGGTAGGGCCCGAGTTCGCTCGTGGCCGATTCGTTTTCACCGGAGCTTTCAGGCCACGACCCAGGTTGGGTCCCCGGGAAGGGTCTAAAGCTCATAAGATAGTGGTATAACCAAGGCGGTTGCCGAATGTTTGGGCTGAAGACAACGATTACCGCCCCTATCAAAATCGGTCGGGATCTCACGATTTACGTCCCAACGATCGTGATACGACGTTGAACGCGACGGAGACTCGCCTCATTCCTTTCGAAAGATGGATACCTCCCTGCATCAGAACCGCATCCTCGCAACCTTCGCACCAACCTGTCCCGCGGCCCCGGCCCACGCGTGAGCACTCAGGGCGCCAGCTGGTGGGACTCACTTCCCCTGGGACGCGAGGTCACGATCTTGAATCGCGATCTCCACGGCCTCATGGCCTTGGACAAACCCGCGGGTATCCTGTCCCATCCGAACGAGCGCGGGGAAGAACCCCGCTCATTGTTGACTGCCCCCTACGTGACCGAGGGCGAATTCTTCGAGTGGAACGACGCGAAGGGGAAACAGCGTCGGCTGTGGCTCTTGAACCGGTTGGATTCGGCCACCTCGGGGGTGATTCTCGCGGCGACGAATGGGGAGCTCGCGACCGAGATTCGCGCGCAGTTTAAGCGCAAGGACGTCCACAAAGTTTACCAAGCGCTCGTCTTTGGCAGTCCGCGCAAGCCCACTGAGGTCTGGACCGATCTGCTCGCGGTCCAGAAGCGCGCGGGCCAGATTCGGACGGTTGCATCGGCCGGGAATGTGCCGGCGGAATGTCGGATGACGATGGTGCGAGCGAGTCGCGGCGAACCGCGCCTGGCGATGATCCGGCTCGAACCGCGGACGGGGCGAAGCCACCAACTGCGCGTGCAATGCGCCAAGCGCCAGCTGCCGATTGTGGGCGACCAAACCTACGGTGATTTCGCCCGGAATCGGGCGTTCGCGAAGGCCGCCGGAACGAAGCGACTGTTTCTGCATTCGCTCGAAACCAAGTTTGAATATGACTTCGCGGGCCGGCGCCAAACCTTTGGGGCCCGTGCGCCCGTACCGCCGGAGTTCGAGAAGTTCCTTTGACAGGAGCGGCGGAATACGCGGAATGCTTCAGGTCCTTCATTTGCATCCGCGATCCAGCCACGAGTCATGATCCTCCCGAAGACCAACCGCCTCACGCCCGAACAACTCAGTACTGTCACAGCGATTGTGACGGAGTTTGGTTGCAAGATTCAGCCGATCGTTGGCGCCGTGCGGACAATTTATGCGATCGTTGGTGACGAGCGGGATGAACTGATGATCAACCGTCTCGAGGGTCTCGACTATGTCGAGCGGATCGACCGGATTCAGTCGCCGTTCAAGCTGATGGACAAACGCTCCGACCTGGCCAGCCATCGGATCACCCTCGGTGGGGTGACGCTCGGCGAAGAGCTGTTCGTGATCGCCGGCACCTGCACGATCGACCCGAAGAATCCCAATTACTTCTACGAGACGGCGCAGGCGGTGAAGGAGGCCGGGGCGCATATGATCCGCGGCGGCGTGTGGAAACCGCGCACAAATCCGTACACGTTTCAAGGCGACGTAAAGTCGTTGGATATTTTGCTCGAAGGCTCGCGGCGAACCGGATTGCCGGTCGACACGGAGGTGATGGAGGAGTCGCACATCAAGCTGGCACTCGATGCT
>Ga0163151_10006204_pt1 | contig 14692 bp, 16 predicted proteins | sample OliLakLV19MP5IB2_FD_145596 | JGI IMG/M metagenome (GOLD analysis project Ga0163151, IMG submission 145596) | Freshwater microbial mat bacterial communities from Lake Vanda, McMurdo Dry Valleys, Antarctica - Oligotrophic Lake LV.19.MP5.IB-2 | ecosystem: Environmental > Aquatic > Freshwater >...
TGAGAGTTTGCTTTCCCATATATACGTATTTACGTAATACAAAGAAACAATAAAAAAACAGCAAACCAAAGCTGGCACTGTATTTTTATCAACATATTACGGGTTAGTTAGCGGAGTTACGGGTTAAATTCTAAATTTGTGTTATGAAACAAAATTTAATTTTCGCATTTATTACGGTAGTATTGGTTTTTGTGGTAGGTTGTAAGGATAACCCGGTTACAATTACACAGGAAACCAAGGCGCAAGAATTTGCACTTGCCATACATGGAGGTGCCGGTGCAATGCCCAAGGGTAGTTATACTGCAGAACAAGAAGCAGCTTTTAATGCAAAATTAAAAGAAGCGGCACAAACAGGATATGATATGCTTGCCAGAGGCGATAGCGCAATGGATGTTGTGGAAGCTGTAATTTGTATTCTGGAAGATTCCCCACTCTTTAATGCAGGTCAGGGGTCTGTATTTACAAATAATGGTAAAATTAAAATGGATGCCTGTGTAATGAATGGCCGAAATCTGGATGCAGGTTCTGTAAATAATGTACAACATATTAAAAATCCCATCAAGGCTGCGCGAATGATAATGGATTCATCAAAGTACATCATGTTCAGCAGCGGAGGAGCAGAACAATTTGCTGAAATTAATGGTCTCGAATTGGTAGATGAATCTTACTTCTATACCCAACATCAATATACAAGATGGAAAGGCATGAAAGACAGCACGGAAACAAAATATGTAAAATATGTTGATTCGGTAATGGCTTTACAGAAAACACCGGTAGTATTAAATAATATTGAAGAAAAATACGGAACCGTAGGTTGTGTGGTGAAAGATAAGTATGGAAATCTTGCCGCCGGCACTTCTACAGGCGGATTGATGAATAAAAAATATGATCGCATCGGCGACTCACCTGTTGTGGGAGCAGGCACTTATGCTGATAACAAAACCTGTGCAATAAGCTGCACCGGCACCGGCGAAGATTTTATTAAAACTGTAGCAGCAAAAACGGTTGCCGATATGATGGAATTTAAGGGATTGACATTAGCGGAGGCAACTCAAGAAATGATACATGTGCGTTTTAAAGAAATTACCGGTGATGGCGGCATGATCGCAATTGATAAAAATGGCAATATTTCTTTTCAGTATAATACCGATAGTATGTTCAGAGCGAAAGTGGATGCATCGGGTAAAATAGAAACAGCTATTTATAATGAATAAATATCTGTTTTTCTTTATATTGATTTACTGCTTCATTTCCTGTAAGTCAAAACAGGAGGAAACACCATCCGTTTTTTCAACAATTAATACTTTCATAATTAGTAATGATATTGAAATTCGCAATAAGGAAGTTTGTTTTGATTCACTTGGCAATTGTATCAGAGAGATCTATTTTGGAAGTCGGGAGGGAGATACTATAAGCAGTACGGAACATAAATATACAGGAACATTGCTTTTGGAAAGTATTGAAAAAAACAGCAAAGGTAAAATTGTTGAAACACGCATATATAATTATGAAAACACCTATCTGAAACAAAATACCATAATAAAAGAAATGGATACCATACTTCGGAAAAATTATTTCTATTATTCAAACGGTAAAATAAAAAGGGAGGTAACTGAATTTCTTCAGGATAAGATTACACCAATCATCAGAATCAATAATTTCGATGAACATGGGAATATCGAAAAAATATATGATCAAATATATGAAGATAGTACTAAACTTGTGCTCGGAAGATATGAGTTGACATCATATAACTATACCTACGATTCCACCAATAATAGGATAATTAAAACTGTTGCAACAAAATTATTTGGATATTATGAAATTGCGGACACCCTTTTTATTGCGAAATTTGATTACGATTCTTCAGGTAATTTATCAATACAACACAATATAAAAAAAACATCAAAAGAATCCCCCGACAGTATACACTATAATTATTCGGAAAACGGTGATTTAATAAACAGAATATCCTATTTCACATCGAATAGTTGGGCAGACACTGTTTTTTATAAATTTGATAATCTTGGTCGAAAAATCGGGGAGCGAAATTCTACTTCCGGAATTGAATACAGATACGTGTTTAGTGATTACTAAAACCGAATAAAAAAACCTCTCAGGCTGCCTGCCAAAGAGGTTATAGTTCAAGTATGAAAAGAAAAGAGATACTAAACTGCAAAACTTTCTCCACATCCGCAAGTTCTACCTGCGTTTGGGTTGATAAATTGAAAGCCTTTACCGTTTAGTCCGTCGGAATAATCTAAAGTTGTATCACATAAATATAGGAAACTTTTGAGGTCAGTAACTAATTTTTCGCCTCTGTCCTCAAAAAGTTGATCGCCCGGTTTTTCTTCGTTGTCAAAATCCATTTTATAACTTAACCCGCTGCAACCACCTCCTACCACACTTATGCGGATAAAATAGTCGAGCCCTAAACCCGCCTGAGATTTAAGGTCTTCCACTTTCTCTTTTGCTATTTCGCTGATGAAAATCATGTTAGTAATTAGTTATTAGATAAATAAACTACTGTTTTAATGAACAATTTTATCTTCTAAAACCAATGCTTCAAGGCCATTTTTTTGACGATAATCCTGAATTGCTGCTTTGATGGCATCTTCTGCTAATACTGAGCAGTGGATTTTTACGGGTGGTAAAGCCAGTTCCTCCACGATGTCCATATTGTCTATGGTCAAAGCCTCGTCAATTGTTTTTCCTTTTAGCCATTCTGTTGCTAAAGAGGAAGAAGCAATTGCACTACCGCAACCAAAGGTTTTAAATTTAGCGTCAATAATCTTTTGTGTTTCCGGATCCACTTCGATCTGCAAACGCATAACATCACCACACTCAGGAGCTCCAACTAATCCGGTGCCCACTTCTTTTTTCTTATTGTCGAGCGTTCCTACATTTTGAGGATTCTCGTAATGATCCAGTACTTTTTTTGAATATGCCATATTCGTTTTTTTTGTTGAGTGGTGGGAGGTGATGGAATCACGTCTTGATACTCTGATTTATATTATTACTTTATAGATACAATTAAACTTCGTTTTTCGTGAATCTTGAGTTTGCTTTTACTCGGGATGAAACTCATTACTCAATAAACAAAATTTTCGCACAAAAATTCATTCCAACCTTACGCATTTGCTAGTTTGCTAATTAATTAATGCGCTGCCCATTCTATCTTGCTCAGGTCAATTCCTTCTTTGAACATTTCCCATAAAGGGCTCATTTCTCTTAATTTAAGCACTGCTATTCGAACATGCTCTATGGTGTAATCAATTTGTTCGTCGGTTGTAAATCTGCCGAGTGAAAAACGGATGCTGGAATGTGCCAGATCATCACCCAAACCAAGCGCTTTTAACACATAACTCGGTTCCAGAGATGCACTTGTGCAAGCTGATCCGCTGCTCACCGCAATATTTTGGTTAAAGGCCATCATCAAACCTTCTCCTTCCACATATTTGAAGGAAATATTGGTAATATGTGGCAAACGGCTTTCGCGGTTACCATTCACATACGATTCCTCAATTTTCATGAGTTCTGTTTCCAGACGATCGCGCATTTTACTTAGTCTCGCAGCATCTGCATCCATTTCTAACATCGCAATCTCCGCTGCTTTTCCGAATCCAACAATACCCGGTACATTTAAAGTACCGCTGCGCATTCCGCGTTCGTGACCTCCTCCGTCCATTTGAGCAGTAACTTTTACCCTGGGGTTCTTTCTGCGAACGTACAGGGCTCCAACACCTTTCGGACCGTACATTTTATGTGCGGTAAAGGCCATAAGGTCGATTCCGTCGCGTTCCACATCTATAGAAATTTTACCTGCTGCCTGTGTGGCATCGGTAAATAACAAAGCGCCTTTTTTATGCGCAATTTCCGCAATTTTTTTAATGGGGTGGATGGTGCCTATCTCATTATTTGCATACATTACAGATACCAAAATGGTTTTATCGGTAATTACACTTTCCAGCTCGTTCAGGTCGATATTTCCTTCGCTGTCTGTTTTGAGGTAGGTAATTTCGGCACCCAGTTTTTCAAGATGTTTGCAGGTATCCAATACAGCTTTGTGTTCAGTGGTAACTGTAATTATATGGTTACCCTTCCTGGAATACATGTCAAAAACCCCCTTAATGGCGAGATTATCGGCTTCAGTAGCACCGGAAGTTAGGATAATTTCCTTTTCGGAAGCATTAATAAGTTTAGCAATTTGTTCCCGGGCCTTGTCTACCGCTCCTTCCGCTTCCCATCCAAAAGGGTGATTGCGACTCGCTGCATTGCCAAAGTGTTCGTAAAAGTATGGTACCATGGTATCAACAACACGAGGGTCGGCAGGCGTAGTAGCGCTATTATCAAGATATATCGGTAATTTAAGCATAATTGTTATTTAGACTAATTCTAAAACACAAAGCTATATCAAAAGTTCGGGTTTTGGTAAATTTTTTAGCGGGAAATGCATATTGAATGCATGGTACCTCCTACTTTTGAGATATGAAAAAGATAGAACACATAGGAATTGCGGTAAAAGATCTCAATGCTGCAAATATTTTATTCGCTAAATTATTTGGCAAACAACACTACAAAGTAGAAGGAGTGGAAAGAGAAGGCGTTCAAACTTCTTTTTTTATGATGGGAGAAACAAAGGTTGAATTATTGCAGGCAACAAATGATGAATCTGCAATTGAAAAATTTATTGAAAAACGCGGAGAAGGAATTCACCACATTGCATTTGCGGTTGATGATATTTATGCGGAAATGAAACGTTTGGAAGCGGAAGGATTTATTTTATTGAATAAAGAACCCTTACCAGGAGCTGATAATAAATTGATTTGTTTTTTACATCCGAAAAGTACAGGTGGTATTTTGGTGGAATTGTGTATGGAGAAGGGGTGAGTGGGAGGGTGAGTTGGCAAAGGCAGTAGGCAGTTTGTAACATTGGAGTTTAATTATTCCAAGGAAAAATATATTGAGCATTTTAATATTATAAAATTACGGAGTTATTTAATCATATTCCCCCTGCGCTTCCAATATTTCGCTCACATTCTCCATAATTTGATGAGCAGTAATTACCTTATTTGGAGAAAAACACCAATTAATACTTATGCACCTCCAACCATTTTAGTTGTAGTATCAGCAACAGCATATAATATTGGTGAGTCAGCCAAGTGATCATAATTATTTAAATGGTAAGTATCTGACCACTGATCATTTTTTTCTGTTTTTAAGGGGGTTGCGCCATAAAATGCTTCCGGCTTTTTAATAATGAGTTCATAATCATTTTCTTTCATTCCTTCCACGTATCCAATAAATCCAAAGGTATTTATCATGAAATTACTGACAGCAATATTTGTTCCCGCCGGTTCAAATATTGCATTCTCCATGGTCATATCGCAGGAATCATCCATCCAATATTCAATTTTTTCCTATGGTTACTTTTACACGATCATTTTCTACTTTCGTAAGGTCGATAGTAGCAATATAATTTGTGTTATTATGTTGGGGTTCTTCAGCAAAACCGGAAGTGGTAATAGCAAGCAGTAACAAACCAAAAATATTCTTCATAATTCCCATTTTAGATATATTGCAAAATAAGGAGGAATATAAATTAACAGATGTTAACGTTAAGACAGATTAACAGGTAAAAGTAAAATCTAACACGATAAAAGAATTCCTGAACTAAGTTTATGGAGGATAAACCAGAATATGTTTATTTATATACAATAGGGAATTGAACCTCAATGCCACCAAAACCTTTGTAATATCTCGCTAAACCCGGGATCATAGAACCTTCGAAATCGAATAAGAGACCTGAATCAGCATGTGTTTTTAATATATGATCAATAAGAAAGGTCATAGCCTGTTTTTCTTTACCGGTATCAGTTGAAACAGCCGATAAAAAAATAAGATGCCCATTACTTTTAATAAAAAATGCGAGAGAAAGGAGCTCTTCATTTTCACCTGATACACCGCTTACAAATCCTTTATTGATACTGATAAGCATTTCCATTAATTTTTGCAATCGGTTCTGATCAGTATCACTTTGTGTACCCCTTAATTCTTTGCCCAAATATTTTTTTCTGTAAGTGATCAAATCGGCAGGCATGATATCCTGTATAATTTTCAATTTATAACTGGCCGCCTTTTTTAAATTCCGTTTTGTATTTGTGGTGTACGCCTGAATTAATTGTGGATAGGGTTTATCCAATACAATATGATGTGTGATCTTGCGTTTTACCTTTAAAAAAGATTCCAATGCAGGGTTTTGCACATTGAGATGCAAATTAATTTTACGAAAATGGGAAGGTATCGCATTGATAAAATAATGTAATTGGTTTTGTTGTTCCTGGTTTGTAAAAAACAATCCCAATTGCTGTACGAAAAAAGGTTGGTAGATCTGTTTGAATATCACTCTGTTTTTAAATGGAATCGGGAAAACGGCATCGTAATCGTCAAGTACTAGTGCATCCCAATTCTCTTCTGCTGCGATATTTAAGTAACGGGAATATGCATATGGCAATGCATTTATGGCATTTTCTATACAGCGATCCCATTTGATTTGATCAATTTCTTTATGTCGTAAATATTGGATCAATGCAGTTGTTTTGGCAAATATATGGTCTTTCAAAGCATCTGCAATTCACTACAATGTCAATTTCATCGAATAACGGTGTTAATTTTGCAGTAAGATGCTTCATATCATAGAAAACAATAAAAAGGAAAGGGCGATTTTGATAGGGCTTGTTACCCAAAATCAAACCCTAGAACAGCTGAACGAATATTTTGATGAATTAGAATTTCTTGCCGAAACAGCGGGAGCCGTTACCATAGAAAAATTTTATCAGAAATTGCCGCATCCCGACATGAAGACCTATGTTGGCAAGGGAAAACTTCAGGAAATAGTGGATTTTGTAATTGCAAACGAAATTGATCTTGTGATTTTAGATGATGAAATTTCCCCTTCGCAGTTGCGCAATATAGAAGCGGAGGTAAAAATAAAAGTAGTGGATCGAAGCATGCTCATTCTCGATATTTTTGCAACGCGTGCCCAAACGGTTCAGGCAAAAACGCAGGTTGAACTTGCACAAACACAATATATGTTACCGCGATTAAAAGGATTGTGGTCGCATTTGGACCGAATAAAAGGTGGTATCGGAATGCGAGGGTCGGGAGAAAAAGAAATAGAAACGGACAGACGTGTTGCGCAACAAAAGATAGCGCTCTTAAAGGAGAAACTTTTAAAGATAGGTTTACAAAATGAAACGCAACGCAAAAACCGCGGCGATTTAATTCGGGTTGCCTTGGTTGGATATACGAATGTTGGGAAATCTACCCTCATGAATTTATTGAGTAAAAGCGATGTATTTGCTGAAAATAAATTATTTGCAACACTGGATACCACTGTGCGAAAAATTGTGCTTGACAGAACTCCATTTTTGTTAAGCGACACTGTTGGATTTATCAGAAAACTTCCCCATAATTTAATAGAAAGTTTTAAATCAACACTGGATGAAGTGCGAGAAAGTGATATTTTATTGCATGTTGTGGATATTTCTCATCCCGCTTTTGAGGATCAGATAAATGTGGTAAATGAAACATTAAAAGAATTAAACGCATCCGAAAAACCAAGTATTCTGATCTTTAACAAAATGGATCTCTACGAAAAAAATAATTTCGATAAGTATCTGCAGAGTGATATCAAACTGGATATTCTCAACGATCTCAAAAAATCATGGATGAGCAAATCAAATTATCACTGTGTTTTTGTTTCTGCTACAGAAAAAAATAATATCGGGGAGTTGAGGGTGTTGCTTATTGATCTTGTAAAGGAACAGTATCAGATCAGATATCCTTATAAGACGGAATTTTTTTAGGTGTGTGGATGAATGGAAAAAACTATTTTAGTTAATTCCTTCGGCATTCTACCTGTTTTTCTTTGCGGAAAAAAAATGGTTCTCATAAAGCTACAAAGGTTATAAAACCAGGATTTTAACATAGGATCTTTGTGGAAAAAAGCGTCACGCAAAGGCGCAAAGGCGCAAAGAAAATAAATTTTCGGTGCCAATAATATCATCCTTTGTGTACTTTGTATTTGTGGAAAAAAGTGTCACGCAAAGGCGCAAAGGCGCAAAGAAAATAAATTTTCGGTGCCATTAATATCAACCTTTGTTTGCTTTGTGGAAAAAAGTGTCACGCAAAGGCGCAAAGGCGCAAAGAAAATAAATTATCGGTGCCATTAATATGAACCTTTGTTTGCTTTGTGGAAAAAAGTGTCACGCAAAGGCGCAAAGGCGCAAAGAAAATAAATTTTCGGTGCCAATAATATCATCCTTTGTGTACTTTGTATTTGTGGAAAAAAGTGTCACGCAAAGGCGCAAAGGCGCAAAGAAAAAAAATTATCGGTGCCAATAATATCATCCTTTGTGGGAGACATTTTCATTTAATACATTTATTCTACAAAAGAAAATCTCAAACAATGTCGCTTTCAAACTAATATTACTTACAACTTATAACAGTGACTCAATTTCCCAAATAATTATCATTATTCCACCTTCCCTTCTGAATTGTTCCATTGCTGAAATAATAGGTACCTTGTCCTTCTCTTTTATTGTTTTTGTATTCCCCTTCGTATTTATCGCCGGCTGAGGTGGTCATTATACCATAACCATTGTAGGCGCCATCTTTAAAATCTCCTGTGTACTGAGTCCCATTAGCAAAGGTAAATACCCCTTTTCCACTCATGGTATTGGCAACATAATCGCCAACATATTTATCGCCGGTTTTATAAATATAAATGCCTCTTCCCTCGTACATTCCATTTTTAAAATCGCCTGTATAATTATCACCCGTAGGCATGGTGTAAATTCCTGAACCATGGAAACTATTATCTACAAAATCACCCGTATAAACTTCTCCCGTATTATAATTCAATATTCCTTTTCCATTGTATTTATCATTTTTAAATTCGCCGGAGTATTTACTGCCAATCGCGAAAACATAAACTCCTTTACCCTCTTTATTGTTATTTACAAAGGCACCCGTATAAGTATCTCCATTCATATCTTTATAAACACCGCTTCCTTCTAATTTACCCGAACTGAATCCACCCACGTAAGAACTGCCGTCTGCATAAACTAAAGTTCCTTTACCTTCGTAAAAGTCATTTTTAAATTTACCGGTGTATTTTTCCCCGTTTGCAAAGGTGTAAACACCGCTTCCGTAGCGCAATCCTTTTTTATATTTACCAGTATAAACACTTCCGTCTTCCCACTTAAAGGTGCCGGTTCCCTTTTCACAATTTCCTTGTATACATCCTGTTTGTGCATTTAAAGTAAATGCAGTCAGGAGAAATAAAATTACTACAGCAATGTTTTTCAAATTTTTCATGTTAACTATTTTTAATTTTTATTTAATTACTAATTTACAAATTAATACGCGAATAAAGAAAATGCGGAAGCAAAAGTATTGATTTCTTTTTTGATGCGCAATTTCATATCCATATCATCAGCATTTAAAATTATCTGGTCTATCCAATCCACAAATTGTTCCATATCATTTTCCTTCATTCCTCGCGTTGTTACTGCAGGAGTTCCGATTCGGATTCCGGATGTTACAAATGGAGATTTATCATCAAAGGGAACCATGTTTTTATTTACCGTAATATTTGCTTCCCCTAAAACTGCTTCTGCTTTTTTACCGGAAATATTTTTACTGCGCAGATCAATCAACATTAGATGATTATCGGTTCCGCCAGAAATAATTTTATATCCGCGGCCTACAAATGCATTGGCCATTGCCTGGGCGTTCACAATAACCTGTTTACAGTAATTTTTATAATCAGGAGTAAGATCTTCACCAAATGCAATTGCTTTTGCTGCAATAACGTGTTCCAATGGTCCGCCCTGAGTTCCAGGAAAAACTGCACTATCCATAATAGTACTCATCATTTTAGTTTCCCCTTTTGGTGTTTTTAGTCCCCATGGATTTTCAAAATCTTTACCGATCATGATCATTCCACCGCGAGGACCGCGCAATGTTTTATGTGTTGTTGTAGTTACAATATGACAATGCGGTAAGGGATCGTTCAACAATTTTGCAGCTATTAATCCTGCAGGATGTGAAATATCTGCCATCAGTATTGCGCCAACACTATCAGCAATTGCTCTGAAGCGAACATAGTCCCAATCGCGGGTATACGCACTTGCTCCTGCTATGATGAGTTTAGGCTTTTCGCGATGCGCGATCTCCTCCACTTTGTTCATATCAATTAAACCGGTTTCTTCCTCCACAGAATAAAAAACGGGATTATATAATTTTCCTGAAAAGTTGACGGGACTGCCATGCGTAAGATGCCCGCCATGCGATAAATTAAATCCAAGCAGAGTATCGCCGGCATTGATACAACCGAGCATAACTGCAGCATTCGCTTGAGCTCCACTATGCGGTTGCACATTGGCATATTCAGCTCCAAATAATTGTTTTGCCCTGTCGATTGCAAGTTGTTCTGATTCATCCACAAATTCACATCCTCCATAATATCTTTTTCCGGGATACCCCTCAGCATATTTATTCGTAAGACAGCTTCCCATTGCTTCCATAACCTGATTACTGACAAAATTTTCGCTGGCGATCAGCTCAATTCCTTCCATTTGGCGATGAAGTTCTTTTTGAATGATGTCGAATATTTGTGTATCTCGTTGCATAAAATGAAATTGAAGGCAAAGATAGGTGAAAAATTGCGCATCAATTAATCCTCTAAACAGGGAACAGATTTTGGAATGGGTAAATTATTTAATACCATTATACCAGATAAACGCTGAACATCTCCTTGTAGAATATTTCTGAAAGGTTCCAGTATTTGCATTAACTTCTTAATTAATATTGATAAAATAGTCGAATTTTCCTGAAATGTTGGATTTATTTAGAAACCTAAAACCAATCAAATTACAACTTGCTGTGGCAATATCAATTGTCAATGGTTTCCCATGCACCTTTTGTAAAAAAAACATTACCAAATTTGGGCAAATTAAAAACATAATAAAAATTTCTCACTTCTCTGTATAAGGTTGGATAGTCTTCAATTAAATGATGGCGGGGTTCATCAATATTAATTACTAAACTAGGCTTTTTGTAAGCAGGAGGAAAAGCAATAGTTCCTTTATAGGTCTGCAATATTTTATTCCCTTCTGTAACACAAAAGTAAATACTGTCTTGGTTTGTGATTTCAAATCGGAAATGATTAAACTGCCAGTCCGCCTGATAACTTGGAAATCGTGTTCTGTCAATCACGTATTCGCCATAAATATCTTTCTGTTCAAGTGTAATTGGCGTTGTAAAATAACTATATATTAGCGCTGAAGCTATTAACAAGAAAATGCACAACCAAAATATACTTAATGTTTTTCCAAATATCTTTTTTCCCGTAAAGATTTATATCAATAATAGCAGAATTGTGATCGGTGCTAAAAAAAAATAAAAATGAGCGCTATAATCATTTTGAGGATAATTACATATTTTAAAATAAAAATCAACAGTTTTTCCAAAGATATTATTAGACGAACAACCGACACCTAATCCAAATGTGATGCCATGTTTTTTTACAAAAAAAAATCATCACTTCAACAGAAAAAATATCCCCACCGTCCCGTAATGATTCCAAGCACTCGTATTGTGATTGCTCGTCGCTCCTTTTTCTCCAACCGTGTAGTTTATGGTATTTACCGGAAGGTCGTACTCCGGACTCATGATCACTTGTTTTAGCACGAGACCGCAGTAATTAAACCGTATATTCAAAGAAAACTCCGTGATAAAAACATTTCTTTCCACCTGTACCGGCAACAGATAATAGGCATCAATTGGTGAAGTGGGATCTTCATCTATTCTGTGTTTTATTATTCCATATCCCTCGAGCATGGAATTATGAATTACCCTGCGATAGCTTGCGCGTCCTGTATAAATAATATTAAATCGCAAAAATTCTTTAAAGGTGGTAGACGATCTGTCAACAAAGGGTAAATTAATTCCGCCCGATTTTAAAAATCCTTTATTGCTTAAATTTAATCCAATTCCTGCCGATGTCATATCTGTACCGTATTTTAATTCGGAGAAAGCAGAAAGATTTATTCCGCTTCTGGTTCTAACATGCGTTAACATCCATTCCGGGTAATATTCAACACTGAATCCTATTCGCCCACCGTTTGCGATCTGTGCACCCCATCCATTCGGTGTATACGATCTGATAGTTATATCGCGATGAATTACCGATTGAATTATACCTGGTCTTGTTGAGCCAATTGTTCCGATCTTAAATTGATTCATCATTCTAAACTTCCCGTGGCGGCTCACACGAAATTTTGCTCTTCCAAGGTATTGAAATGCAGCATAGGGCCTGTCGTTGGAATCAATAGCAGTACTTGAATTAAAAATTGTTGTATCCCTCAAATAAGGTGTATATCCTTCCCCTCCAAAAAATATAGATTGATAACTATAAAAATTTCTGCTGTTCAAATTTAATTTCTGGTTGGAATATCCGTCGAACACCCGCATTTTAAATTGATCGGTAGCAATTTCAATGCGAAATGAGCCTGTCATATCCCTATCGTCGTTATACCAACTCGCAAGGCTGAGAAAATCATTTCCATGTTCAATATAAACGCCTCGAATCCATTTTTTTGATGTTTCTGTAAACCGATACATGGAAATATTATCTGCCATGATCTCCTCCATACGTTTACTTATGAGCAACAACATTTCTTTTAATTGATGTGTGCTATATTTTGTATCCTGAGGATGGCTTTCGCTTTTACGAACTACGTCTCTAAAAACATAATCCAACCAGGTAATGGTCTCAATATGTTTTATTCTGTCGAGATACCCTTTAAAATTGGAAGCATTATACACTACCTGTTCAATTTCGAGCAACGGAATTAAAGAATCATGCACAAAGGTTGCGAGTTTTAACCATACGTAATTCACGGAAAGAGAGTCTGTTTCCAGATTACCCAATGTATCATCCTGATCTAAATTAAGACTATCGTTTGCTGAGTTTCTTGTAGTATCTATACTATATTGTTCTGCATTCAAAAATTTTATCACCTTTATTTCATAATTAACGTGTTCAGGTTTATTGCCCCAATCCCAATGGTAAATATCATTATCGAGATGAATGATTTTTGCAAGATTTTCGGGAATAGGTTGTGCGAAACTGAATTTGATCGCAATAATAAAAGTAAAAAAAAGAAAAGACTTTTTCATAGCCGTTGTGGTTTTGGTAAAAAAATAGCGATATTATAAATAATGGTTATATCTCCAATAATAATTATCTAATAGAGATACAGTCGGCCGCTTAACATATTCGCATTACGGACTATTAAAATTGGTAAATACTTTTCATTTTACAATTCAATTTGCATTTTTTTCAGCAGATTCACTATTTATAGTGAATGAAAATAACAATTTGGGTAGAGAAAAGCGGTTTAATTGCATAAACTACAAAACTTATATTTTTTAAATCTTATTTTTCAATATCATTTTCGGTAGTTTTCTCCATCAACTTAAAATACGAAACTTTAAATTTGCCATCTTTCAACTCCCCTTGCACCTCGGCTGTTTTTATAGCCTCACAAAAACCATCATGTGCATGTGCGTCACCATAATCATCAATATCGGTTCCCTCCACAAAATATGCCTGACCATCAATACGGATAGCAAGCTCGCAACCTTTGCCAGGGAGAGCGAAATTGCATTGACCGCAGGAGACTTCAACGGTAGAAGTCTTTTTAGAGGGGTCAGGAGTTGCATTGTCAGAGGTTTGTGCATTTACAATAATTGAGCCTGTGATAAGACCGAAAAACAAAAGGTATTTCATAAAAATAAGTTTTCTGAAGTAAATTTAACGATTTATTACTTTCTATCTTTAAACTACTCCCAAAATTAAATATTATAAGATGCAGAAACAAAAAAAGGAATTATTACGCAACAGGCTTCAGGAAATAATATATGAATCAAACACTGCCGCAGGCAAAGCTTTTGATGTTTCGCTATTAGTATTAATAGTAATGAGTATTTTGATTGTGATGTTTGATAGTGTGGAGAGTTGGCATGCCGAATTTGGCAGATTATTTCTTATCTTCGAATGGATATTCACCATCCTTTTTACAATTGAGTATATATTGCGTTTGGTGAGCTTAAAAAAGCCGTTGAGTTACGTATTTAGTTTTTTAGGTATTATTGATCTGCTTGCCATTATTCCCGGTTATTTAAGCATATTTTTTGTGGGTTCTCAATCCTTAGTAGTCTTAAGGGCTTTGAGAATCCTACGTGTTTTCCGCATTTTTAAACTGACACATTTTCTCACTGAAATACAATTTCTGAGTGTTGCTATAAAAGGCAGTTTGAGGAAAATCAGCATATTCATGCTCATTGTTTTAATGCTGGTAGTTATACTTGGTTCTGTCATGTATCTGATAGAAAACGGAGAAAATGGATTTGAATCTATCCCTGATTGTATTTATTGGGCAATTGTTACTATTACTACTGTCGGTTATGGGGATATTGCTCCTGTAACACCATTGGGCAAATTTGTTGCAAGTTTTATTATGCTGATGGGTTATGGTATAATTGCAGTTCCTACCGGGATAGTAACAACAGAAATGGCTCTTGCTGCAAGAAGAAATGAACAAAAAAATGAAGTTTGCCC
>Ga0163151_10006214_pt1 | contig 14671 bp, 28 predicted proteins | sample OliLakLV19MP5IB2_FD_145596 | JGI IMG/M metagenome (GOLD analysis project Ga0163151, IMG submission 145596) | Freshwater microbial mat bacterial communities from Lake Vanda, McMurdo Dry Valleys, Antarctica - Oligotrophic Lake LV.19.MP5.IB-2 | ecosystem: Environmental > Aquatic > Freshwater >...
ACAGACGAGTTCTAATACGAATACTTTTGGATCTCCTAGAATGAGCTTATCTTCTTCATCAAGACCGTCTATGTCTGGGTTTTCAGCTCCAAATAGAAGCGTGGCTCCAAATAGGGGTTCTGTTCTTGGTGTGAGTTCTGCTCCAAATAGAAGCGTTGCGCCTCCAAAGATCCAAGGCAGTGGAATGACGAGCAACTATGCGAGCAATCCAACGAATTACAGGAGTGTAGCGCCTAACAGAAGTGTCGCTCCAAGAGCAAGTGTAGCGCCTAACAGGAGCGTAGCACCACCAAGCAGGAGCGTAGCTCCAAGCAGACCAGCGGCTAATTACACCCCTGGGAATGCTAACACGAGTACTAATAGAGGCCCTGTCAGATCAAATCAACCTGCTCCACAAAGTAAGCCCAATAATAATGTTTTTAGCAGAGTATCAAATTCAGTTAGATCATTTTTCAGGAGATAGTTTATGTTTAGTATTTTCCAAAAGAAAAAAGAACCACTAATGAGCGTTGCACCCAACAGAAGTGTCGCACCCAATAGAAGTGTAGCGCCCAACAGAAGTGTAGCGCCCAGTATGTCTGTAGCTCCGAAAACAGGACAAAGTAGCGCCCGATCTTCCTATGCTTTTACTAATCCAGTCAGTAGATTTGGTCAGGAAGTTGGACAAGGTAGAGGTATCACTGCCTTGCAAAATGTATTCAGGCCAACAACAGCCTCTGCTCCTACATTCAGAAGGCAAGCACCTACCGCACCTACTCCTACTCCTGCTCCTATGCTTGGCCCTAATCCTATGCTTGGCCCTAAGCCTGCACCTGCACCTGCTCCTATTCCTCCAAAGGTCGAAACACCAACACAAAGAACATTCACGCCTAACGAGGTGTACACACAGAATATGGAGAAGCTGGCAGGACAACAAACTGATTTTGTGAACAGACAGCAGGCAGGTAAAGAAGAGCGCACCAAGAGCAAATTCCAAACACTAAAAGAGATGATTAGTGGACAATTAGCACCAGCCGAGGGTAATTTCAACCAATTCAGAGATGACTCAAACGCTGATGTTGAAGCACTACGAGCTACCGGCGAACGCCAAAAAGGTCAAGCAGAGGAACATTATGGTGATGCACAACGTGAGGCTGCTAAATCGCTTCGAGACACACAGAGCCAAAACCAGAGAACGTTTGCAGGATTAGGCACACTTGACTCACGTGGCGAGGGTTCGTTCCAACAAGCTACCGAGAACACATCAAGCGACTTTAACAGATTTACTCAACAGACATTAAAAGCGAAAGCAGACAGGTTCTCAGAGATTGACACTACCGTTTCAGGTGCTGAAAGACAGGCAGTTGCTCTAATACGTCAAGAATCAGTGAAACTAGAGGATCTTAAAAAACAGATTCAATTTGCGCTTATAAATAATGATCAAGCAATGGCTAATGAATTGTCAGATATCGCCTCAAACAGTGAAGGGTTGATCTTCTCTATACAGGAGTCTGTGGCAGGCATGAAATACCAGGCTGATCTGGAGAAATACAACCTTGACATGCAATCAAATGAGAAGTTAAGCCCTGAGTTCTTGCAAACTGGAAAACCACAAAACGAGCAAGATTTCACGTGGAAACTTAATAATGCTAAAGAGTATGGTGAGGCGTTCCCAAATCTTGCTGGTGGACAATCTCTTAAACCAAAGGCTGCTGCACAACTTCAAATTGAAGGTAAGGCAGGAGCTGGATTAAGGGCTTTGCAGACAATACAAACACAGATACAAAATAACCCCAACATTATAGCTCAAGCATCTATCCCTGGCAGTCCAGGAGCTAGAGAATATGAAGCTGCTATTTCGAGTATCACTGATGCTATTGGAGGTCTGAGAACAGGAGCAAGTGTTTCACCAGATCAACAAAAGTTTTATAAAAACCTCTTGCCTAAAATTGGTGACTCTCCTTCGACTATTGCTTACAAAATCAACGCAGTAAATCAAGAAATTTCTAGTTATTTACAAGGATCTGCACCAACAGGAATGTCACAAAATCAAACAAGCGGTAGGTTTGTTACTGCTCCTGATGGTCAGCAGATTGAAATCACAGACTAATATGATCAAAATGACTCGCCAAGAATACCAGAACAGCTATGGAAAAGCTCCTAGTGTGTCAAGTCAGCCGATCAAAATGACTCGCCAACAGTACGATCAAAAGTATGGTTCAGGTGTAGAAAAACCTAAAACAATAGGTGGGTTTGCTAGTAATGTTGTCTCTAGTGGAGCTAATGCAGTTGGGGGCATCGTTTCCTCTGTTCTTAATGTTGCTAATCCGGACATGCAGAAAAATACAGTTGCAAACTTAGCAAAACTATCAAAGGGAGCAGTTCAACTTGCTGACCCAACAAAAGATAATAAAATAGCTGATAGAATTTCAGGAATTATTCCAGGCGCTAAAAAAATAACTGATTTCTTAGCTCCAGGTAACCAAGAAGAAACCGCTCGAAATGTAGGTAAGTTCTATGATCAGCGATATGGTGTGTCTGATGCATTTAAGGGGGACTTTAAGGGCGCAAAGCAAAAAATAGTAAATACTGCTTATAACGATCCAGTTGGTACAGCTATGGATATATCCTCTGTTATTGGTGGTGCTGGAGCTTTAGCACGTGGAGCGGGTGCAGCTTCAAAAGTAGCTGGATTGTCTCGAGTTGGTCAAACACTTGAGAAAGTCTCTAGGTTTGCCGATCCTCTTCAAGTTGCTGGTATGGGTCTTGGAAAAGCCGGATCTAAGTTTTCGAGTTTTGCCAGAGGTACAGCTAGAGTTGCTGAGAACGCCGATGATATAGAGCGACTCAAAAGCATATTTGCTAAAAACAATGTTGAACTACCGGCTAGTGCCACTACTAACAACCAATTTGTGAGACAGGCTGAGGCGTTGACTGCTAAAGGTCCACTTGGTTCTAAGGTAGATGCAAGATTCCAAGCCAGTTCACAACTACCCAAGACACTTCTTCAAGATGTCACTGATGCTAACGTGAGTGATGTGGCTGCTGTTCGTAACTCACTAGGAGAATCTGTAAGGGGTGATCTGAAAAAGTACGCTACAGGATTTAAAAAACAAGCTAATACGATCTACGATGATCTTGAAAAGACTTTGGGAGACACTCCAGTAAAACCAGTTAAGACTCAGCAAATGATAGATAAACTCTACAATGAACAGAAAATGTCAGCTCTGCCACAAGTAGGAGGTCAAAAACTACTTGAGGACTTGTATCTTAACCTAGAAAATACCGACACCTACGCAGCTTTAAATCAAACCAGAAAAGATATTTACAATAGAATCAATTCTAACGATCCAGTAGCAAGCGGTTCTGAGGCTCAATTAAAGGCTATTTATAGTGCTACTGAGTCGGACTTAAATAATGTGGCAGATGCAGCCAATCCAGATATTGCAGCAGCGTTAAAAACTAAAGCTAAAATTGGTGGCAAGTGGAATGAGTTTAAAAAACTGATGAATAGGCAGGAGGGTAAAAATATTACTTCTGATCTTACCGATATTGAGGACATTGTACCAAGAATCTACAAACCTAATAACGCCTCAAGTATTAACAGACTCAAACAGTTTGCAAATCCAGCCACGTTCAAAGAGCTAGGCGATACGCTTATTACCCAAATTGTGAATAGTAGTGTAAATCAACGAACTGGGTTGATTGACCCGCTCAAGTGGAAAAACGTACTTGCAAAGTGGGATACACCAACACTTCGAGCTGCTCTTGGTGATGATGGATTAGCTAGAATTGAAACACTGAGTAAAACAATTGATGATGCTGGATTTTCTCAGAACATGATTACCAACTCAACCAAGGCATACGCCGGATCACAGACAGCTATGCTAGGAAGTGCAGCAGTTGGTGGCAGCACACTTGTAGGTTCAATCTTAACGCTTAATCCTGCACCTATTCTTACGTACTTGGGTGTGAATTTGATTGGAAAGGCTTTGTTTGAGAGCAACGCAGGTAGAAGCCTAGTATCTGGAGCGTTTAAAATGCCTAAAACACCAGGTCTCTCAAAGTTCGGATCTGGGGCTAAAAGTGTATTCTCAAAATCTTACAATCTTGGAAAAGCGGGTAGGATTATTCTCCCGAAGTCCACACAAGAAGAAGAATCCAGACAACTATCGTACCAACCGTTATCAAAATCAAACCAAGAGACTCTATCATATCCGCCTATTATACCACCTATCCCACCAGTAAGGCCACAAAAGCTAAAACCGTTAAAATATAAGTCACCTGATCTACAACTTAAAAGGTAACACTTTTTACTTTTCTTGATAAGATTGTACCCATGAATACCCCTACCATTGCAGATCTGAATTATCTTGATCTCAGTCTCGATGTTTTCAGAATCTTCAAAACGGGGACGTACACATACATAGGCCGGACCACCTCTGACAACTACGAAAATGTCGCCGATTCTGTTTGGCAGATTATTCGATATGACACTACCTCTAATGAAGGTGTTAAATACGCCAGCAACTCGAGAGAAGCAAACAAAATCTGGAACAGTAGGGTAACGTATTTTTAAAGAAACATATTTTTAAGGAAATCTATGGTATCAACACCTCTATACTATCTTAATCAGTTTGCTACAACCACGCTTAATGTGGGTGGTGGACTAAATATCTCACAAACTACGGGCATTATTGCGCAAGCAGTATCAGGGATTGATATTACAAAAGCAAGTGTTGCCTGTCTCACTTTTTCTGACCCGATCAATACCGCTGCTGCCGAATGGGTCACCTACACGTCAATCAACGGATCAAACGAGCTGCAGGGTGTTGTTCGTGGTGCAGAAGGGTTCTCTGCTAAAACACACTCTAATGGAGCAGTGATAGCATTTCCAATCTCTGAGAGTCACATCAATAACCTCAATGCAATGTTCGACACTACAGGCTTAGATGTAGCTCAAATCATTACACCAGCTACTCCAAATGCGGGTAGAAATAAGATCTACACCAAGACAGGCGGAAAACTATTTGTTCTTGGTTCTGCTGGACAAGAAGCTGTTATTCAAACGGTGTACACCAATACCATCACCTCACACGCTACGCCTACAATCAACACTGATACTACAGACATCTTCACGATCACTGCTCAAGCAGAGGCTATTACCTCAATGACTACTAACCTTTCAGGAACTCCAGTAAACGGACAAAAGCTAATCTTTCGTATTAAAGACAATGGCACAGCTCGCTCAATCACTTGGGGTTCTAGTTATTCCCCAGCAGGGGCAACTACAACTACACTGGGTAAAACGCAGTACAACGGCTGTATTTATAATTCAACATCCTCTAAGTGGGATATAGTAACTACATTTAACGAAGCATAATATGAAATTAAACTACACAGATAATGTTCTCGAAACAGCGGGTAGAGTTCACTGGCAGGACTTAATTGAATCAGAAGATGATATTCTAACTTTCGTTAAAAAACTTGAGCAAAGAACAGGACTTAAATTCATGGCTCATAAAGAAATGGACACTCTCAATGGTTTTGTAACCAAACTTCCAGTGGGCTATATAGTTTCTATTTATGGAGTTGATAAAAATTCAGATAAAGAAGGCTCTCACATCTTTAAAAGTGTAAAAGTATCCAAGGAAATGGAGAATAAAATCTATGCCAGCCTTTGAAAAACACATAGCTCTTTCAATAGGGACATCAGTTGGACTTTTTACTATTTCTACAACTTCTAATTCCTATGTAGAACCTGCTTATCCGTCTTATGTTTTAATTGATACATCCAAATATACAGGCGGTACATACTACTATGAAGCTGTAATCAAAACATCGGCGGCTACTGGATATGCAACTCTTTGGGATAATACTGCGGCAGCGGCAGTTTCGGGAGGGGAGGTTTCAACAACCTCAACAAGTGTTGTTAGGGTGCGAAGTGGCTCACTAACCCTAACAAGTGGAAACATTTTTACAGATAGAATTAAAAATGATGGCAGTAATACTACGACTTTTTACGGAGGCAGAGTTGTCGTAGAACAAAATGCAGAAGCTATTGTTAATACCGAAACTCAGGCTCTTGTATTTGCCTACAATACGCAAACTACAACTTCGTCATCCTTTACTGATATTGCCACAATCGGAATGTGTTTTTATCTGCACACAGATGCAAATTGGGATGGAACACAAACCAGATATTTTGAAGCCACGATGAAAACTTCGGCAGCAACAGGTTACGCCAATCTTTCAACAGTTGCTGGTTCGGCAGTTGCAAGTTCAGAAGTATCTACAACCTCTACGAGTTTTACTAGGGTAAGATCTGGTGCAATTACCTTAGTAAATGCAACTGTGTATAAAGCAATGTTCAAGAATGATGGATCAAATACTACAAGTCTTAATAGTGCCAGAATTATTATTCAGCAATCGGCAAGTCCTACAAAATCAGAGGCATATAATCCTGCTAGTATAGTTACCTTCGCATTTTCAGCTACGGCTGGAACATTTGGAGATACACTTGGAAGATTTTATTACGACTCAACTAAATGGACTGCGGATACTATATCTTGGTATGCGGAATACTCAAGAAATTCCGGCATTTCGTCAGGTGTGCTGGAAATGTATAACATTACGAGTGCAGTAAGAACAATAGGATCTAATGTAACAACGGCTGTCGATACTACAAGACAACGATCTGGTGCTTTGACAATGCCTACAACACAAAACATGACATTTAGGGGGGATAGTCAGGCAGGCACTATTTATACATCTGTTTCTCATCTGATAGCGGTTTTGGTTTGGACAAACAAACCTAGTAACTTCTTCCTAATGTTCTAAAACTATGTCAAAAAAAAACCCAACACCAGACTACGCACCAAGTATGCAAAACAATGAAACAATACCAATGCAAACAAGGGTCACGTATACAGAGACTCCACAGCGTAGTAATAACGAGATTATCTTATCTCCAAGCAAGATCATATCGGGGGTTATTGGTTCGTTACTTGTTGGCGCTATTCTTGGCGGTATTGCTTTTATTCGGGTCAGCGATTCCACTGCAATCAAAGTTTCTATCAACGCTGCTACCATTGAGGAACTTAAAAAAGATACTGTGTCTCAAGCTGAATTCGAACTCACACTTGACCGTCTGGGAAGAATTGAGTCAAAAATTGATAAACTGCTCGAGAAATAGTGTAGAATAAATAAAGGTTACTTATGACACTTAATGAATATAAACTCTACGCCCTTACCAAGAAGCAGATCGAATATCACAGCTTTAACCCTAACGCTAAGTTTGACAGACACTTAGTAAACAGTTATAATAAGTCATATGCCATTCAAAAAAGGACTTATTGGATACTGGGCTGGTAAAAAAAGACCTGATATCTCTGCTATGCGCAGGGGTAAAAAGTTATCAGAAGAACATAAGAGAAAATTAAGTGAATCGCATAAGGGTAAAAAGTTATCAGAAGAACATAAGAGAAAGATCGTAGAAAACTTAACAGGTAGACCAGTAAGTAAAGAGACTAGAGAAAAAATAGGAAATGCAAATAGGGGTATAAAAAGCGGAAGTTGGAAGGGAAACAATGCTGCCTATAGAAGTGTACATTGTTGGGTTGTAAATAATTGGGGAAAAGACGGAGAATGTGAGAGTTGTGGATCAAAAGAATATTTAGACTGGCATAATATAGACTGCAAATATTCTAGGGAACGAAAAGATTGGATGAGGCTCTGTAGAAAATGCCATATGACACTAGACGGGAGAATAAAAAAATGACACTACAAGAATACAAACTATATGCCCTCAAGGTTAAGCAGATCGAATATCACAGCTTTAACCCTAACGCAGTCTTTCAATGTGTGGATAGCGTTAATTTTTACATCGTCAAGGTCTGGGGACTTAAGGCTATCATTGGTACAGATGCTAAAGACTTCCCCGAAAAACTATCTACCGGTATAGAGTTTATTAAGAACACTGTAGACTACCTACCCGAAGCTGGAGAAGTAGCCGTCTGGTCTGGTAAAGTCGGAGGAGGGGCAGGTCACATCTCAGTAGTACTAAAAAAAGGTCTACAAACCACCTTTCAATCACTAGACCAAAACTGGAGTAAGCCATTATTCATCACCGAGGAAAAACATAGTTATACAAATGTACGCGGATTTCTCCGCAAAAAGGAATCTATGCCATTAGCAGACCCACTTAAAGAATGCTTATCACAACACGCTAAGCTCGTAGCCGAGGCAACCAAGAAAGAGACGGAAATCAAGGGTTTAAAGACCTCTCTTGAGGAAAATAGTGGTCAAATCACTACCCAAGAGGTAGAAATAGCCACTTTGGGTAAACAAGTTTCTGCATACAAAGGTGAAGTCACCAAAAAAGAAAACGAGATAATCGAACTAAATAAGAAACTGACTGAAAAGCCTTCGGGTTTCTTTGTTGGAAAGCGCAAAATGCTTGTCGGTATTCTTACGCCTATCGTTGTCGCAATAGTTAAGATCTTTTCTACTAAACTTGGAGTTGAGTTAGATGCGCAAGAAATGCTGTATTTGATACTAGCAGGGCTTGCCTACATTGGTGTTGAGGGTGTCAAAGACCTTACCGTTGCTGTTAAGAGCATAGAAAACACCGATACAGCAACAAAGTGATCTTTAAATAGTTTTTTGGCAGTATCTTGGACTGTCTGCTAACAAAGGAGCTGACATGAGCATTGAACTCTGGGGTTAACTATCAAAAAACACCATCAAACGAGGAGTTAAAAAATTATGAAATACACAGCAGTTTTTACACACATTAGCGAAGTTGATAATTTGGGACGGCTAGACGTAGCTTTTGAGCTTCGTGGTGGTTCTAGTATTATCACCGCTGGAACAACTGGTGCTAAACTTAATGAGTTAAAAAACCCATCTTTGATTATTAATCATAAAATCATTATTTAAGCAGATATGAATATTGAGCAACACCTCGATATCTTTGAAGCCGGTCGTCCTTCCATGAGGGAGAACAACGCTGACCTTTTGCTTCTGGGTGTATTGGCAGAGGGGGAGTTTCATGAGTTTATCAATGCCTGGCTTGATCTGATCGCCAATCCTACCCAAGAAACCGCACAAGAAGTTGGCCAAGAAGCAGCTGATGTCAGCCTCTATTTAGCACAGTGTATGCGTTCAATCGGATCTACCCTAGAGGGCGAAATGCTCGACAAAATCGCCTACAACACCTCAAGATTCCTTTCAGCAGACTTTCAAGAGAAACCATACGCTCAGGGCTACGGCGAGTCTAAACAGTGGGTTAAAGACGTGGGATGGAAGAAGTCCTATTACATGGAGCCACGAATAGAGTATGCGGTTGGAAAGCCATGAACGAAACGCACAGGAATAGACCAAAAACCTGTGAGTTCACCAAAGAGGTAAAGATTGAAGCCCTCAGAAAAGCAGGGTGGTGTTGTGAAGAATGTGGCATCAAAAAGAAGGATACTGTAGATGGCTATCTCGAGATTCATCACCGAGTAGGTATTGCCATTGCCCTGCATAATCATCCGGAACTCTCACACGCCATGATAGCCTCAATAGCCAATGCCGTAGTGCTGTGTATTCCTTGCCACGACCTCATGGATAGAGAAGATCCTAAGCACCATAAAGAGTACGCCGTTGAGCTTCGTAGTATGTTTGTGAGGCAAATGCAACTAGAGCTTGCATTTAGAGGTTAGTCCTTTTTCATTGTATTTATCCTTAGAGGTTAGTAAATCGTTTAATTCTATTGTTTCTGTTTCTCCTTTAAATTCTACCCAAATGTGTCGCTTTTCTACTGTTCCATATAAAGCACACACTCCATAAGGTTTATCTTCTCTATCTACTCCGCATCTTAAACAAGTGTTTTTCATAGTTAGTCCTTCATTGTCCTAAATAGTTTTTCTGGCCTACAGTATGTGCACACGTCCACGGTGTCCATTTCTTACCGGCTCTAGTGAATACTTTGTATGCTACATCTACATTAGTTTTCCAGTCAAACAACTCTTCACCACCCCAGTATTCCGAGTTAAGCTGGAATATTCCTCGGTCAATTGTTCCGTTTGTATTATGATTTGTGGCTTTAGGATTAAAGTCGTGATTTTCGCACTTATTAATGACAGTAATGGCATCAGCTGCATCATCACCAAATACCTCTATAATGTACGCCATAATCTGTTGTTTTTCTGTCGTGAACTTCCGATCAACCTCAACCTCTTTGATTACTTCTATGCGTTTTTCGATCTCTACCACCTGAATCTCATTGTTTGTTAGTGCTTTAACAGGGTTGAGAGCAACTAGTATGCCACCTATATTAGAGGATATATACAAGGCGATTAAGATGCTTAAAAAGAACAACCTAAGTCGCAGGCGGTGAGGTTGGTGTTTATACCATTTACGCCATCCCATGCGCTTAATAAATAGTGGGTTTGTTCTTTGTGAGTTTTTTTGCATACTCTATTTATATACCGTTGTTCAACGGTTGTAAAGTAGCAGAATTAGTCGAGTTACTCCTTTTTGAGCGTCTTTTTGTAAATAGGCTTCGTGCCTTTAAGAGGTAAGATGATGGTGTACTCACTAGTAAATCCCATCTTTTTATTTTGTTTATTGATATTCCACAGGACATCTACCATCTCGCCAAAAGTGCTATATCCTTTTCTTTTTATTAGATAGCCGTGGTCGGTAATTGTCGCATTCAAAGCCCCCTCAACCCCCCTTCCTATTGTTGCCATAAATTTAACTATTTCTTCATTTCGTTTCATAGGTTAGTCCTTTTTAGCTCTCCTGCGCATTTGATTTCGACGTTCTTTATCACGCTCAAGTGCTTTAGTCATACTCAAGCCATTTCTCATGTCTGTATGTACTCGACGTGCTATCTCAATCCAGAGAGCAGCAGAGGCCAAGCTTATTGTGTGTTTCTTGACAAGTTGGTATTGAATGTCAACAAAATCGACCATTTCGATTAGTTGTGAAATGATCCACTCAATAGTTTCCGGAGTCCATTTCGGCTTAAAGGTGTGTGTATCGGTACGCTCTTGTTCGCTGTGCCAGTTGTTTTTTGTCATAGGTTATTCCTTTGGCTTATATCCTAAATTGATACCTTCTTTAACTATTATTCTCTTGCCAGCCCAGAAGTCATTGAGTCGCTTCAAGTAATCTTCCCTCAATGTCTCATCTTTAATGATGTACCCAATTGTCATGTGTGGTTTGTAACCAGTAAACGTGTTGATGTGTGGCAAGAACTCCAAGCGGTTGTGACCCTCCATAAGCTCTGGAGTGACTTTAATATGTGCAACAAGACAGTAATATGGCTCATCCTCGTAAGGACTCTCAAAATAGCCAATATGGTCAATCTCGACAGTATCCATTTTCCAACCATCTAAAACTGCTTCAATGTGCTTTTCCCAGTTATGTGCATTATCTAGTAATCCATAGAGCAGAGTAATGTGGGGTACTCTTCCAGCTACCCAGCCATCAATCCATTTGCGGTCTGGATTGCTTGAATAATATAAGTCCTCGGTGGTTTTTACCATTCTACCCATACTTCCAAGTGGTTGTAAATCAAGCATGACACAGCCCAGAGTATCCAACTTGATGTCTAGTTTTTTGTACACTTCCTCAAAGTTGTGTGAGTTAGGTTGTTTCATGTTAATACCTTTCATCTAAGATATATTTATCTAGTAAATATGCTACTTCCCAAGCTGGATTGACTTGATCCATTCCTATTCCGTTAATCGCCTTAGTTCCGTCTTTAGAGATTGCAATAACTACAAACATTTCATAATCATTTTCTTTTGATTTGTATACTTGACCTATTTTAACTGGTAGTTTTGTGGTGTCTGTCATAGGTTAGTCCTTTTTATCTAAATATTCCAATTCCACAAGAGTGTTAGTACGACCAAGAAAACCAGTCCAAAGATAAAAAGACCACGCGTTATGGAAGCATCTTCCTCATCTTGACGTTTTTTCTCATCAATGAGCTCTTGCTCGAACTTTTTGTAGGCGTTTGTTTTTTGTTTCATATTTTTAGTCCTTTTTAGTTTTATTTGTGTTTAATAACCCAAGTATTCTTTACATTTTCTACAAATAAATCCCTCTTTATTGAACTTTTCAATTCTCTTACTTAGATTTTCTGTTACAGATTGTCCAACTTCATACCTAGATTTAACTGTACCGTCATCGTTCTTGTTAAAGGTACTTATCGTTTGGCACTCATCAATTGTTCTTGTTTTCTTTTTATCGCATTTTACGCAAATACCTTTTATTACTTGCTTTATTTTAATTTCTTCAAAATTTATCATTGTCATAGGTTAGTCCTTTTTGGTTATATTTAAATAATTTAGTACTGGATGATTCACCCATTTATTGCAGATAAAGTTGCATAGTGTAATTCTGTTTTTAACTGCTCTTGACCATTCGGTGTCTTCTTTCAGCATTTCAATAGTTTTCTCGTTAGTGAATGGCTGTTTTTCAAATCTCTTTTCTACACCAAGCATATTTCGGTATGGTCTAAAGACTTGCTCTAGCACAAATTTATCTGCATCAATTATTTCTTCTGTCATGAGTTAGTCCTTCTTAGTTACTGATTTGTTTAGAGATGAGAGGAGGTCAAAAACTCGTAAAAGCATATTCATCTGCCCGCTTGCAAATATCTGATTTTGAGAAAGGTTGTTTGGTGGCGGTTCAACTGTTGGTGTAATAATTTTCGGCAAGTTCTCTCTCACCCTCTCCCTTTCTTCTGCCCTGGCTATGGCTAGTTCATCGGCTAGGAAAATCTTCAATTCTTCATAATAGGCATAACCATCGGTGGTAAAGTCGGCACACAAACCAGTATCTGGGTTTTCTGACCATTCTTTTAACCTACGCTCAACATCTTCTGGTAGTTTTATTGTGTCTGGCATATTTATTTTTCTTTAAGATTTCTGAGCAATTCATGTTTTGCTCCGTTGCAGACTTCCACCCGATCTTGTAGACAATTCCACATTGTGTTTTCTTGGCCACACATATCGCAGTTCGTTCCATCTATAATATTTGCAATCCGCTCTCGTTCTTCTGCTACAGCTTTGGCTAGTTCTTCTTGGATTGCAAACTCAACTTTGGCTCTGTACTGTTTGTCATCCATTGAACCTTTGCGGCAGTTGCAAATACTATCTAGTACTTTTTGTGTGTCTGTCATAGGTTAGTCCTTCTTCGTTAAATACGCCTCTAAAATATCTCTCACCTGCTCAGCAGTCATAGTAAGTGGTACATCGTAGTCGTTGAACACTTGTAGTAGTTCGAGTAGGAGTTCGTCTTGTTTTCTTTTTTTAGTCCAAGCAATCTGGTTTGCTATATAATCAACAATGTGTTTATAGTTAGGAATAAATCCAAGCCTTTTGTTCGGTCTTTTATTTACCATTTCCCAAATCATTCCGCTCAATTCAATTTTCCATGTATCCATTAGTGCTTCAATGGTTATTCCTTCAATGGTTAGTTCGTCTGGCATAGTTAGTCCTTTTTAGCTAATTTTAACTGGCTTATATTCTTCATAATCTATGATCTCGCCCAGAAGTTCATAAGACATCAACTCAACTGGTTGCATAAAATCTTTTCTGGTTATTTGATTGAACATAAATTGAATCTGATCTTCTTTGCAGTGGAAATAAAGATTAGATATCCTATATCCACATTTATAAGTAATTTGCCACAATGCTTTTTGTTCTGGTCCCATATATTTCTTTCCGCCTTTCGGCTATTATTCCTTAACTATTTTATATCCAGCTTCTTTGAGTAGTTTTATCGCCTCGGCTGTTTTGGCAGATTTTACATCTGGTGCATTTTTGAGGGTGTAGTAGCTTTCCATTTCATCAAAGGTGTAAATTGCACTTGCCGCCTTTTTGAATTCATCGGCATACGAAAGCAAAATCGTACTCCGCCACCTCTCAAGTACCATATATTCACGACTATCACAAACCACCACATCCCCAACCTGAGCATCTCTGACTGTTTTGGTGTGGGGTTCGAGGTCGGAGAAGGATATACACCAGAAATAGGATTTATCTTCACTCCAGAAGTCTGGATTAGTGCTGCCATCATCATCTTTGAGCGAGATAATCTCGCCTACATTAAAGTAGTTATTTCTTTCAATCACTGTGAATCGGTCTCCTACTTTTAGGTTGTTTGGTCTTTGCATATTATTCCTTCTTGTTTTTTTCTCTTGATGCAATCAGCCATACTGTAATTGGCGTAATCATCACAAAAAGCTCGAATCCACTACCATCAGTGAATAGAAGCCAGACTGCGTACGCGGTTAAATATCCTGTAATGAATAACGAGTAGTACCACATAAATTCTTTTTTCATAAAGTTTTTGCTTTCTCCCGAATATAATTAGTAACTTTTACAAGCATGTCCTGAGTAGCTCTAATAACCGTTGAAGCCTCGTTGCTTTTTACTGCTGGCATACCAATTTGCTCAATCATGCTTGCTAGTTCCAGTAACTTTTCTTTGTCCGGTGCGAGTAGCTTTTTGCGGTCTTGATCTTCTTGAGCCTTTTTGAGGGTGTCGAGTCGCGTGGCTTCTGCTGCTTCTTTTTGTGCCTGCGCGTCTTTTTCAGCTTTGGCTCTAACCTCGACTATTTCTCTGGCTTTGCGCTCAGCGTCAAGTTTTCTGGCTTGATCAGCTCGCTCTTTGGCAAGCTCTTTTTC
>Ga0163151_10006215_pt1 | contig 14671 bp, 17 predicted proteins | sample OliLakLV19MP5IB2_FD_145596 | JGI IMG/M metagenome (GOLD analysis project Ga0163151, IMG submission 145596) | Freshwater microbial mat bacterial communities from Lake Vanda, McMurdo Dry Valleys, Antarctica - Oligotrophic Lake LV.19.MP5.IB-2 | ecosystem: Environmental > Aquatic > Freshwater >...
GGGGTCATGCTCGATTTCCTGCGCCGCAAAGTTCCGGAAAACTGGGCCACCTTCCGCGACACCGTCACCGATAATTTCCGCGTCATCTCGCCAAAGGATTTTCGGGTTATGGCGTGAACTGGGTATATTTAGATTTTCTAGCGCGCTGAATAGTGTATGCACTTGCTAGCCCGATGGCTATTCCAATAGCTACCCATTCACCCATGTCGCCTGTTGCTGCTCCAATTGCAGCGCCAAGTCCTGCACCGATCGCCGCGCCAAAACCCATGATCTTGTTCATACATGCCTCCGTGCGCCACTTTATACGAATGCGACGTCAGATTTACCAGTTCAACCAGCGTCCATCCTGAGCATTTCAAACTGCGATACAGCCAATTGGCAGATTTCAGAACAGCTCCCGTTGCGGCGCTGCCTTCGCAGGCTTGGGCGCTCTCGCCGGTTTGGCCTGCTCGTCCATCGACCACGTGCCGCCGTCGTCGAAGGTTTGCAGGACGGTTTTCACCTCTCCCGGCGTTGCGCCTGTTTCGCCCAGCCACATCGCCCAGGTATCGCGTGGCAGGATGGCGGGCATGCGGTCGGTGATGCGCGCGATCAGTTTGTTCGCGGGCACTGTCACTTGAACGAATGTCGCTAGCGTTTCGCTCCCGCTGCGCCACTCTTCGCAGATCACGGCGATGGCGATGGGTTGGCCGTCATGGGGCGTGATCACCCATTGTTTGGTACGGCCGTTCGGTAGTTCCTCACCTTCGTTGAAGGTGCGAACCATGAGGATGCCGCGCGCTTGCGCGAAGGCGTTGGCGAAAGTCGGAAGCCTGTCCACGGTCTCGCCGCGCGCGTGCATATGTTTGGGCTGGCCCGGTGCGGCTGCGTGTCTGTCCGCAAAGCCCCAGCGCATCGCCACCATCTCGCGCTGCCCGTCTGTTCCCAAGCGCATGATGTGTGCAAAGCGCATCGGCGTTGAGGTGACGACGCTGTCGGTGGGGTCAATTGTCAGCGGCTGGGAGAACGCATGAAGCTCGGACCACGAGGACATTTGCGTAAACTTCCCGCACATGGGATCAGCTCGCCGAAATGTCTGCCTGATGCAGGCCGAAGATGTTGCCATCCGGATCCTTGACATAGGCGACCCAGCCCACATGCGGGATCGCCATCTTGGCCAGCGCCAATCTACCTCCGCCGTGCACGGTCATTCGTCAATGTCGGCCATGATGTCTGTTACAATCTGTTGCGCGATCATGTCGATACCCTTGCGTAATGCCGCAAGAATGATTTCGGGATGGGCTTGCAACTCTTCCGATTTGTCGAAACCAAATTCCGCAGGCGGGCGCAAAATGGTCCGGCCAATTGTTTTCGCGTACATGTCGTACATGTAGGTATCGCCGATCAGCCGATCGCGCGTCGTCCCATCGTAGAGGCGAAAGCGAACCAAAAGGTTGGGACCGATCTTGCTCTCTTCCAGGCGGCGTTCATAGCGAGCGTCGTCTATGGAAATTTGCAGTGAAGACGTGGGCCATGGATGAGGGTCAGCGCCAGTCAAGTATGCGACGACGCCTTTGGCGGCAAAGGCCTTTTGTATTGCCACGCCAAGCTCATCACCCAACTTGAGATTCTGCAGATTCGATGGGTCAGCAGGCGTAGATCCTGCACCCGCCGCCGCTCCAATCGCGATTTCCGACGAAAATTTTCCGTCCCTCAGCGAAATAGTTTCAGGGTTGGGAGGTCCCATAACCTCTACGACTGCGATGGCGGCGCGAGGTGTCGCTGCCGCAGGTTGCGCAACGCCGAGTATCGCTGCCAGCGTCAACCCGATCGCACGTTGAATGTGAACATATACCATTGCTTGCGCCCCCTCGCATAATCAGGATCGGACTGTAATACCGGATGCGCCGGGCCTGCAATTAAATAGTGCCTGCAGGGTTTCCCGGCAACAAGGCGCCGGCCATCAGATCCAGCGTCGAACCTTCGCGCGATATTTGCGATAGGCGTCTGCGTGCCGTTGCTCCAAAAACACTTCCTCGCAGCGTATTTGTACTTCGATCGAGATATAGGCCGCAACCAGCATGGTCGACGTAACCGCGCTGGGCGACCACAGTGTTAGTCCGGTCACAAACAGCAACATGCCCAGAAAAATCGGGTTGCGCGACAGTGCGAACGGACCGGTCGTGCGCAGCGGCGGAGCGTCCGCGGGAATGCCAATGCGCCACGAATTTCCCATCGCAAACTGCGCATAGCCCGTCCATGCAACACCAAACGACATCAACACCAGACTCACAACCTGCGTCGCCGGGGTCTTGGCCCACGCCAAAAGGCCAAGCGATTGTTCGGATTGCGGCCATAGCGCGAGCGAAAAGAAATAGCCCGCCATGCCCAACGCGACGACAAGAAACAAATAAGCGACAAACCGAAGCAATGGATCCTTGTGATCGATGACATATGGATTGACCCCGGCTGTTCGTCGCAACCACAGACTACGGGCAGCCGTTACGGTGACAAAGGCAAGTCCAAACGCCAAGGGCGTCAGGGCAGAGTTCATCTCAAATCTCCATGGGTTGCATGTGCGTGTTTGCCGTTGCGCGCATCTTCCGCCAGTTCCGCCAGGGCTGCGCGTATTGTCAGCACTGACGAGCTTAGTGCCAGGCCTGCCATGATCAGGGCCACTGCGATGTCGGGCCACAGTGTGCCGGTGCCGAAGACGCCGATGGCTGCGACCATCACGGCTACATTTCCGATGGCGTCGTTGCGAGTGCACAGCCAGACTGAGCGCATATTGGCGTCGCCCTCGCGGAACCTGTAGAGCATCAACGCGACGCCGACATTGGCCACGAGAGCCATGAAGCCCACCACGCCCATGGTCATCGCGTGCGGCGGGGCGCCATTTGCGATGCTGATGGCTGATGCGCCAAGCACCCAGATGCCGAACAATCCCATGCTGATGCCCTTCACCAAGGCTGCTCGTGCGCGCCACGCGAGCGCCAAGCTGAGAACCGAAAGGCTGAGGCCGTAATTCGCCGCGTCCCCGAAAAAGTCCAGTGCGTCGGCCTGCAACGAAACTGAGCCCGCTGCCAGTCCCGACGCGGCCTCGACCACGAACATCACCAGATTGATGATGAGCGCCAACCATAGAATGCGCCGGTACTCGGAGGAGGTGCTGGGATTGGGTGGGTGACAACATTCGTCCATGTCTCATTCTCCTTGGCAGCGTCGGCTAAATCCTACATCCTATAGTCGCTGTAGCTTCAAGGAGTAAGAAATGGCGCAAGACTTGACGATTGGCGGGCTGGCCAAGCATGCCTCAACGAAAGTGCAGACCATCCGATTCTATGAGCAGGAGGGTTTGATGCCCAAACCCGCGCGCACCTTTGGCGGTCAACGCCGGTATACAAAGCCGCACGCCGACCGCCTCGCCTTCATCCGCCACGCGCGTGAGCTCGGCTTTCCGCTTGACGCGATCAAGGAACTGTTGAGCCTTTCGGACCGGCCCGACCAGTCGTGCGAGCGCGTCGACCACGTCGCACGCGATGTGCTGGCCGATGTCGAGGCCAAGCTTGTGCGGCTGGAGGCGCTGCGCGGTGAACTGCGCCGCATGATCCGCCAATGCCGCCACGGCCGCGTCTCGGAGTGCCGGGTTATCCGCGTGCTGGCCGATCACTCGCACAGCAATTGCTTGTCGAAAGGGCATGAATAGGCAATTGTCGCCCGGCAATTGGGAACCCCTATTCGTGTCACACGCTGAAACAACAAAACTGCTCATCGCTCTATTTGAAGCCTTCAATGCCCATGACGCGGCGGCTGTCGTTGCGCTGATGACGGATGACTGTGTTTTTGAGGCAGCCGCCGGACCAGAGGCTTACGGCGCCCGGCACGTTGGCAAGGCAGCGGTGCGCGCGGCGTTTGAGAATGTGTGGGCCTTGATGCCGGACGTGCAATGGGAAGTTCAGCGTCACTATCATGTTGGTGACCGCGCCGTTTCCGAGTGGCTGTTCAAAGCAACGCGCGCCGATGGTGCGCGCATTGAAGTGCAAGGCTGCGACCTGTTCACGCTGCGCGATGGCAAGGTGGCGCTCAAGCAGGCGTTCCGCAAGGAGCGGCCGGTGTCCAAGTCCTAGGCGCCCGCCGATGCAAAACTACGACCCTCAGCATGATCCAATTGCCGACGCGGGACCCGGACACAATCGCGACTACGCGCCGACCTATTGGATTGCGACGGCTGGTGCGCCTCCGCCCGACGACGGGCCGATCAGCGGTGACCTCGACGCCGATGTTGTTGTGATTGGCTCCGGCTATACAGGTTTGTCCTGCGCCATTCATTTGGCGAAGGAGCACGGCATCAAAGCGACGGTGCTGGAGGCCAACACGGTGGCCTGGGGTTGCAGTACGCGCAACGGTGGCCAGGCGCAGATTTCTTCGGGGCGTCTGAAGCGTTCACAATGGATTGCGCGCTGGGGTCTCGACACGGCGAAGAAAATGCACACCGAAGTCGCCGAAGCGTTCGATGTCTTTCGCGATCTCATTCGCGACATCGACTGCGAGCCGCAGGATGGCGGGCACCATTATATTGCACACAAGCCAAACCGCATGGCGGCGCTTGAGGCGGAATCGAAGCTGCTCAACGAAACCTTTGGCTACCGGACACGCATTCTGAGGCGCGACGAGATACATCGCGACTATGTGCTCGATCACGAAGCGGCAGGTGCCATGCATGAGCCGGATGGCATTGGTGTTCACGCGGCCAAGCTTGCTTTTGGTTATCTGCGGATGGCGCGCGGGCTTGGTGCCAAGGTGCACACGGCAAGCCCTGTCACCGGTTGGAAAACGATCAACGGTGTGCATCATCTGACGACGCCCGGCGGCACGGTTCGCGCGCGTGTGGTGGCGATTGCGACAGCCGCTTATACAGCGCCGGGGATGCACGCGCTGACCCGCCATCGGCTGATGCCGATCCTGTCGAACTCGATTGTGACCCGGCCGCTGACGGCAGACGAACTCACGGCGTGTAACTTCAAGACAAAACTCGTTCTCACCGACACGCGCGTGCTGCGTCATTATTACAGGCTGCTGCCGGACAACCGCGTCCAGATCGGCAGCCGCAGCGCCATCACGGGTGCCGACGCGGGAAATCCAAAGCATTTGAATGGTCTCAAGGAAGGCCTCTTTCGGAAGTTTCCGGTGCTGCGCGGCATCGACATTGACTATTCGTGGTGGGGCTGGGTCGATGTCAGTCACGACATGATGCCCCGAATTTTTCAGCCTGATCCGAAGCAGAAAATCTTTTATGCCATGGGTTACGGCGGCAATGGCGTGATGTATTCGGCCCAGGCTGGCCGTCGGATGGCGCAGATGATTGCGGGGAAGGGGCAAACCCTTGATTTGCCGATTTTCACCTCGCCCCTGCCCGGCCGCAGTCTACTCACCCCCTTCCGCCGCCTCGGCCAACGCGCGATGTATGTGTGGTATCAGTACAAAGACGAGCATCGCTAGGAAGAGTGGAAGTTTCACCACGAAGGCACAAAGGGCAAGAAGGAGTCACAAAGAAGAAAACGATGTACTGCTTGTTTGGGCGCGAAACGCACCCGATCCTTTTTCTTCGTGACTCCTTCGTGCCCTTTGTGCCTTCGTGGTGAAAGTACTTGCTTCCTAAAACCCCCATAGGATCCGCTTCCATGAAAATGACCACCGAAGAGGCCTTCGTTAAAGTACTGCAGATGCATGGCATCGAGCATGCGTTTGGGATTATTGGCTCGGCGATGATGCCGGTGTCGGATTTGTTTCCGAAAGCCGGGATCACATTCTGGGACTGCGCGCATGAGGGCAATGCGGGGACGATCTGCGACGGCTATACGCGGGCGACCGGCAAGATCGCAATGGCGATTGCGCAGAACGGTCCTGGCATCACAAACTTCGTGACGCCGGTCAAAACAGCGTACTGGAACCACACGCCGATGCTATTGGTGACACCGCAGGCAGCCAACAAGACCATCGGTCAGGGTGGCTTCCAGGAAGTCGAGCAGATGGCGCTGTTTCGCGACATGGTCGCCTATCAGGAAGAAGTGCGCGACGCATCGCGGATTGCCGAAGTTCTGAACCGGGTCATCCAAAAGGCGATCCGCTTGTCGGCTCCTGCGCAGATCAACGTGCCGCGCGATATCTGGACGCAGGTGATCGATATCGCCCTGCCCAACATGACTGCGTTCGAACCGCCTGCGGGAGGCGCACGCGCCATCTCCGAGGCAGCGAAACTCCTCTCGGCTGCGAAGTCCCCTGTGATCCTGTCCGGTGGCGGCGTGGTCATAGGCAATGCCATCGCAGAGTGCGTGGTGCTGGCCGAGCGCCTCGATGCGCCGGTGTGCTGCGGCTATCAGCACAATGACAGCTTTCCCGGCAGTCATGCGCTCGCGGTGGGGCCCTTGGGATATAACGGCTCGAAGGCGGCGATGGAGCTGATTGCCAAGGCTGATGTCGTGCTGGCGCTCGGCACACGATTGAACCCTTTTTCCACCCTGCCCGGCTATGGAATCGACTATTGGCCAAAGGCGGCCAAGATCATTCAAGTCGACATCAACGCCGACCGCATCGGGCTGACCAAGCCCGTTACGGTTGGCATTTGCGGTGACGCCAAACTTGTGGCGCGTCAACTCCTTGCGCAACTCTCGCCCGCAGCGGGCAACATCGGGCGCGAGGAACGTAAAGCGCAGATCCATCAAACAAAGTCGGCCTGGAAGCAGGCGCTTTCCAGCATGGACCACGAAGACGACGATCCGGGAACGCACTGGAACGCCGAGGCCCGCAAGCGCGATCCTGAACGCATGTCCGCCCGTCAAGCCTGGCGCGCGATCCAGGCAGGTCTGCCGAAGAACGCCATCATCTCAAGTGACATCGGCAACAATTGCGCCATCGGCAACGCTTACCCCACGTTTGAGTCTGGCCGCAAATATCTCGCCCCTGGCATGTTCGGTCCTTGTGGCTATGGCTTTCCATCGATCATCGGCGCCAAAATCGGCTGTCCGGATGTGCCGGTGGTTGGCTTTGCCGGCGACGGCGCCTTTGGCATTTCAATGAGCGAGATGAGCTCGATCGGACGCGAGGAATGGCCGGGCATCACCATGGTCATCTTCCGCAACTACCAATGGGGTGCGGAAAAGCGCAACACCACGCTGTGGTACGACAACAACTTCGTCGGCACCGAACTTGACCCGCATTTGAGCTATGCAAAGGTGGCCGAAGGTTGCGGCCTCAAAGGCTTGACGGTCAGAACCCAGGCCGAACTGACGGCCGCCCTGATCAAGTCCTGCGAGGAGCAAGCGAAGAAAGTCTCAACCTTCATCGAAGTGATCCTCAACCAGGAACTGGGCGAACCCTTCCGCCGAGATGCCATGAAGAAGCCCATCGTGGTGGCTGGTATCAACCGCGAGGATATGCGCCCGCAGTGAATGTAACTTTCATTCTATACACGCTCCAAAGGAGATCCTGCACTTGAAAGCTCTCGTCAAATCCCGCGCCGAGCCTGGTCTTTGGCTTGCCGATGTTCCGGAACCAAAGGTCGGCAACAACGACGTGCTGATTAAAGTCCTGCGCACCGGCATTTGCGGCACCGATCTGCACATCTATAACTGGGACGAGTGGTCGCAAAAGACGATCAAGACGCCGCTGGTCATTGGACACGAGTTCGTCGGCAAGATCGTCGAGGTCGGCTCCAACGTCACCGACTACCGCCCGGGTGAAATCGTCAGCGGCGAGGGTCACATCGTCTGCGGGCGCTGCCGCAACTGCATGGCGGGACGCTATCACATGTGCGCCAACACCTCGGGCGTTGGCGTCAACCGCGCCGGTGCCTTTGCCGAATACATTTCTTTGCCGATGACCAACATCTGGCACCACCATGACGGCATCGATCTCGATGTCGCCGCGATCTTCGATCCGTTCGGCAACGCGGTGCACACGGCGCTGCAGTTTCCGGTTCTGGGAGAGGACGTGCTGATCACGGGCGCGGGGCCTATCGGCATCATGGCCGCGGCCGTTGTGCGCCAGGCTGGCGCGCGCTACGTCGTCATCACGGATTTGAACGAGCCGCGTTTGGAAATCGCGCGCAAAATGAAGGTTGACCTTGCGATCAACGTCAAGGAAACGTCGGTCGCCGAGGCGCAAAAGAAACTGGGCATGAACGAGGGCTTCGACGTGGGCCTCGAAATGTCGGGCAACCCGTTAGCCTTCCGCGAGATGCTGAACAATATGTGCCATGGCGGGCGCATCGCGATGCTAGGGATTCCATCGGGCGACATGGCGATCGACTGGAACAAAGTCATTTTCAACATGCTGACGATCAAGGGAATCTACGGCCGCGAAATGTACGAGACCTGGTACAAAATGTCGGTGCTGATCCAATCGGGTCTCGACCTCACGCCGGTCATCACGCATCGTTACCATTACAGCGAATTTGAAAAGGGCTTTGCGGCGATGCGCGCCGGCAACTCCGGCAAGGTTGTGCTCAAATGGAGCGACGTGTGATGTTCGGCGCATTGCAACAACACCTTGTCAATACGCTCGACGACATAAAAACCGCGGGTTTGCACAAGCCTGAGCGCGTCATCGCCACCCCCCAATCGGGCAACATCCGCGTAGCGGGCGGTCCGGACGTGCTGAACCTTTGTGCCAACAACTATCTGGGTTTGGCGAACCATCCCGCCATTGTCAAAGCTGCGCACGAGTCGCTCGACCGCTGGGGCTACGGCGTGGCCTCGGTGCGTTTTATCTGTGGCACGCAGGAAATTCACAAGGAACTCGAACGCCGGATCAGCGAATTTCTGGGCACCGAAGACACGATCCTCTACTCGTCGTGCTTCGACGCCAATGGCGGCTTGTTCGAGACCATTTTGGGCGAGGAAGACGCCGTTATCTCCGACGAGCTCAACCACGCCAGCATCATCGATGGCATCCGCCTCTGCAAAGCCCAGCGCGGGCGCTACAAGAACGGCGACATGGGCGACCTGGAAACGAAACTGAAAGAGGCTGCGGGCGCCCGCTTCCGCCTCATCGCCACCGACGGCGTGTTCTCGATGGACGGCTATTATGCCAAGCTCGCCGACATCTGCGCACTGGCCGAAAAATACGACGCGCTGGTGATGGTCGACGACAGCCACGCCTCGGGCTTCACCGGCAACACCGGCCGCGGCTCCCACGAACGCGCCGGCGTCATGGGCCGCATCGACATCATTACGGGGACACTCGGCAAGGCACTCGGCGGGGCCAGCGGCGGGTTCACGTCGGGCCGCAAAGAAATCATCGACCTCCTGCGCCAGCGCTCGCGCCCCTACCTCTTCTCGAACTCGCTACCGCCGATGATTGCCGCCGCCTCAATCGCGGCCCTTGATCTGCTCACGCAGTCGACGGACCTCATCGATCGCCTGCGCGACAACACAGTATATTTCCGCAGCGCCATAACGAAGCTGGGCTTCAACATCCTGCCCGGCGAACACCCCATCGCGCCGATCATGCTGGGTGACGCGGCTCTCGCCGGACAAATGGCGGAACGCATGCTCGCCAAAGGCGTCTACGTTATCGGCTTTTCCTATCCCGTCGTCCCCCAAAGCAAAGCCCGCATCCGAACCCAAATGTCGGCAGCCCTGACACGAGCGGATTTGGAATTCGCCGTCGGAAAGTTCGCTGAGACGGGACGCGAGATGGGGCTGATTTCTTGAGCCGTGTAGCCGCGACAAGAAAGTTGAGTCACCAAGGCTATCAAGCGTGTCCTTGATGGTTCAATTTTTGAGGACGCTACGCGTCCGCTGGGTGGCCGGGTCAAGAACCCGTTCATGACGAATTGTTTTTGTGAGTCGCGTGTGGTCACTTCGGTCGGCTATTATGAGACAGGAATGGAGCGATGAAGAAACTCCCACCCAATGCACCCCGGTGAAGTTCTCCGCGAACAGTTCCTGAATCCTCTCGCGCTCAAGCCCTATGCGACGGCAAAGATGCTCGGCATCCCGCGCACCCGTGTCGAACGCATTGCAAATGAAACGACCGGCATCAAGATGGACGAGCTTGAGTGCCTTGGTGTCATCGCGTTCACTGGGTGGTAGGGTCACGCTGCCTCCGGACACGAGATCGGCTGATCGGCTGGCTACAAGCTGCCCACCGCTACCCATCGTGGCAGCAGACCGTTCTCGTGCGCCTCGCGTTCGAGCCCCTCGCGGAAGTCGGGATGGGCGAGACCGATCAGCGCCTGCGCACGCTCACTCACCGATTTACCTTTCAGGTTCGTCATGCCGTATTCGGTGACGACATACATCGTGTCTGAACGTGGCGTGGTGACGATGTTGCCGGGCGTCAAATTCAAAACGATCCGGCTTTTGCGCTGGCCCTTCTTCTCATAGGTCGACGACAGCAGCATGAACGACTTTCCGCCCTTCGAGGCATAGGCGCCGCGCACGAACTGTAGCTGCCCGCCGGTGCCGGTCAGATGGCGGTGGCCGTCGGATTCCGAGCACGCCTGTCCCTGCAAATCCATCTGCGTGGTGTTGTTGATCGAGACCGCGTTGTCGTTCTGCATGATGATGTGCGGCAGGTTGGTGTACTCGACCGGATGGATTTCCATCTCGGGGTTGCGCGTGATCGCGTCGTACATGTACTTCGAACCGAAGGCGAAGGTGAAGACCACCTTGCCGGGGTTCAGCTGCTTGCGCGCGCCGGTCACGCAGCCGGCCTTCACCAAATCGATGATGCCGTCGGTCAGCATCTCGGTGTGCACGCCAAGGTTCTTGATGCCGCTTTCGGCCAACAGGCTGCACGCCGCGTTCGGCATGGCGCCGATGCCTATCTGGATGCAGGCGCCGTCTTCGATTTCCGAGGCGAGCTGGCGCGCCACAGCGCGGTCGATGTCGCTCATGGCTGAGTGCGGCAGTTCGGCCAGGCCGATGTTGCTGCCTTCGATGAGGTAGTCGATCTCGCTGATGTGCACGCCGTTTGCCGGCCCGTACACATATGGAATGCCGGGCGAAACTTCGACGATTACCATCTTCGCCCGCTCGATCGTGGCGCGCAACCAAGCGCAAGTCGGCCCGAAGTTGAACATGCCGTGTTCGTCCATCGGCGCGGCCCGAATGATCACGATGTCGGTGGGCGCCAGGAAGCGGCGGTAGTAATCGGGCACCTCGCCCAGATTGAGCGGAATATAGACGGTGCGCCGGGCGTCGTGCTTCACCCGGTCGTAACCGCCGAAATGCCAGTTATAATATTCGAAACTCTTGCCTTCCGGATCGACCTCCAGGATCGCCACCGCGCGTGTGCTCAACACGGCGCGCACCTTGACGCCCCTCAGCTCGCTGGCGCGTGCGGCAAGCGCCTTGTCGAACACATCCGGCTGTAGACTCAGACCGCCATAATCCAACGTCATGCCCGATTCCACCAGCTTGGCCGCCTCGGCCGCCGATATGGTTTTGGCCGGAGCATTGGCGATGCGCTTGTTCATTTTGTATTCCCTGTGGCTTTCACTTGCTGCGAGCTTTAAGGCCCGTTCAACGCCGCTGCAAGCCCTGCCTCGCTGAACGCCTCGACCGGCACGTTATCCGGTCCGACGAGCGGCGCCATGGCAAGCCCCGTTGCCACGGGGTCGCTCATGAACTTGCCATGCAACCGCTCACGTCGAGCTCGCGCTGCCTCGCCGAACTCGCAGTCGCGCACTGTGATAAAGCGTGCTGAAAGGCGCAGCCGGCGCATGCGCTCACACCGTTCTTCGGCGTATGGAGCAAACGCGCCTATGGACCAATCCGCCGTCGATTTAAGAATGTCTCTGACGACACGCACGTCGCGATGCGCGATCGACAGCCCCTGCCCTATTATCGGATCGTTATGGCCCGCCGCATCGCCGATCGCGATCACGCCGGGAACGAACGGTTCGTCCGACCAGGTGTCGTTGTTGGGATAGACGAAGCAGTGGCTGGCGGGTTTGCCGCAGGCGATTGCTTCGGAATGTGGCACGCATGCCAGACGAAACGCGTCAAGGAAACGCTGCGGTGCCTCCTCGCCCATGAAGCGTTCCTTGTCGCCCATCGCCACACCGAGATAGAGCCGCGAGCGGCCATTGCCTTGCGGGAAGACAAGGATGTTTACCTCGCCCGCAGTGCAGATCACCTGCAGATCTTCTGGCCAACCATGCGCATCTTCGACCAACATGCCCGAGAACCAGTGATGCACCGGATCGGCGTTCAACTTGATGCCGACTTGCTGTGCGGTCTTGCCATGGCGGCCATCGGCGGCAACTACAAGGCGCGGACGCAGCTCATGGGTGACGCCTTTATGGTCAAAGCGCACAGTGGGTCGCTCGCCCGGCTCGACATGAACCTTTCGAACTCCACGCAGGAACTTCGCACCTGCAGCAACGGCCGCATCGTCGAGTACGCCGCACAGTTTAGGATGCCCGATGGTCAGCGGCCCTTCATGGCCCGGTATCATTGCCGTAAAATCCAGCGTCAGCGCCTCGGCCGCTGCAGGCTCAAGCGTTTCGTCGTAGCCGATGTGGCGCCCGATCTGATGCGCACCGTGCGCGCGATAGAGATCGTAGAGTCCCAGCGTCTTGGCTTCGTTTACACCCCAGGGCGCCAACCACTCCCCGCGCACCACGTCGCGATGCTGTTCGGTGATTTCGAGCATCAAAACCGAATGACCGGCGCGCGCCATTGTGGTAGAGAACGCAGCACCGGCGATGCCGCCGCCGATGACGAGTATTTCGGGCGTGTTTTTGGCAGTCATGATGATCCTTTGGTCGGCGTCCAATTGTTGTGAACAACGCCCAGTCCCTCTATTGTGTCGTAAACTTGGAAGGATGCAAATATATGAGCGAAACCCATTCCGGAGGATGCCATTGCGGCGCCATCCGCTATCAACTTGCCGGATCGCCCAAAGACGTCGCGCTGTGCCATTGTGTCGATTGCCGGCGCAATGCAGGCGCGCCGGTGATGGCGTGGGCGGGATATCCTGAAGACAGCCTGGTAATGATCAAGGGCGAGGCGAAAGTCTTCAAGTCGACTGGCGCCACGCGCCGCAGCTTCTGCGGCGATTGTGGCACGGGCCTGTTTTATCGCAACGCCGACATTCTGCCGGGCATTGTTGAGGTGCAGCTATCGACGATGGACGATCAGGAGGCGCTGCCGCCGACGGTGCAGATTCAGGTGGCGGAACGGCTGGGCTGGATGAAGACCGCGCATCAGCTGCCCGAGATCCAGAGGTTTCCGGAATAGCCGCTTACGGCGAAGCGGACTTGCCGTCGGCGAGGTCGATGCCGTCGCGGAACAGCTTTCGATGCGCAGGATTACGGAAGAGCGACAGGCGTTCGCGCATGTCGATCGAGCTCACCTGACGGTACCTCGCGATCGCGGCTGCGGCGGCTTGCGTCTGTTGCAGGTGGCCGTAGCACGCGGTCAACAAAGCGAGGTTGAACGACACCGCGGGCTGAAGCTGGATCGCCTCTGTCAACAGCCGCACGGCGTCGTCGAAGCGGCGCTGGTCGAAGCGCGCGAGCGCGATGCCGCTCAGCTGATGGCCGCGATCCGAGGAACTGGGGTTCAGGCGCATCGACGTTTCCATGTGTTCGACGGCCGTGTCCGCCTCGCCCGCCGCCGCGCGCAGCCAGGCGCTCATCATCCAGGCCAGCGACGATCCCGGATTGAGCGCGAGCGAGCGGTCGATGAGCGTGGTCGACATCGCGGCGTCCTCGTCCAACGCCAGATAGATCGTAGCGATCCACGACAACACGTCGGCGTCGTCGGCGGCGAGTTGGATGCCGCGGCTCGCGTAGTCCAAGGCAAGTCGGCGATGATGCGCGAGATCCTCAGCCCACCGCGAGACGAAGATTTGCGAATGCGCGTAACCGGCAACGCTCAAGGCCTGCGCATAGCGCGGATCAAGCGCGAGCGCGCGTTCGAGGAGGTTCAGCGCCTCGAACATCGACTCTTTCTCGTAGGAGTCGACCAGCGCGACCGCCTTCAGATAGAGGTCGTAAGCGTCGATGTTGGCAGTCGGGTGGCGCGCGGCGCGCCTGATCTCCGCGTCGCGGACGGCCGGTTCGATGACACCCGCGACGCTGAGCGCCACGCGGTCCTGCAGCGCGAACACGTCGTCGAGCGTGTCGTCGTAGCGCTCGGCCCAGATTTGCGAACCGTCGGCGGCGTCGATCAGTTTGACCGCGATGCGGATACGGCCGGCGGCTTTGCGCACGCTGCCTTCCAAAATATAACGCACGCCCAGTTCCCGGCCCACGGTCTGCGCGCTGACCGGTTTGTCCTTGAATTGCTGGGTCGAGGCGCTGGCGATGACGAAGATCGAGCGGATGCGCGAGAGCGCGGTCGTGATCTCCTCCATCATGCCGTCGGCGAAGTAGGCTTGCTCCGGATCGTTGCTCAGGTTCGCGAAGGGAAGCACGGCGATCGACGGCTTGGTCGGCTGCGCCGGGCGAGCGGGCTGAGTGGACAGACTGGCAGCGATGCCGGCCAAGGCGAATGGGGACTGTCAGGAATTTTGTGTGGCGGGTCGGTTGCACATTTGAGTTAGGCGGCTTTCATTCGATCACCGAACATGACGGCGAATTGCGCTCTGGCTTGATACCATTCGCGTGACGGCATTTTCCAGTCTTTGGAGAATTTGTGCAAGACGAGATAGATGAGTTTTGTTGCAGCTTCGTCGG
>Ga0163151_10006216_pt1 | contig 14670 bp, 15 predicted proteins | sample OliLakLV19MP5IB2_FD_145596 | JGI IMG/M metagenome (GOLD analysis project Ga0163151, IMG submission 145596) | Freshwater microbial mat bacterial communities from Lake Vanda, McMurdo Dry Valleys, Antarctica - Oligotrophic Lake LV.19.MP5.IB-2 | ecosystem: Environmental > Aquatic > Freshwater >...
TCGCTTCCGGATCCCCTGAAATGTGGAGAGACATTTCGCTGGCCAACCGCAAAAACCTCAGCCGGGTGTTGGGCGTTTTTCTCGAGGATCTGGAAGAATTCAAGATCGCCCTGGATCAGGGGAACGAATCCGCCGTTCAGGAATTTTTTGAGAACGCGAAACTACGCCGCGACTCCTGGCAGGAAAGATCGGCCTCCCTTTCACAGGAGTAATTCATCCATCAGCCCTGTCGAAACTCATGCCCTTACCGAACGCCATTTACATCGAACCGCTCGATCACCCGATTTCTGCAGACGACCAGCCGTTGGAAATCACCGTGCCCGGCTCCAAAAGCATCACCAACCGGGCTTTGATTCTGGCGGCTCTCGGAAACGGAAAAACCATCCTGCGCGGTGCTCTCTGGAGCGAGGACACAGAGGTCATGGTCCAGGCGTTGATGAAGCTGGGCTTTCAAATTTCAGAACCAGAAATCGATCCGGCGGAAGCCTGCAACCGGACACTGAGAATCGAAGGGCTTGGAGGAAGGATTCCGAATGGCGGCAGCAAGAATTCGCCATTGGAACTTCACGTGGCCAATGCGGGAACCGCAGCAAGATTTCTCACCGCCCTGGTTTGCCTGGGTGAGGGGTATTTCCGCCTGAGCGGTGTCGCCAGGATGCACGAGCGACCCCAAGCTGCGCTGTTTGCCGCCTTGCGGTCCCTGGGCTACGAAGTTTTTTCAGAACACCAAAACGACCGTATGCCGGTGATCGTCCGGGGTGGCGGACGCCTCACTGAAAAGCGAAAATGCGTGGTCGGCCAGGAGGAGAGTTCACAGTTTGCCTCCGCTCTGCAACTTTGTGCGGAGACGGGCAACTGGGAGATTTTGCCACAAAACCCTAAACTGGCTGAATCCCCTTATCTGGCGATGACCCGGGAGCTGATCAAAGTTTTCAAAAAATGCCCGAGCGAGTTTCAAATCGAACCGGATGCATCAAGCGGCAGTTATTTCTGGGGTGCGGGACACCTCTTAAGCGAAGATCTGCGAGGCCCCACGACCCATGCTGCTTTTCCCGTCCGGGTCAAACACTGGCCGTCCTCCGGCTGGCAGATTGACAGCGAATTCCCCAAGTTCCTTCCGTTGCCTGAGATTGTCTCCCGCCAGCATGATCTGGGTGACAGCATCATGACCGCAATTGTGATGGCTCCGTTTGAAAAACACGCGACTGAGTTCACCGATTTGGGAAGACTGAGGGTTCAGGAATGTGACCGTGTGATGGCGCTGCACGATGAACTGCGCAAATGCGGTGTGGCGGCGAAAACAAACACCACCGGGGAAAACCTCTGGATCGAGCCTGCGCCTGAAGGGTTGAAACCCGCGAGCATTGAAACCTACAACGATCACAGAATGGCGATGTGTTTCGGGATGTTGTCCCTGGTGTCGCCCGGTCTGATCATCAACAATCCGGCTTGTGTCAAAAAAACGTTTCCAAATTTTTTCCAGAAACTGGCGGCATCAGCCCCGTCCGGCTTCGGCGCGCGTATCCGCGACGCGGCGACCGGTGCAGTATTAACTTCCGAAGAACTCTTTGCCGACTAACTTTTAAATCAGTGAGCAAAAACATTGTCATAGCAATCGACGGCACCAGCGCGAGCGGGAAAAGCACAAACGCGCGTATGGTGGCGAAAACCCTCGGCTACATTTACGTCGATACCGGAGCGATGTATCGCACACTGGCCTGGTATTGTTTGCAAAAAAACATCGACGTGCACGAAGCCAAAGCCGTGGCCGCAGCGTGCAGAAAATGGAAAACGGAACTGACGTGTGATGGAGGCCAGTTGCGACTCAAGGTGGATGGTTTTTATCCTGAAAAAGAGATACGGACCGAGACGACAAGCGCGGCAGTCCCACACGTGGCCACCGTACCCAAAGTGCGTGAATGGATGAAAAAGACCCAGAGAGACTGCCTCCGGTTTGGAAGCCTGGTCATGGAGGGGCGTGATATCGGGACCAATGTTTTCCCGGAAACGGATTTTAAATTTTACCTCGACGCATGTTTGCAAGAACGGACAAAACGCCGGGCAGCCGAAGGGGTGAACGAAAACCTCGCCGCGCGTGATCAGAAAGACAGCCAGAGGGCGGCAGCACCGCTGATGATTCCGCTGGGAGCGATGATCATCAACAACTCGGGGCAAACTCCTGCGGAAACCAGCGGTTTGATCATCCAGGAAATAGAACGCCGCCTGGCCCTTGGCAGCGGCCACTGACGGGCCACCTCACCAGCGCCGATGAATTTCTCCTATAGATGCGGCTGGAGCCTGTTCCGCTTGATGTTCCGCACTTATTTCCGCTGGAACATCAAAGGCGCCGGAAATGTTCCCGCCACGGGACCGATGATCCTGGCGTCGAACCATGCGAGTTTTCTCGACCCGCCGCTGGTGGGATCAGCCCTGAACCGCGACATCCATTATCTGGCTCGGGAAAGCCTTTTCCGGTATCCGGGCATCGGCATGTTATTACGTTCCTGGAATTCCGTGCCGGTGGATCGTGATGGAGGCGGAGCCGGTGGTTTGCGTACGATCATCTCCCGGCTCGAAAGCGGCAGCGGGATCATTCTTTTTCCTGAAGGGACACGGACCGTCGATGGCAACCTTCAGAAGGCCCGATCAGGGATAGGCTTGATTGTGGCCAAGAGCACCGTCCCGGTAATTCCAGTGAGGGTTTTTGGAACTTTTGCGGCCTTCGGTCGGCATCACCATTTTCCCCGGCCCAGACGCGTGGGGGTCAGTTATGGTCAAGCGCTGCATTTCACGGAGCTGCGTGCGGAATTTCGGAAAGCTTCAAAAGTTCGTCAGAAAGAGATTTACCAGGAAATTGCCGACACGATCATGTTGGAAATATCGCGTTTAACCCCATGAAATGGCTGTATTCAGGAACATTTTCATCAAAACAAGAGGGTGAAAATCTTTTGAATGCCGGTTGCGAAACAGGTTTTGAGGCTCATGCGGGGAATAAAACCAATTGATTTTGCGAAATGCTATGCTACAACACGCTCCCCTGTTTCGGGATGAGCTGAACGGGAACCAAGGTTTTTTTATGTCACAGCATCGCAGTTTAAGGGCGGCCAGCACCTCTGGCTCCAAGAGAAATGTTTTGAAACGTTATGAACGCGTGGAACTTCTGAAAAAGCGCGGGCTATGGAAAGACGGAGAACGGGTCACCGGTTTGCGGAAAACCAAACCCGAAGCCTAAAATCGTAAATTTTAGCTGCGAACCTTGAAAGTTCGACTTCAGAAATTTCTTGCGGACGCCGGGATAGCTTCAAGGCGGGCAGGAGAAGAGGTCATCCTGGAAGGACGGGTGGAGGTCAACGGCAAGGTCGTGACCGAACTCGGCACCAAGGTCGATCCTCTGGCTGACCGGATCAAAGTCGATGGGCGCGCGGCCAAGATCAAACGGAAGCTTTACCTGGCGCTGAACAAACCCGGAGGTTACATCTGCACCCGGAGCGACGAGGGAGGAAGGCCCACGGTTTATGAACTTCTTCCCACCGAATGGAAAAATGTTTTTTCAGTCGGACGCCTCGATTTTAACACCGAGGGCCTCCTCTTCCTGACGAATGACGGGGATTTCTGCCTGAAACTCACCCACCCAAGATTTCAGGTGCCGAAAATCTATCGTGCCGTTGTCGGAGGCAAGGTAACATTTGAAGACCTGCAGGCATTCCAACAAGGGGTTGAGGATCTTGGGGAAATACTGAAAGCGAGACGGGTGCGTCTGATATCCTCTTCAAACTCCCGCAGCGTGGTGGAATTGGAGCTGAAGGAGGGCAAAAACCGGGAGGTTCGCAGGATGTTTGAAGCGCGAAATTTTCAAGTGGAAAAACTTCAAAGGATCAAGATCGGTTCAATCAAGCTGGGTGAACTTCCGGTCGGAAAATGGCGGACATTGACAGAACCTGAGATTAAATCTCTACTCTCAAAATTATGAAACGGACTCTTGGGTGGGGCACCTCGATTTACCTGGCAACTGCGGCTTCTGTCGTGCAGCTCCTGGCCGCCGATCCTGGAGAGGTAACGACAGACACGATCAATGTACGTGGCCAGCCAACGGTGCAGAGCGAGGTCATCACCAAGCTCAAGAAGGGTGAATCGGTCACCATTTTAGAAGAAGTTGCCGCCTCAAAACAGAAGGGGGATGAACCGAAGCAGTGGTATCGCATTGCCATGCCCCCCAACACCCCGGTCTGGGTCTCAGCCCAATACGTGGATGCCACCAATAAAACAGTCCTGGCCAGGAGATTGAATGTCCGCAGCGGTCCGGGGGAAAATTATTCCGTGGTCGGTCGGTTCGATAAAGGTGAAACGATCCAGGAAATCCGCAAAGTCAACGACTGGATGGAAATCCAAGCTCCGGCCAATGCATACGCATTTGTCGCCACCGATTTGATCACCAAGGGTGGAAAACCGAATGCTGAAACCACGCCAACGGCAGCCAAAGTCACCGCCCCCCCTGTTGTGGTGGCGCCGACAGCTGTGGTGGAAAAACCGGTTGAAACAAAACAGCCTGAAGCACCGCCCGTGACCGAAGCACCTCCTGCCGTGCAAAAAGAGACGGTCAAGGCGGAGAATATCAAGGAGACTCCGCCTGTGGTGGCTCAGGTGGAAACGAAAAAAGAACCCGCGCAAGCTGAGGTTCCTCCCGTTGTCGCCCAACAGCCGGCCCCGGTGGTTGCCGTGGCACCCGCAATTGTTGAACCCGCAAACGCGACCCAGGTCAAGAGGATCGTCAAACGCGAAGGATTTGTCCGCCGCTCAACCAGCATTCAGTCTCCAACCACCTACCGGCTTGAAAGCGAACAAACCGGCAAAACCATCAACTATCTTCATGCGCCCGAGGGCGAGAAATTGATGCAGGATCTTCTGAAGGAGTATGTCGGCTATAAAGTCCAGGTGACAGGCGAGGAAGTCATCGACCAACGCTGGCCCAACATACCGATGATTGAAATCCAGTTGATGGATCTTTTTCCGTTGTGAACAATCTCATAGATGGCCGTGCGATAGCCGAAGAGATTCATGGTGAGACCTCCGAAGCGGTAAAAAAACTGAAAATTCTCGGCGTTGAGCCATGCATTGTTTTCGTCCGGGTTGGAGATGATCCGGCATCCAAGGTTTACGTCGGGATGAAGGAGAAAGCCTGCTCCAGACTGGGTGTCACCAGCCAGACTCATATCCTTCCTGAAAACACCAGCGAGCAGGATCTGCTCAAGGTCTTGGCTTCATTGAACCGGGATCCGTTTGTTCATGGGATTCTTGTCCAGGCGCCGTTACCGAAACATATCGATTCAACGAAGATTTATTCCTCGGTCTCTCCCCGGAAAGATGTGGACGGATTTCATCCTGAAAATGTAGGCAAACTCATGTTGGGCGACCGGACAGGATTTATTCCTTGCACACCGGCAGGGATCCACGAGCTGTTGATCCGGTCCAAAGTTCAGATCGAGGGGAGCCATGTTGTCATACTTGGCCGGGGAAACATTGTTGGGAAACCGATGGCGGCGCTATTGATGCAAAAGGCCAGACACGCCAACGCCACCGTCACCGTCTGCCATTCCCAATCCAAAAACTTGGAAAAACATTGTCTCCAAGCGGACATTCTCATTGCAGCCCTAGGTTCCCCTGAGTTCGTCAAGGCCCACATGGTGAGGGAAGGTGCGACAGTGGTGGATGTCGGGGTCAATCGTGTTCTTGACGCCTCTCATTCGGGCGGATCCTGTCTGGTGGGAGATGTCGATTTTAAGGCAGTACAAAAAAAGGCCTTCAAAATCACACCCAACCCTGGTGGAGTGGGGCCGATGACCATAGCCATGCTTTTAAGAAACACAGTAACCGCAGCTCAAATGTCCAAAAAATAAAATGCAACCATCCCGAATCCTACCCGATCTCCAGTGCTCATTGATCTGTGAAGATGTCCGCCAGGAAGTCACCGGCAACTTCATTCTCATTGGGGTCATCAATTTTGTCCGTGTTCCCCAACTTCCCGTGACCGCCTTTAAACTTTGCTTCTTCAACCGCTGGACCGCCGGCTTGGGAAATTTTACTGAAACTGTCCGGTTGGTCGCACCCGATCAGACGACCCTGCTCCGGAAAAGCGAGGTTAAATTTGCGCTGGAAGACGCCAACCTGCACGCCACCAACGTGACCGTTTTTGGGCAGGTGAAATTTGATCTTCCGGGGGCCTATTTTGTGGAGGTCCTGGTGGATGATGTGATGAAACTACGATATCCATTGGCGGTCTCGGTCGTTCCGCAGCAGGGCCAGGGAGGCGGGGCTCCTCAAATCTCTCCTTCTCAGGTATAAATTCGCGGAAACAACCCAGTGGACTTGACCGGCAGAATCCCTGACCCCCTCACACCTATAGGGCTGGGATTGTTGGCCAGGTCGGGCTGGAACCTCATTCTTTCCATCCAGGTTGCCTTTGGATTGTTTATCGGACTCTGGGTTGCCTGGCTGATCCACACGCAGGTTTACCCCGCTTTGGAAGCTGCCATCTCGAGATCCCCGGAAACAGCGGTCCTCCATCAGGGCATCATCCACGGGTTTCAGAATGGAAATCTGTCTTACACCCCGATGATTTCCATTTCGGTGGATGTCGAGGGCGCAGGCGAGAACATCCAACCAAGTGACTTTCAGTTCACCATCACCAAGGACCGCCTAGTGATAGGCTCGTTCCTTGGAAGTATGGAGATGTTTTTTCCAGCCAATGGAACCATCAAGCTTGGAAGAAGTTCACTGGAACCGTGGTGGGGTGCGTGGAAATCAATCTTTTCGGTGGGTATCGTTTTAGGTGTGGGATTGTCCCTCCTCCTGGGATGGAACATTTTGTCGCTCCTTTATTTTGTTCCACTGAAATTGCTGGCGTTTATTTTGGACCGTCGCCTTTCCTGGTCCTGGAGCTTTCACCTTGCGAACCTCATTCAGATTCCTGCGGCCATATTCATGGTGTTTGTAATATTCCTCTACGGCATACGAACGATCGACCTCATCCGATTTGCCCTCCTCTACGGAGTTCACTGGGTCATCACCCTTCTCTACATGTTTTTCACACCTTTGTTCCTGGAACGGTTGCAAGCGGTCTCGAAGCCCTCCCCTTTCTCGGCAAGCAAAGGCGAGTGATGGAGAAATCACCGCAGAAAACCGCAAGTAATGCGTTGGCTCTTTTAAGAATTGAAAGGCGTAATTAATTAAGGCAAATACGGCAAACTAGGAATCCCTTTCATTTCCGGTGGAATGGTTTTATTGCTGCCCTTCAGGCCGCAGGAATGCTACCACGGGCCACCCAGCCCGGTGGGCTGGGCTGAGGGATTTCGGCCCTTTGGGCCTGAAGTTGATGGGTTTGAATATGCTAGTGGAAGAGCGCGCGCATTTGGAGCCGGGAAGAATAAAGTCACAAAAACAAAATGCTAAGTTGGCGAGCAAGGCAAGCAAAGCGCGACACCGCTTTGGCACGCGCCAAGTGGTTGGCCTTGTGAGGGCTTGCCTGTTGCAAAGACCACAGTTACCTCGCAGTTGGCTACTCGTCAAAAAACTGAACAGCGCCCTGCGGAGCCCGAGAGTTGTCAGGCGTCGCCTGAAATCTTTAAGTTCGACCAAGGCCCGGAATTGTTCGATGGAAGCAGAAGTTTTCAGGAACCAAAACTCAGAATCAAAATTTTGAAAGGATCTCAATCCAAGCACCATTACCCCGCGCGAGCGGCTCGGTTCAACGATGCGCTGGAGGCGACAGCCCTGCGCCGGTATGGCTTTTTGATTTTCTTTTTCATTCTGTTTCCTTCGTTCCTTAGGCGCGGCTTTACGGGGCTGCGCCTCATCTTGGGTCGTTAGGCCACTAAAAACACCTCTATGAAGACTCTACTTATAGCTATTTGTTCAGATGTTTGAAAAATCGGCCTTCCACATTGACTTTAGATCCTCCGCTCATCTCCCCACCCAGTGGCGCAATCAGTTTTCGGCCTATGTTTTTTTCCCGCGATTGAACTATCGTTTCTCCGGGTTAGGACCGGCACGCAATATCTTATGGAATTCGACATGGGGCAAATTTATCTCCTGCTTGCTCTGATCGCCCTGGCCATGTTTTTCTTCGCCACGGATTACGTCTCCCCTGACGTTGTGGCCATCGGATTGGTATTGGCCATGGTCTTCACCGGCCTTTTGGACCGAAACCAGGCCTTTGCCGGATTTGGAAGCGACACCGTGATCATGATCATCGGTCTGTTGATCCTCACCGCAGCGCTTTTAAGAACCGGCGTGGTCGATCTGGCCGGGCGTTTCATCCTGCGACATACGGGAAACCGCCCGACTATCCTGCTCCTGGTTGTCATGCTGGTTTCGTCGATCTTGGGAGCGTTCATGAGCAACACGGCTTCCACCGCGTTGTTCCTTCCCGTCGTTTTTGGCATGGCAAGGAGGGCCAAGATCAGCCCGTCCCACCTGCTTTTGCCATTGGCATTTGCCTCCATTCTTTCGAGTTCGGTGAGCCTCATCAGCACCTCGACCAATCTGGTGGTCAGCGGGGTCATGACCCGGATGAAAATGGAGCCGATGGGAATGTTCGAGATGGCGCCAGTCGGAATTCCAATCGCGGTCATCGGCATTTTATACATGATGACGCTGGGCCGCAAACTCACACCCGACCGCAGCAACCCTGCGGACTTGCAGGAAGCTTTTGGTATCCGGGATTATCTGACCGAAATTCTGGTGCTGCCCGGATCCCCTTTCATTGGCAAAACTTTAGCTGAATCTGGACTGGGTGCCGCTTACGAACTGCAAGTCTTGAGGATCATCCGTGAAAAGAACAAATACATCACGGCCACCCACGAATCTTTGATTCAAGAGAATGATGTGCTTCTGGTGCAGGGAAGACGGGAAGACATTCTCAAAATCAAGGACGCCAAAGGAGTGGACATCAAATCGGATGTCAAACTTTCGGATCGCGACCTCACCCATGAAGATGTGGCGTTGGTTGAAGCAGTGATAAAACCAGGTTCCAGGTTGATAGGACGGACGTTAAAAAACTTCCGGTTTCGTGACCGTTACGAGGTGCACGTGCTCGGTCTCAACCGGCACGGGCGAAGCCTGACACGCAAGATGAGCAATGTTCCCCTGAGGCTGGGGGATGTCCTGCTGGTGCAAGGGGGAAAAAAGGAGCTGGCCGCCCTGGAAAGCGACAACACCGTGCAGATTCTTGGAGAGGTCGTGAAGGAAAGGCCCAATTTTAAAAAAGCGCCTCTGGCTATCTCGATCTTCGCAGCGGTTCTCGGACTCGCCACCTTTAAAGTTTTCGGGCTCTCTCTGGTTCTCTCAGTCATGCTCGGAGCGTTCCTGGTTTTTGCAACCCGATGCATCACACCCAGCGAGGCTTACCGTGAAATCGAGTGGAAAGCCGTCTTTCTGGTGGGCTGTATGTTGTCGCTCGGAGTCGCCATGGATCAAACCGGGGCGGCAAAATATCTCTCCCAATTGATCGTCGGCTGGACCAGCGAGCTTGGAACCGTGGCACTCCTGTCAGGCTTCTTTTTTCTGACCGTTTTGCTGACCCAGCCAATGTCCAATCAGGCTGCTGCCATTGTGGTTTTACCCATCGCCATTGAGACGGCCAATCATCTGGGATTTAATCCCAGGACATTCGCCATGATGATTGCCGTGGCGGCCAGCTGCTCCTACCTCACTCCTCTCGAGCCGGCCTGTTTGATGGTTTATGGACCGGGCAGGTACCGGTTCAGCGACTTCTTAAAAGTCGGCGCACCGTTGACGGTGCTGATCTATCTCATCTCCATTTTTATGGTGCCGAAAATCTGGCCACTAACTCCATGATCCTGAAAACACTGAAATACTGGAAAGCCCGGACGAAGCAGGCTAGTTTGCGAAATCGTGCCGTGTTCAACTCCATCGTGGCCGCGGCATCCTGCCGCTGTCCCTTTGCCGCTGGCGAGAGGCTGGAAGCCTCAGCCACTTTGATCGACGGCGTGAAATTGTCCGGCAACGTGGCTCCGCCCTGCAACAAGCCAGCCACTGGCGACACTGCTGGCTTGGCAGTGGCCGTCACCGTCGGCGTGCCCGCCCACCGTCGGCCCAGGGCCACTTGCAAACCGCGCGCTTCGCACAGAGCCCGCAACTCCTGGCCGAGGTCGAATCGAAGGCCGTCCGCGAACAGCAGGCATTCGCCCTCGTTGGTTTCAATCAGAGCTTGCTGGTTCACGCCTCCGAATGGTGTTTTGGCTGCTAGTTGCTGGAACAATTCCGCCCCTGCCCGCAGCCAAGGCAGGTAAAGTGCTCGTGCTGCGGCTTGAATCGCCGCACGGTCTTGATTGGATTTTCCTTCTGCCAGCAAACGCAACAACGTCAGGTCCACCTCGTAGCCGCCCGCCTCGTAGTTCCTCGCCATGTCATCGAGGCTCGCGCCGTTCAAAGCCCGGTCAGTCTTGCTTGCCAGTGCGGCGAGGAGTTCCAACGCTTGCGCCTGCGGACTCCGTCCCATCTTGGCCCACACCCAACTTCGTCGCCTGCTGTGCTCGCTATCAAGTCTCAGGACGACCTCGCGGGCCTTCGCCCCTTCGGCTGGGGCCAGTTCCAGCAATGCCGAACGCAGCCGTGATTCTGCCTTGTCGTTTTCATCCGGCCACGATTCCGGGTTGAAAACCAATTCCGTTGGCTTGGCCCGTGTCAGCAGTTCCGGGAGAGCCTTGTAAAAGCACCGGAGCTTCGGAGAACCGATCCCACAATTGCTGCCAAGCGCCTTCCTTGCGCAGTCCGAACCTCTCTGCCGCACCCACCGCTCCGTCTGCGTCCGGGTCGAAGCCATACTCCTTTTTGCAGCGCGACCGAAAGGCATGCCACTTGCCTTCACCCCAACTTTCGCGTGCGCCTTTGGGGTCGTTCATCCATTCCAGCAGATCGCGCGGCTGATCGTCCACCATTAGCTTGTCGAAATCCTCCGCCTCCAGCCGCTTGCCTTCCAACTGGGCCACCGGCGTTTCCGCCAACATCGACAGGGAGCTATGAAGGGAGTTGCGGGTCGCATCATCGCGGAACACATCCAGACCTAGCCCGTCGTCAGAGATAAGGAAGGCTTCCACCGTCCAGTCCTTGCCGTTGCGTTGTGTCCAGACCACGCCGCGATATTGCAGTTCCACCAGCGGCTGGAGCAGGAGCGGACAGTCCGCCGCCGCCCGCAGCGTTTGCCGACTCACATTAGGCAAATACAGAATCGGCACAACCTCCGGGTCGAGGCCTAGATCAATCGTTCGGCCCACAATGCACTTCAGCCAAACAGCTGGTCCAGCCCGCTTCGCAGCGTCGTAAGATCCATGAACCACGAGTTGCGGCAGACGCTCTTGAAGTTTTATCGCCACCGGCTGCCATTGCCCGTCGGCATCTGTCCATAACACAGCCGCCGGTTTTTCCTCCACACCGGCATGATGGCGCGTGGACGACAACAACGACGCTTCGACTGCTTCCAGCAACGTCCTCGGCGCTTGCGAATTGGTTCGGTAGCTCACGCTCATTTCGCTTCCTTCAATGCAACAAAAATCACGGAATACATGGAGCAAACGGAAGGAGAAGATTCCTTGTCTTTCTTTTCTGTGTGATCCGTGGTTTCATCGTTCACCCTCCTTCACCTGCATCAGACGCGCCCTTGCCAGCGCCACCGCGTCATGCAACTTCCGAAAATGCGTCCACCCCAATTGTGTCCGCAGTGCGGACACAATCTTGATCTCAGGAAACACTTCCGCGAATCGGATCATGCGAAACAGATTGCGCGTCGCGAATCCCCGGCCAAACTCCTGCGTTAATTGTGTCCCCAGCGCGGACACAATTCGTTCCCCATACTCCGCACGTTTCTCCTGGAGGATGTCCCGGCGAATGCGCCGCCCGATTTGCCAATACAACGTCGTCAGCGTCGCGTTCACGCTGCTCGCCACGGATTGCCGGGCGGCGACAATCATCTCCCGCACCTCCACCAGCAGAACCTTGGCCTCTCCAGCCGACGCCAATGACACCGACCTTGCTGACCGAACTCTTTCGTTTCATATCGCGCTCTCTTCTTGGACGAATTGTAGTTTCACTGGAAGATGCTTAAGGCCTGCAGAATGGTGGATTTGCCCGAGTTATTCCCGCCAAGTAACACGGTGATCGGACTCAAGTCGACTGGCGTTTCGTCCCGGAAACGTTTGAAATTTTTGATGGTTAATTTTTTTAGCATAGTTGCCTCCAGTCACTTCTTTCGCTCTCTTGCGGCACGCTTGAACTCGGTCCTGTAATGGCAATCGTTCCAACGGTTGCCGTCGAACTCGCCGTTTCCCTTGAAATCTACGGTCTTCTCATCCCAGGACCAGAACCAGGGGAAATCCGCCTTGGGCCGTGCGGGTTCTTTGCCCCGGTCTTTCTCCCATTTCAGACTGCTGCCGGGCTTGGAGCGGAACAGGCCGCAACCTTTTTTGCTACGGCTCAAGTCCTTCACGAGGAACGGGCGGATGTTTAGGCGAACGCCGTCGTTGATGTCCGGCTGCCAGCCATTTGGCTGGCACGCCAGTGTCTTCCACCGGATGAACAGGTCGTAGGGAGGTTCGCCTGCCACGATGTTCTTCAGTTCCCCTTGAAGTTCCAACGCGGCGGCGAGGCAGTCGTCGGCTCCGGCAACTCCTCGCGCGACGGCATCCTTTTGCCGGGTGATCCAGTCGCCCAGGTAGGCGTGGGTCAGTGTCTCCAGGGTGCGGTGACCAAGGTGGCTGAGGCTTCCAGCCTCAAAACCCAGCGGCTGGAAGCCGCTGCCACAAAGCTGGTGATAATTCACCAGCACATTGAAGCCGTCCTTGCGGCCGTCCCAGATGTGCCAGATGAAGGGGCGGCTGTGGAACAGGTCGCAATGCTGCGTGAAGAAATCGTTCAGCAGCCAATCTTCCAACGAATCAGCCTTCGAGCCAGTGGCGGCGATCAGCTTCCGCTCCATCTCGTGGCTCCACATAGTGGCTGCGGCATCCTGCCGCAGATCGGACGAGCGGCTGGAAGCCGCTGCCACATTGAAAGCATCCGCCAACAACGCCCGCAGTCGCGTCGCCGCTGGAGCCTCGTCGCGGACCTGACTGAAACAAACCACGCCATCCTTGTCGGCATGCTTTTCCAGGCCATCCGGGGCGAGCGCCGGGCAATCAGGAAAACTGGAACCGGTCTGGCGCGGCCACTGGTAGCCTAGCAACCGGGCCACGGCCACCTGCAACGCCGCCGTGTCCTCTCCCTCTCCGCTCTGGGGAGAGGGCCGGGGTGAGGTGTCCCTTCTTCCTGCTCCTTTCGGGTGGCCGTTGAACAACCACTGCGTCGGGTCCCTCGAAAACGGCTTGGGCAAACCGTGCGGATACTTCTCCGCCGCCACCTTCTGCCAGTGCGCCAGGTCGAACGGGACTTTGGCAAGCGTGGCGTTCGTCACGTTGAGTTTCTGGTCAATCTTCCGAACAGCAACGCTGTAGTCGGGAGAAGAACAAAACGCCCAAAGCGCAGCCAAGTGTCGTGGATCATGCGGCACAATCGGTGAGCACATGATGTCAAACATTTCACCAGAGTACAGCGACGCCGGTAGTTTCTGCATCAAGCTCACAACGATACCGCTTTTTTGCCAGACATTATCTCCCTGGATACGTGCGTTCGGATTTTCTCGATGCTGCTCACCGCTATTGAACCACGAGAAAACCTGCTCACGGCCCCCATAAGAACACGTAGTGTCAACTGTGCCTTGTAGGAAACGCCACTCTGTAGAAGCCTGAGCAAACTCCCAAAACATACGCCGATGGCAGAGCGAGTCGCCGCCATGAGATCCGTTTGGTGCTACGGCAAACCTTTCGAGGATCGGTAGCAGACTTGGCTCTTCAAAAGTAACAACGGCATCCGGATTTTGAAGTTGCCCTCGCTGTGTAACCACCGACAGCGCCTCTCCACAAAGCCCCGCTGCCTTCTTGAACGGTGACTCGCTATTGGAGACATCAATTCCAATAAACGTGTGATTCAGAACTGGCCGCTGTGCCGCGATAGCGAGCAAAGCAATGTTTACGACTTCACCACCGATAGTTTCAAACGCTCCAGGTCCTAGTCTGGCTACATAGTTCCAGTTGAGTTCCCGAACGAGTCTCTGACGCAGTCCCCTGTAACTGCCAAGGAATAGCCAGTTCTGTGGTGTAACGAGAGCAATGCCGTTGCCCGTGGCACAGAAATCAAGGCAGCGTTCGACAAAGCAAGTAGCGAGGTCAGCCTTCGCTTCTGGATAAACACGCTCGCAGTATTCCTTGAGCACATCGTCCTGCTTGCCGCGCCCGAGGTAAGGCACGTTGGTGGCGACGAGCGTGAACTGGCCGGCGAGAATTTCCGCCGCCTTGGCCAGGCCGCGCGCGGTCACGGCCATTTCGTGCATCGTGGCAGAGCCTTCCAGGCTCTGATCTTTGTTCTTTGAGAGGCTGGAAGCCTCTTCTACTTTCAGCGCCTTTTCCAGCAGCGGCTGGAGCTCATGAAAATCAGCCACCAAAAGATCACCCTCTTGAGCGCGCGGGTTGATGAGGCTGCCCAGCACCGCCGCCTTTTGAAACAGCCGGTAAAGCCGTTCCATGCCCGCGCGAAGCTTCATCGTGGCAGCGGCTTCCAGCCGCT
>Ga0163151_10006221_pt1 | contig 14662 bp, 9 predicted proteins | sample OliLakLV19MP5IB2_FD_145596 | JGI IMG/M metagenome (GOLD analysis project Ga0163151, IMG submission 145596) | Freshwater microbial mat bacterial communities from Lake Vanda, McMurdo Dry Valleys, Antarctica - Oligotrophic Lake LV.19.MP5.IB-2 | ecosystem: Environmental > Aquatic > Freshwater > Lake...
CTCATAATTCATAATTCATAACTCATAATTCATAATTCATAATTAAAATACGCGGCTAATGAAACTAAAAATTAAATTAAGACAAAGAGTTAACCAATAACAAAAAACAAAAAAGAGTTTGATACTACGGAGAATTAAATAATGCCACAGGTTTAGAATGAATAAGCAAAATGGAGAAAATAAAAATTGAAGAGGAAATTATAAAATTGGAAATCGTAAATTGGAGATTAAAAACTGGAGTTCGTAAAAAGGAAATCAACCATGAACCGATTCCTTTTTTCCATATTTTACGATAATTGAATTTTCAAACGCAAGCCATTCCTTCCAACGCTTATCAACATCAATCCCTACCCCATATTTTTTGGCGTAACCCAAAAAAATAGTATAATGTCCGGCCTCACTTACCATTAAGTCGTGGTAGAATTGAGCCAATTCCTTATCGGCAATATTTTGTGAAAGCACCTTAAAACGCTCGCAGCTGCGCGCCTCAATCATGGCCGAAAAAAGCAACCGTTCCACAAAAGAAGAAATTCTACTTCCACCTTTAAGCATAAAGTTAAAGAGTTCGTTAACATATTCGTCTTTGCGTTCCCTCCCAAGTTTTAATCCCTTTTTCTTGATCATTTCGTGCACCATTCCAAAATGTTCAATTTCTTCTTTGGCAATAGCAAGTAAATCGGTAACCAAATCTTCGTGTTCAGAGTTGAAGGTAATAATTGAAATGGCATTAGTAGCTGCTTTTTGTTCGCACCAAGCATGGTCGGTTAATATCTCCTCAATATTTGTTTCTACAATATTTACCCAGCGTAAATCGGTTGCTAATTTTAAGCCTAACATGTTTTTTTTGCGCGCTAAATTACGTGTTATTTTGCCTTTTTTTACGTAGTATTTGTGAGAGAAAATTATGAAGTAGAATATAGGAACTAGGAAGCACGTTGGCACCGAAGGTTTGGCATACTCGAACGTGTAGGGGAGTTTTTTTTGTCCATAGACCATGATCCATAGTCCATAGCCATTCGTGGTTTCTTATGCTTTGTTAAAATTGTTTAAACTTCATTCCTCAATTTAATAACTCTTAATTCTTAACTCAACAAATAAGCTAAAGTTCCGGATCAAACATAACTCATAATTAAAAATTAAAAATTAAAAATTAAAAATTAAAAATTCATAACTCATAATTCATAACTCATAATTCATAACTCATAATTCATAACTCATAATTCATAACCCATAATTCATAATTCATAATTCATAATTAAAACTTCATAATTAAAACTTCATTCTTTAGGCCCAAATTAACCAAAAACTCCCCCTCCATTTCCGGTACAATGCTCAAAGTATCCTGCTGCAAACAATATTTCACATCATCGGTTTGCAAGTGTAGTATAGTAAACCGTTCGGCATGCGAGCTTTTGCGCACCAATGCTTCCAGGTTATCTTGGTGTTGCTCAAATAAAAAATAAGCCGACAAAGCGGCATCGTCGTGCATGCCGTAAGTAGCGGCGAGTTTATGGATAACAGCACCCGCAAATAAGGTGTCTTCCAAATTATATTTGTCTTTCCATCCTGAACATAAAAGAATTAAATCCCTGCCCGATTCTTTAATCTTTTTACTCAGGGCGGTTATGTTCAGAAATGAACCAATTAAAATGCTATGTGGGTTCATGGCTTTTGCCATCTTAATGGCTTTGGTGCCATTGGTGGTGGTAAAGGCAATGTTCTTACCAGCTATCAACGGATTTTCGTATTCGAAGGGAGAATTCCCCATGTCGAATCCCGGTACTCTAACAGCATTGCGCTCGGCCGCAATAATAAAATCAAACTCTTTAAACATGAAACACTCGTCTGGACTAGCCACTGGAAGTATTTTGTTTACGCCCGTGTTAAAGGCCACACACATGGTGGTGGTTGCGCGCAAAATATCAATTACCACCACTACCTTATCCTTTAAATCGTATAAAGGCAAGAGGGCAGGCGAATGAATCACTTCTACTTTGTTCATGATAAAAAAAATAAACCCCGAAGCAGTTTCCCTTCAAACCTGTTTTTGGTTCAGACCGAAACCTGCTACGAGGATATAAAATTAAACTATAAAAAAGGCGTTTTTACCACCTTCGCTTTGATGGCTTTGTCGCGAATTTCGATAAAGATTTCTGTATCTACTTTACTGTTTGCGGTAGTCACATAACCCATGCCAATTCCCTTGTTTAAAGTAGGCGACTGGGTGCCAGAAGTTACCTCACCGATAACATTTCCTGCAGCATCTTTAATAACGTAATATTGACGCGGAATGCCTCTATCCACCATTTCAAATCCCACCAATTTTTTGGTAGCACCATTGTCTTTGATGGCCTTGTGGTGCTCGTGCATAATGAATGGCTTGGTAAATTTGGTGATCCAACCTAGACCCGCTTCAATAGGCGAAGTTTCGTCGTTGATATCGTGTCCATACAAGCAAAATCCTTTTTCCAAACGCAGGGTATCGCGGGCACCTAAACCAGCAGGCTGAATATCAAATTCCTTACCCGCTTCAAATACCGCATCCCAAAGTTTACGCGCATCGGCATTGTTTACATACAACTCAAAACCGCCTGCACCTGTATACCCAGTATTAGAAATAATTACATCGCTTATACCGGCCAATTTGCCATGCTTAAACGAATAATATTCCATGCTGCTTAAATCTACTTCGGTTAATTTTTGCAAAGCCAAAATAGCTTTAGGACCTTGCACCGCAAGCAAACTCATGCCTTCACTTAAATCGGTCATCTCAACCCCAAAAGTATTGTGCTGGCTAATCCAATTCCAATCCTTTTGGATGTTACTGGCATTTACCACCAAAAAGTACTCGGTAGCACTTCTGCGGTAAACCAATAAATCGTCTACAATGCCGCCTTTATCATTTGGCAAGCAAGAATATTGAATCTTACCATCGGTTAATTTGGAAGCATCGTTGGAGGTCACTAATTGAATAAGATCAAGTGCTTTTTCGCCTTTAAGCAAGAACTCACCCATGTGACTCACGTCAAAAACTCCCACACTATTTCGAACCGCATTGTGTTCCTGAATGAGGTTATTGTATAAAACAGGCATGTTGTATCCTGCAAATTCAATCATTTTTGCTCCAAGCGAAGCATGCAGATCATTGAGTGCAACGTATTTCATTGTTAAAAAAAATTATTTAAATTGAAGTTCGAAATAACGAAAAATATCTGGATTATCATATTCTTCTATTGTCAAACCAATCTTTTCTTTTTGGCACCTTTAGGTCTTGCAAAACAGGCGACTTTACATTGATGTTAAAAATGAAATATTGGTTGCCATAAGCAGAAATGGGTGTCCAGGCGAAAGTAAATTGCCAGCAATGCAAATCTCGCCTTAAATCCATGCCCAAATGCGATATTTTCTTCATTGTAAAATCGTATCCCGAATTAAAATTCACAAACCAATTTTTGGTGGGAGTTATGCTTCCATTAAAAGAAAGCGTCTGAATAAATTGTTGCGCCGTTGGTTGAATTTTAGACCTGTGGTCGTAGTTCACTGTATAATTCATGCTCAAACTCCAAGGAATGCTTACTTCCATAAAATGCGCATCGCTTAATTCCTTCTTTTTGCGCGCAATCTTATCTTCGTTCTTGCTCTTAAACATCTCTGGCGTGAGGCTGGCACCTAAACCCAAATTGGCATTGGTAATTGCACCTAACTTCTGCTGCTCTGTTACATAAAACTGATTAATTCGTTGGAAAGAACTGTAGCCATTATTGGTAACCACTTTATTAAGATAAGGATCCAAAGTAGCGCCACCATTGAGACTCACAGATTTAAACAAAGTAGTTCTAAACGTAATGGGAATGGTACTTAATTTTAATGAATCGGCATAAATATTATAGCTTCCTCCAAATCTGATGCTTTCGAATATCTTTATTTTTTCAATCTTCTCGGAAGTATCTCTCCCCCGTTTCCATTTAATTTCGATGTTGTTATCGAGGCCAAAGCTAATGTTCCCTTGGCGGCCTCTTCCCGGACCACCATATAAGGAATTTTCGAAAACAGAATAGGTACTTTTATTGCCAATGCTATCTGTTTGCACATCCTTATAATAACCATATTTAGCCTGACTAAAATCGGGTACATAAGAGAAGCTTAAATCGGGATTTGCCACATGCCTAATGGCCTTAAACCTGCCCTTTTTAAACTGCAACATGCCATAAAAACGCGTAGATAAGCCGCCCCTAAAAGAGTACTGATTAGCCCTTTCAAATCCGCTTACATTCTCGGTATTCACCAACTTGCTTTCTGGATCATAGTTTTTGTTTACGGTTTTGAGCGTCCACACCTCACTATAATCTGCCGCTATGGAGAACGTATAATATTTAAACAAGTTAATAGAATTCTGAGCCGACATTCGATGCTGCGCACCGTTTTTCATCACCGAATCTAAAAACAACTTGGTATCGTAATTACTTCTATTTTTAAACAAGGTGGTATCCTTAACATTTAAAATATTTTGGAACGAACCCAAATAATTGATGCTGGTTTTCTCATACCATTTATCGGCCGTTGGCTTCCATTTTGGCTTAAAGGGTTGAAAGCTTGCCACAGAGAAAGTAACATCGGGTAAGGTTACAGATAAGTCTCTTGTTTGGGTATTTTGCGAAGCCCTGGCATTGGCCGACAAATTATATTTACCCTTGCCCATCGACTTAGAAAAATTGATAGAAGAGTTAATGTTGTTGTTAAAAGCAGTATTGTTAGTGGTGTATGTATTAAAGGCCAAATATTGATTGCCAACCAAATTTACATCTGCCCCAAATGAAGTTCCAGGCTTTGCCTTGCCATCCATGCTGTGACGCCAATTGATGTTAAACGTTTTAAACTCATTAAAGCTAGGGTCTTCGGGCATGCCATTTTTGTTGTAAGCATAATTGGCGTTTAGGTTTCCATTATACCTATACCGCTTAGAATAGTTGTAACGGCCACCCAATTGCCAACTCAGGTTAGCATAAATATCGCCCATGAGCGCCAAATCAGAGTGATCGCCCAACCCAAAATAATAACCACCCTGGCGCAAAAAGAATCCCCTGCCACTTGCATTTCCATAAGCGGGAATTATGATGCCCGACTGCTGCCCGCGCTTTAATGGAAATATGCCAAAGGGTACAAATAAAGGCGTGGGAACGCCCAAAATAGACAGGTTTGCTGGTCCGGTAATCACTTGCCTGCCTGGAATTACCTTTAGCTTCTTGGCATTAATAGAGAAATGCGGTTCATGCTCGCTGCAGGTAGTATAATAACTGTCTCTAATATAAAAATTATTGAACTCATCGCGCTTTACCCGTTCGCCTCTAATAAAACCCTCCCCCTCCTGCGTTCTAAATTCGCGCATCAAACCCCTTTTACTTTGGTAGTTAAAAGTTACCTCTTCTATGTTGTAGGTTTCGGAGCCTTGTTTAAAGCTGGGCGTATTAATTAATTTGCCAACGCTGTCTTCCTCCCCAATGGCATTCACAATGGTTTTATCAAAATTAATTTTTATTTGAGCCGACTTCATTTCATAGTTGTCGAAATTGATAAAAGCATCCTTGTATAAAACCGTGGTTTTTTCTTTAGCCAAATATACAATTGAGTCTTTGGCGTTGTATTTGACTTTATTCTTTATGGCAGATTTGGTACGAGGTAAATAATTGCTATCCACAATTATTGAGTCTGAGGCTAATAATGCTATGTTTTTGGAGCTATCTGGAAAAATACAATAAGTTGATTTTAAGATATTTAAATAATTAAAACTTATTTTACTTGCAGTTCTGGCTGATAAATGGTTTAAATTTGTGGATAATTTAACATTAACAGCAGAGCACTGATTATCCTCCAATAAAATAATAAAAAGGAATAAACAGATTAAAAACAGCCTCACAGGCCTAAATGTTAGATGATATGAAAAATATGGTTTCAATGTTGCGTACAAATCTAAATAAACTATTGAATTTACCGAAATGGGAAAAAACTGTGCCATTTTTGGTCATATTCATGTTTATTGCTGCAACACCTCCAACAACTAAAAAAGTTTATAAGAAAAACATTGGCACCATTGTTATTGATGCTGGACATGGTGGTCATGATCCTGGCTGCATTGCCAACGGGGTAAAAGAAAAAGAAATTACTTTGGCCATTGCATTATCTATTGGTTCAAAACTAAGAGAACAATTGCCAGATGTGAAAATAATTTATACCCGCAGTGGGGATAAATTTATAGAATTGTGGGAAAGAGCTGCCATTGCAAACAGAAACAATGCAGATTTATTTATTTCCATCCATTGCAATTCGGCCAAAAGTGTACACATTAGCGGCACCGAAACTTTTGCAATGGGCTTACACAAAGCAGAAAGTAATTTAGAGGTAGCCAAAAGAGAAAACGATGTAGTGTTATTAGAGGACAATTATATTGAGAAATACGACGGGTTTGACCCAAGCTCACCAGAGTCGCACATATACTTTTCTCTCTTCCAAAACTCATTTATGGACCAAAGCATTCGCCTAGCAGCCAAAGTAGAAAGCCAAATCAATTCTGGTTTGAACCGACCAAGCAGGGGGGTTAAACAAGCAGGCTTTTTGGTATTATGGAAAACTAAAATGCCGAGTGTACTTATAGAAACTGGCTTTTTAACCAATAAAAACGACCGCGAATACCTAAACAGCAAAGGAGGTAGAGAAGAAATGTCGAACGCCGTTGCCAATGCCATTATAGAATATAAAAAATCTTTTGAGGCAAGTGCTGCAATTAAGAATAATTAGCATAAGCGGCCAAAATGCTTATTTTTGCTAAAAAATCTATATTTTGAAAATCTCCAAAGAAGCTAAAATCGGGTTATTTGCTATTTTTTCTTTAGCAGCACTCTATTTTGGATACAATTTTTTAAGAGGGAAAAGGGTTTTTTCTTCACTCAATACCTATTATGCCACCTACGATAAAATAGATGGCATTGTTAAATCCACGCCCATTTACTTTAGGGGACTCAAAGTGGGTCAGGTAGAAAAATTAACCCTCATTAGAACCGACAAAGCCAACAGAGTTTTGGCCACCCTGCTTATCGACAATAAAATTCAATTGTCTAGAAGCACCGAAGCAAAAATTGTGAGCATGGATTTACTCGGCGGCAAAGCCATTTCATTAGATATTCCCTCTCTAGTTGATCCAATTATAGAAGGTGATACGCTCATTGGTTCAGAAGAAACCAGTTTATCAGCCTCTATTTCGGAAATGATTACGCCTGTAAAGAACAAAACCGAAAACGTATTGGTATCGCTCGATAAGGTGTTGGGTCAGCTAGAAAAAGTATTGGAAAATGGCGGCACCAACAACCTAACCAATGGCATAGACGACTTAGCCGGAATACTTGCGAACTTGCGCAAAACCACCGCGCAATTAGACATGATGATGGAAGGAGAAAAAGGTAAAATAAGTAAGATTACCGCCAACTTCGAAGTCATTACCGAAACCATCAAGAAAAGCAATAAAGAAATTGAAGCTAGCCTAAAAAACTTTAAAGACATTAGCGATTCGTTGGCTTCTGCACCGCTAAAATCAACTATTGTGCAGCTTAATAAAACTTCTACGCAATTAGCTAGCATAACAGAAAAAATAGATAAAGGAGAAGGTACTGCGGGCAAATTGGTGAACGACAAAGAGCTTTACGATAACCTCAATAAATCGGCTGCCGAACTGCAAGCCTTACTCAAAGACTTAAAAGAAAATCCAGGTCGTTACGTGCAAGTTTCGGTTTTTGGCGGCAAAAAATCTAAGAAAAAATAGATTTTTAGAAGCATCAAAAACCCTAAGCCAAATTGATTTTGATTAAACTAAAAGTAGTTATAAATAATATCAATTGTATTCAAAACAAAAAGGCATAGGGTTTTAATACTCCTACTGTATTAATGAACCGCTTAATCTTTGTAGCTCCACCTCACTTAATTTGGCATCGTAAGCTGCTTGCTGCAACCTCACCACCGATTGAATTAAATTAACCTGGGCAATGCGCAAATCGTTGATACTAATCATGCCTTGGTCTTGTTGCAATTTAGCCAAATCAAAATTTTGCTTGGCCACATCCAAATTGCTTTGCTCAAACTTATACAAATCAATATTGGTTAAATATACTTGATAGGCCTGAGCCAAGGTAACTTCCAATTTAAGCAAGGAATCTTTTAGCAACAATTCACTGGTTCTGAACCCAATTTTTGCGTTAGTCATTCTCCTATCCACATCAAATCCATTAAACAAGTTCATGTTAACCCCAAAACCATAATGCAATCCTTGCGTGTTGGCAGACTGTAAAAAACCTGCCTCAGATTCTTGTTTAGAATAGGTATAACCGCTTCTAAGCTGCAAACTGGGGTAACGCTCCCCGCGTATCTCTTTTACTTGAAACTGGGCTACGCGCTGGTTTAACTTGGCAATGCGAATGCCACTGTTGTTTTCCATGGCCTTGCTCTTTATCTCCTCAAATTTTAACTGCTCATCGGGACTCAAAGCATCGCTCACATCAAACACAAAACTAATTTGCATACCGAGCAATTGGTTCAAACCGAGCTTGCTGTTTTTTAATTGTGTTTCTAGTCTTTTGTATGCGGCAATATCGCTATTTAAGTTTACCAAAGCTGTTAGCATATCCGATTTTGGACTCTTGCCATTCTCTAATTTTGCCTTGGCTACTTCCAATCTTTTCTCACTAATTTGCACAAACTCCTTGCCCGATTTTAATTGCTCTTTGGCCAATAAAACATCAAAATACGACTTGGCTACCCTGCTTAAAGTGGCTTCCATTTGTTGCCTTAATCGCAGTTCGCCCAATGCCTCCCACTCTATTAATTTGCTGCGCGTGGCAAACATTTTCATGCCGTTAAATAAAGTCCAACCCATTTCAACATTGCCATTTAAGGAATTGCTTTTGGCGCCATCGCGGTTGTTCTCTGCCCCGCTTAAAAACTTCTGCTTGGTATCGATTACTTGGTTGTCTTGCGTTAAAGTTCCGGTTAGGGAAGGCAACATACCGGCATTGCCCAAAGTATTGTTGCGCTTGGCAATTTCCAATTCGTTGCTGGCAATTTGAATGGAATAATTATTCTTTAATGCCAATTCATACGCTTGTTTTAAGCTCAAACTTTCTTGCGCCAAAACCATTTGGGCCGAACCCAATATTAACAAGAAATATATACTAGTTCTCTTCATGAATGTTCTCTTTATTTTGAACGTGGTTTCTCTTGTTGCTCGATAAAAACTGATACACCACGGGTATCACATAAAGGGTTAAAAACCCCGAAAACAATAGTCCGCCAATAATAACCATACCCATAGAAACGCGACTCTTAGCACCCGCACCCAAGGCAAGCGCAATGGGCAATGCGCCCAACATGGTTGCCAAACTGGTCATCATAATAGGGCGCAAACGAGATACAGCCGCATCTTTTACCGCCTGCAGTTTAGGCAATCCTTGCTCGCGTTTTTGGTTGGCAAACTCCACAATTAAAATACCATTCTTGGTTACCAAGCCCAGCAATACAATAATACCAATCTGGCTAAATATATTCATGGTTTGATCAAAATACCACAAGGTAATTAAAGCACCCGCCAAGGCCAAAGGCACGGTAAACATAATGATAATGGGGTCTCTAAAACTTTCGAACTGTGCGGCCAATACCAAATAAATTAATACCAAGGCCAAGATAAATGCAAACTGTGTATTAGATGAACTCTCAGAAAAATCGCGTGAGGGCCCGGCCAAATCTGTTGTAAAGGATTCATCCAACACTTTCTTTTTGATCCTATTCATTTCTTCTATGCCATCGCCAATGGTTTTTCCTGGCGCCAAGCCCGCCGAAACTGTGGCTGCTTTGTAGCGGTTGTAATGGTATAATTGTGGCGGACTACTTTGTTCTGCTACCGTTACCATATTATCCAATTGTATAATTTCGCCTTTGTCGTTGCGCACATACAAGGACTTCAAATCAACTGGATCGTTGCGGTGTTCGCGTTCAACCTGACCAATGATTTGGTATTGTTTGCCGCCCTTGGTAAAGTAACCATAGCGCACGCCGCCGTAAGCAAACTGCAATGTTTGGGCAACAGATTGAACGCTTACACCCAAGTTCTTGGCCTTTTCGCGGTTAAATGAAACCACCAATTCGGGTCGGTTAAACTTGAGGTTTACATCTACCCCTTGAAACACTTTGCTGTTATTTGCTTCCTCCAAAAATTTGGGTAAGTAGCTTTGTATTTTGTTAAAATCTTGGTTCTGCAAAATAAACTGCACTGGCAAGCCCGCCCTAGAACCGCCCGAACCACTAATGGTTTGGTCTTGTATAACAAATGCTTTAGCACCCGTAAAATTCAATAAGTTCTTTTGAAGCCGTTGGGCAATTTGTTGCTGTGTGAGCTTTCGCTCGCCGGGTTCGGTTAAAATTACGCGCACAAACCCGGTGTTCATGGCACCACTGCCGGTAAAGCCTGGGGCAGTAACCACCAAGGTTAGGCGCTTCTCGGCAATAGAATCGTCTATCATGTTCGAGACTTCTGTCATATACCGATCCATATAATCGTAAGAAGCTCCTTCTGGCGCAGTAGCGCTAATGCGCATCCAACTTCTGTCGTCCATTGGCGAGAGTTCAGATTGTAGGTTCGAACCAATTAAAAAGATTAAGACCACGCTTAATCCAATGATGCCCCATACCTGCCATTTATTTCTAAAAAAATGCTCCAGCGATTTGGCGTAAGCATTGTTTAAGCCCACAAAAAATGGCTCGGTCATGTCGTAAAACTTCGAATGTTTATTCTGCTTGCGGGTTAGGTAAACATTTAAAACAGGCGTTAAGGTAAGCGATACAAATGCCGAAATCATAACGGCTCCGGCCACCACCACGCCAAATTCTCTAAACAAGCGGCCCACAAATCCTTGAATAAAAATGATGGGTAAAAACACCACCGCCAATGTAATGGAGGTAGCAATTACGGCAAAGAATATTTCGTTGGTGCCTTTAACGGCAGCTTCGCGCGGACTCATACCTTCCTCTACCTTTTTAAAGATGTTTTCTGTTACCACAATGCCATCGTCTACCACCAATCCTGTTGCCAAAACAATGGCCAATAAAGTTAAAATATTGATGGAATATCCAAACAGGTACATGATAAAAAATGCGCCAATTAAGGAAACCGGAATATCTACCAAGGGTCTAAATGCAATGAGCCAATCTCTAAAGAATAAAAAGATAATGATTACTACCAATAAAAATGCAATGAGCAAAGTTTCGCTTACCTCGGTAATGGAGGTGCGCACAAAACGGGTATTATCAAGAGCCACATCGAGCTTAATATCTGCCGGCATGTCTTTTTGAATTTGATCGTAGCGTTTATAAAACTCATCGGCAATTTCAATGTAATTTGCACCAGGCTGCGGCACCAATCCCAATCCTATCATGGGCACCCCACGCGATTTTAGTCCGGTTTCGTCATTCTCTGCTCCCAGTATGGCATAACCCACATCGGATAAGCGCACCACTTGGGTTCCAATATTTTTGATTACAATGCGGTTAAACTCCTCTTCGGTGGTGTACCTACCCATCGTTTTAATGGAAAGCTCGGTATTATCGCCCGAAATTTTGCCACCCGGCAATTCTATATTTTCCTTATCGAGGGCAGCTCTCACATCTAAAGGCGTAAGTCCAAATGCCGCTAGCTTGTCTGGGTTCAGCCAGAGCCTCATGGCATATTTCTTTTGACCCCAAATTTGAATGGTACTTACACCTGGTATGGTTTGTAGGCGCTCCATCACCACATTTTCGGCATAGTCGTTTAGCTCCAGTTTCGACTTGGTATCACTTTGCAACGTGAGCGAAATAATGGCATCCGAATTGGCATCTGCCTTGCTCACCACAGGAGGTGCATCGAGGTCTTGCGGCAATTGCCTCACCGCTTGTGAAACTTTATCGCGTACGTCGTTGGCGGCCTCCTCTAAGTTGGCACTCAAATTAAACTCAACGGTAATGATGCTACTTCCTTGGTTGCTCGACGAGGTAATGGACCTAATGCCCGCAATGCCGTTGATAGCCTTTTCTAGCGGCTCGGTAATTTGCGATTCAATGATATCGGGGTTGGCACCGGTATAATTTGTTCGTACCGTAATTACCGGCGGATCGATGCTGGGGAACTCGCGCACCCCCAAATAGCTAAAAGAAATGGCTCCAAATAATATAATTAAGATGGAGCAAACAATGGCCAAAACAGGCCTATTAATGGCGGTACTTGCTAAACTCATTTGCTTTTACCTACAATTACTTTCACACCCTTTTTCATATACATAATGCCATCGAGCACCAAAGAATCTCCCGCCTCTAATCCTGCTGTAATTTCAATTTCTTTGTCGGTTCTAAACCCAGTTTCCACCAATTGTTCAACGGTAGAGTCGCCCTGAACCAAATACACTTTCTGCCCTTTTAATACCGGCACCACACATTGCGTTGGAATCATGATACTTTGTTTGTTCGAACCAATATTAAGCACAATATTGGCAAACAAACCCGGCAACAATTTCTGGGTGGTATTGTGGCAAATAGCCTTCATTCTAATGGTGCGTGTTTCGCTCGAAATAGCAGATTCTCTAGCATAAATTCTTGCCTTAAACACCTCGCTAGAGCCACTTACTGTAAAGCTCACTTCATCGCCAATCTTGGCCAATAAAGCATACTTCTCTGGCACCGAGAAATCGAGCTTAAGCCTGCTCTCATCTTGCAGCGTAGCGATATTGGTATTGGCGGCAATAAAGGCACCCTCGCTTATATTTCTTAAACCCACTACGCCAGAGAATGGCGCCCTTACTTCGGTCTTCCTAATTTGCTCTTTTATAAAATCGATGTCGGCATCAATGGCATTTAACTCGGCCTCAGACAAGTCGAAATCTGCTTGGGCAATGGCTTCCTTTTTAAGCAAAGCCTCGTTGCGCTTTAGGTTTTCGTTGCGCAGTTTTTTGTTGGCCAGGGCCTTTTTCAATTGCGCCTGAAAATCTGAATCGTTTATCTTCACCAACAACTGTCCCTTTTGCACGCGGCTGCCCTCCTTAAAAGAAATGCTTCTAATGAGACCTTGCGTTTCTGCAAACAACTGCACCATTTCGTTGGCAACAAGGGTGCCACTCACTTGGTAAGTAGGTGCAAAAAATGCGGGCTTCACTACTTCAACACTCACCTTAACCGGCATTTTAGATTGCCCGCCTTTGACGTTTGGTTCAGACAGTTTATTGCCGCAAAATAACTTGGGTATTAATAATGTGCCTAAAACGACCAAGGCTATCAATATATTTCTAATTTTCTTCATGCTTATGTGTGTACTTTATACTTAACTGCTTTCGCAACATTAGTTTAACCCAATAAAATTAAACCTTTTCTAGCGTAGAAAGTTTTTGGTTCTGTAAAACTTTGGAAACCCAGTATGAAATAGCCATTAAACCAGCGCCAAAAACATAGGGCAAAGTGTACTGAATATTATATAACAAGCCGCCCAAAACCGGACCAACAACCCTGGCTAAACTGCCAAAAGATTGGTTCAAACCCAATGCCTGACCTTGTTCTTTGGGCGAAGAAGACTGCGAAATGAGCGACGAAACCGCAGGGGAAATACAGCCATTTGAGAACGCCAAAAAGGCCAAGCTAATGAGCTGCAACAAGAAATATTCAATCGGCACAAAAGGCAGCGAAAACATACCAATGGCCATGGAAACCGACCCTATTAACAGCAGTTTTTTCTCGCCAAATTTGTGCGTTAATTTCCCCACCAAACCACCCTGCACAATGGCACCGGTAAGCCCCATGTACATAAACACAAAACCGATGCTTTTCTCTGTAAGCAAATACTTATCTAACCACAAGAGCGACGAGGTAATTTGCATCATGGAGAAGGCTGTTACAAACAAGAAATTAACGGTAAATAGCTCCCTAATAACGGGCTTTTTAAGTTCTAAGCTTAGGTCTGAAAACGGTTTGAACCTAAATGTTTTATTCTTTTGCTTTTGCTTAATAGATTCGGGCAAGAAATTATAGGCCAAAATCCAGTTGAAGGCACATAAACCAGCCGCTACATAACCCACCATATCTACACTACCCGGTCCACTTAAAGCTTTAAGATAACCCCCTACTGGCGGCCCAAAAATGAAACCCAGTCCGAAAGCCGCACCCAATAGTCCCATGTTTTTGGCCCTGTCTTGCGGCTCGGTGATATCGGCAATATAAGCCTGCGCAGCAGAGATATTGGCCGACCCAATTCCCGCAAAAATGCGCGAAAAAACCAAGAACAAAAGGTTATGCGTAAAAGAGAAAAAGACATACGCTAGCATGGTCACAAAAATGCTGATAAGCATAACGGGCCTTCTGCCAATTTTATCGCTAAGCGTACCCCAAAACGGCGAAAACAAAAAATTCATGAGCGAGTACAAACCTGCAATAACCCCAACCTGAAAAGCGGTGGCATGCAACTCCTTAGCAAAAATGGGAAAGATGGGAATAACCAAACCAAACCCCAGTAAATCAATGAGAATGGTAACAAAAAGCACAAAAATTGGCGACCGATTTTTCATGCCGCAATTAAAGCAAAAATTAAGACCTAAATTTATAAATATATGTT
>Ga0163151_10006223_pt1 | contig 14655 bp, 13 predicted proteins | sample OliLakLV19MP5IB2_FD_145596 | JGI IMG/M metagenome (GOLD analysis project Ga0163151, IMG submission 145596) | Freshwater microbial mat bacterial communities from Lake Vanda, McMurdo Dry Valleys, Antarctica - Oligotrophic Lake LV.19.MP5.IB-2 | ecosystem: Environmental > Aquatic > Freshwater >...
GGGTCAGCCGGGACCAACCCCTTCGGTGCTGTTCGACTGAGTCTTGCTCGGATACAGCGGGAAGTTGTTCAGCCAGTGAGCCACCTGGATGTCGAGGAAGGCGCGGTCGGAAAGAACGCTGGTCCATTCCAGTTTCACGGGACGGTTCTTCGAGGCCTGGTAATAGGCGGACTCAAGAGGGGTGCTGAGGGACAGGTCACGAAGAGGCTGCAACTTGGTGCGCTGGTTGAAGAAGCCGATCAACTGATTCTTCGGATTGATCTGGTAGGTCAGCTTTCCCGTGTAGTTGACGAGCTGGCTCTGGGCGGTCGTGCCCGGCAGGCCCAGGATCGTCTTGTACTGATTGTTGTCGCGGTAGCCCGCGAAGAACCACAGCTTGCCCTTGATGATCGGTCCCCCGACGTTGACGTTCAGGTCGTACTGCTTCGTGATCGGGTTTCCGGTCTGGAGGCCGATCAGCTGGCCCGTGGCGGGATCCGTCAACGTGGGCGCTTTGAACCCGTCCGAACCCAGGCCGCCGGGTATCTTGTAGGCGCTTGGGACGTTGTCTCCGATCGTGCTGGTGCCTTCGTAGTCGTAGTAGATCTGGCCGCTGAACTTGTCGCCGCCCGACTTTACGGTGATGTTCATCAGCGCGCCCGGACCGGCCTGTTCCCCAAGGTTCCCTGCGGCGCCCAACTGGAATTCCTCAAAGCTCCCGAAGTCGAAGTAGCCAGCGTTGGCCGCCGTGCTCTCGGTTACGTTAATGCCTTCGATCATGGTCTTGTTCTGATCGCCGACGCCGTAAGCAAGGTAACCAGTCTGGGTGCCGGTGTGAGATCCGCCGACGTCGTATCCCTGCATCTGGAAACCGGGCGCCTGAGACATCGCGGCCCAGATGTCGCGCGCGTTCGGGATGTCCGTCAGCAGCTCCTTCGTGAACGCGGTGCCGATCGAGGTCGTTTTGGTGTCGATGGTCGGGGTCTCCGCGGAAATGGTCAGGGTTTCCGAAAGGGACGCGGGCTTCATCTTCGCGTCGATCGTGAAGGTCTGATTCAGCGTGACCCGGACGCCTTCCCGCCTGATCGTGCTGAAGCCTTGTAGCTCGAAAGTGAGCGTGTAGAGCCCGGACGGCAAAGCAGGGAAGCGGTAATTGCCGTCCGAGCCCGACGTGGTGGTTTGAGGTTGGATCAGAGCGGGTGAGGTGGCGGTCACCGTCACACCCGGTACGATCGCGCCACTGTCATCGGTGATGACGCCGGCGATTCTTCCGCGGAGTTCTTGAGCTACAGCGCCCGTCGACAAGGTGGCGAAGGCCAGGAGGCCGATTGCCAGGGTCCTGAATAAACGCATCGAAGGTTCTCCTCAATTTTTGGGTGATTGAAAAACAACGCTTTAGCATCTGGCACGTCGCTGGATGCGTAGCGCCCTTTTTTCGGTTAAGGCATTCGCAGCACAAACCGCGCCAACCTGAGTTGCGGAAAGAATGCGCCCGAACTTTCTTCCTGTCAAGGCGATCCAGCCCGTTGAACGGCCCCCCCCGGTCTCTTGGGATCCAACCTGACCAAGGCCGAATCCAAACCCCGCGGTTTCAGACGCAGCGTGTCTTGATCGTACGATCCAAGCGGAGTTTCAATGGCCCTCAGTTCGCAATCGCGTGCAGTCTGGTCGCAGGCCCAGGTCAAGATCTGGCCGGACGCGGTGGTGCTTGCCACGTTCCCCCGATTTGCGGGCGATCGTGTCGCGGCCTTCGCAGGTCGGGTGGGTGTTCGGGATCCGTCCGCTTTTGTGGCATTCGTAACCGAGGGGACCGAGTGCAGCCTGACCGCTCCGGAGGGGGCCTTTGGCGCCTGGCGTCTGCGTGGCCGCGCCACCGAGGTTTTTCGTGGATTGCGCGCCATAACGATCGACGCCTCGATGCCCGTGGACCTGGTCGGATTCCTGGCTCCTCTGGCCGAGCGACTGACCACGGCGGGGATTTCGATCGTTCCGCAATGCGGCTTCCGTACCGATCACATTCTTGTTCCCGAGCCAAGGCTTGATGATGCCGTGAAGGTCATCGAGGGGCTCATCGCCGATGCCCGCAAGGAGGGCCCCTGATGCCGACCGTTCTCACCCCCGAGGAGCGAGAGCCCCTCGTTGCCGAATATGAAAAAGGCGCGGTGCTGCTGCGTACGGCCTGGGAAAGTGTTCAGGAGGAAGCGGAGAAGTGGCGGCCCGCTCCCGACAAGTGGTCGGCCCATGAGGTCATCGTCCATTGCGCCGACTCCGAGAGCTATGCAGCCACCCGCCTGCGTTTGCTGGTGGCCGAGCCCGAACCTCTGATTGTGGGCTACAACCAGGAGGCGTGGGCGAAAGTCTTCAGCTATCACGCGCAATCCACCGATCGCGCCCTGCGGACCATCGATGCGGTTCGCACTGGAACGCTGCCCATCCTGAGGTCGCTTACCGAGGCGGATTGGTCCAAGGAGGGCCGGCATACCGAATCCGGCCCCTACAACGTGTGCGATTGGCTCAAAAGCTACGGGCCGCACCTCTCCAATCACGCGAAGCAGATCGGGCGAAACCTCGCTGCCTTTCAAGCGGCCAACCGAAAGAAGTAACCGTCATGTATTTTGATGACCAGGTGAAGGTGGACATCCAGGAGCGCCTCTCCGAGATGGTCCATCCAGTGAAGCTCGTGGTGTTCTCGCAATCGCTTCAGTTCCCCGAATCCGAAGAAGTGACGCGACTCCTGCAAGAACTCGTCACCCTCGACTCCCGTCTGCTTCTGGAAGCGAAGAACTTCGTGATCGACAAGGAAGAGGCGGAGCGGCTCAAGGTGCATCACATCCCAGGAGTCGCCATCCTGCGCGCCGGGGTGGACGGCGGGGCCGACCTTGACTACGGGATTCGGTTCTTCGGTCTGCCCATGCAGTACGACTTCGGCGTGCTCATCGACGGCATCGTGGATGTGTCGAAGGGCGAAGCCGGCCTCGAAGCCGCCACTCTGGAAGCGCTCGCGGCTCTCGACCAGCCGATTCATCTCCAGGTGTTCACGACACCCACCTGACCGTTTTGTCCCCGGGCCGTGCGCCTGGCCTACCGGTTCGCGATGGCGAGCGACAAGATCACCGCCGATGGAGTGGAGGTCACGGGCTTCCCGGATCTCGCGCGTCGTTACCGTGTGTCTTCCGTTCCGAAGACGGTTGTGGGCGAAACCGCGGAGTTCGTGGGGGCCCAATCCGAAGCGACACTCCTGCAACACATCCAGAAGGCCGCGGAAACACCGCTCGCTTCCTAGTCCGCGGCCGCGCTCCGGAGCGCTTTCCCGCTGCGTGCTATATTCGAAAAAATCCTTATGGTTCAGTTCAACTTTGCAGAGAAGACGATCAAGGCCAAGGTTGTCTACTACGGCCCCGCGAAGTCGGGCAAAACCACGAATCTTGAGCAGATCCACCGGCTGACCGATCCCACCGGAGCCAACAGTCTGGTCTCGCTGAACACCGCGCAGGACCGCACGCTCTTTTTCGACCTCCTCCCGATCTCCCTCGGCCAGGTTTCGGGCTACGAGTTCAAGATCCAGGTCTACACCGTTCCCGGACAGGTGCAATACAACGCAACCCGCCGCGTGGTGCTCGCGGGTGCGGACGCCATCGTGTTCGTGGCCGACTCCCGGAAGTCGATGGCGAAGGAGAACATCGCGGCCTTCGAGAACATGAAGGTGAACCTCCTCGCGAACCGGCTGGTTCCCGAGAAAGTGCCCCTCGTGCTTCAGTACAACAAGCGCGACATGCCGGATATCGACAACGAGGCCGAGCTGAATCGGCAGATCAATGCCTGGGGCCGTAAGGCTTTCCCCGGTGTCGCCGCCAATGGTGAAGGCGTCCTAGAGACTTTCGGCGCCGCCGCTCAAGAGATGCTCCAGTCGATCGCGATCAAGTACAACCTGAAGGACAAGGGTCTTGATCCCGCGGCCGTGCCTGAACTCGTGGCCGCCGCCCTCAGGGCGCTCTCCGGCAAGGCGGAAGACTTTACCGGGAGGACTCCCCCAAAGCCTGCCATTCCTGGAAAAGCGGCGGCGATATCGCCGTCGAAAATCACGGTCACCCAGGCGCAGAGCGCTGATCAGAACGCATCGCTGCAAGGCGGGAGCGATGGCGGTCTGGTCGTCGAAGAACTTCTGCAGAAGGCCATCAAGTCGAACGTCGATATGGCCGAAGTGCTCACGAGCGTCCTGCAAGCCGTGAACAGCGGCCTTTCCGCGATTCTCTCTCATGCGGACCTGGCCCTTCTCTACAAGGAAGACATCAAGCGCAACGCCGCTATTGCTGCGATCAAGCGAGAAGCGGACCTCACCCAGAGGCGGGTGCAGGCGATTTCAACCGGTGGCACCATGCCGGCGGCTAATGTGCCCATGGCGGGTCCGGCGACTCGTTTGGCGCAGCAAGTGAGCGCGCAACGCCAGGCGGGAGGTCCCCTTCCGCCGCCCAAGTCGGTTCCAGCCGCAGGCGCTTCCGCACCGCTTCCGCCCCCAGCGACCGTAGCCGCACCCTCGCAGCTTGAGGCGACGCTCAAGGAAGGCGTTCGACTCGCGCAAGCGGGTTTGTCGGCCGCCGGCGCAAGTGTCGACTTCGCCCAGATTGGCGGCGACCTCCCGCTGTGTCCACCGGCCCACGTCTCGAAGCTCGTGAAGGCCGCGGTTGAGGGGGCGGCGTCTTTGGCCCCGTCCGCCAAAATCAGCGTGCGCTCGGAAAAGAAGCCCGTGCTCCTGAAGAGCCGCGATGGTTCGGAGACGAAACGCGATTTCCTGATGTTGATGGTGGCTCAGTCCGCCACCATTCCCCTCGACGAACAACAGAAAATTCCCACGGGTGCGGGCAGTGGGCCGCTGGGCGAGGCCGGAAAACTGGCCCGCGAAGTGGGTGGTTTCACCAGATTCGTCCCCACCCCGGCTGGTGGCACGGAAGCACGGTTCTTCCTGCCCATGTGATTCGGGGTTCCACCGGGCCGAGGCCTTGTGGACGGACAGTTCAGACCGACCTAAATGTGGCGACCTACCGGGCAGGAACCGCCTTCAGTCCCTCGGCCAACGACTCCGCGGTGATGTCCCAGTTGTCCCGGTCGAACACACTCTTCCCATCCTTGAAGAGGATGATCTGCGGCGACTCGTGTTCGATCCCCGTCAAAGCCGCCACGTGATTGCTCGCGGTGCGCGACTCCACGACCTTGATGATTCCGAGTTTCAGATCTTCACGGGGATCCAACTGGGCTTCGACATGCACGAATGTCTCCGGCGTCTTGTGGCAAAGGCCGGCCTTGAAAATGACCGCCGTCGGGTTTTCCTTCAGGAAAACATCCACCGCAGCCGGTGAGGCGAGGTACGAGATGCGATCTTTGAGAGGCATGGCGCAAGTCTAGGTGGCGGGCCTCGGCGAACCCTAGGAGCCTGCGCGCAGCCAGGCCTGAACAACAATCCGACTGACCGATCCGCCTCCACCGGTCCTTGAGGGAATTCCGTTCTCAGACCGTCGCAGGCCCACTCATCGGCGAACCAAAATAGACTCCGGAGTCATCGGTCGTATTCCCTGTCAAGAAGGAGAATCCATGCGTCCATTCGCCCCCCCAGTCGTTTTGGGCCTCTTCATGTTCACCGCGAACCTCGTCTCCGCCCAGCCGGCGCGACCTTCGGCCAAGCCGGCCTCGATCGAAGAGAAGACGGCGAGTATGAAGAAACTCGACGGATTCATTCCGACGTACTGGGACGAGACCGAAGGCCGCCTGTACCTGGAGGTTTCGCGTCTGGGTCAGGAGATCCTCCACTACAACGGCTACGCGGCCGGCCTCGGTTCGAATGACATCGGCATCGACCGCGGTGCGCTCGCGGGATCCCGCATCGTGATGTTCGAGCGGGTGGGGCCCAAGGTCATGCTCGTCTCCCCGAACTACAACTTCCGCGCGACCACGGATAATGCCGCCGAGCGTCAGTCGGTTAAGGATGCGTTCGCCCGCTCGATTCTCTGGGGATTCACAGTGGCCGCCGAATCCCCTGGTCGGATTCTCATAGACGCCACTTCCTTCCTGGTTCGCGACAATCTGAACCTGGCCGCGCGGCTGCGTCCGGGCACCTATCGTCTGGACGAGTCGCGAAGCGCCGTCCACATGCCCGGCACCTTCAATTTCCCCAAGAACACCGAGCTTGAGGTCGAACTCACCTATACCCTTCAGCAGCAGGCCGGTCCGCCGCAGGGCGGGGCTGCCCCCGGCCCGGGCGCCAACTTCGGCGGTGGTGGCTACTTCGAGGGAGTGCGCGAGGTCGCGGCCAGTGGGGAGGCCGCCAGCATCCGGGTTCATCACTCGTTTCTCGAGCTGCCGGACGACGGCTACAAGACCCGCGCCTTCGACCCGCGCGCCGGCTATTTCGGCCCCGAGTTCCAGGATCGATCGGCGGCGCTGACCGCACCGCTTGAGCGCCGGTACATCGGCCGCCATCGTCTGGCCAAGGTTGATCCGAAGGCGAAGGTTTCGGATGCGGTGAAGCCCATCGTCTACTACCTTGACCCCGGAACCCCCGAACCAATCCGCAGCGCTCTGCTCGATGGAGCGCGCTGGTGGAATCAGGCGTTCGAAGCGGCGGGCTATCGCAATGCCTTTCGTGTGGAAATGCGTCCTGAAGATGTCCACCCGCTCGACGCCCGCTACAACGTCATCAACTGGGTTCATCGCTCGACCCGTGGCTGGAGCACAGGGGGATCTGTCTCCGATCCCCGTACCGGCGAGATCATCAAGGGTGTGGTGACGCTCGGATCGTTGCGGGTGCGCCAGGACTTCCTCATCGCCGAAGGCCTGCTCTCGCCCTACAAGACCGGGAACGAGGTCTCGAACGAGGCACGCGAACTGGCGCTTGCCCGCTTGCGTCAGCTCTCCGCCCACGAAGTGGGCCATACCCTTGGCATCGGCCACAACTACTACGACTCCGATGCGGGCCGCATTTCGGTGATGGATTATCCACACCCTCTGGTGACTCTCAAACCCGACGGCTCGTTCGACACTTCGAAGGCCTACGACAAAGCGATCGGAGCCTGGGACAAAGTGGCCATCGTTTACGGTTATCAGGACTTTGCCCCCGGCACCGATGAGAAGGCCGCCCTCGCCGCGATCATCGAGGATGGCCTCAAGAAGGACCTCCGCTACATGAGCAACCAGGACCTCGGGGCTCACCCTCGTGTGAATCAGTGGTCGAACGGGACCGACGCCTCTGCCGAACTCAAGCGCATGATGGAAGTTCGCCGTGTGGCCCTGGCCCGCTTCGGCGAGGCCGTGATTCAGAAAGGGGCGCCGCTCGCGACGCTTGAAGAAACGCTGGTTCCCCTGTACCTCCACCATCGCTTCCAGGTGGAAGCCGCGGCATCGGTGGTGGGCGGCCAGCACTTCACCTATGCCATGCGCGGCGACGGGCGCGTGCCCACCACACCCGCCTCCGCCGCAGAGCAGAACCGGGCCATCGAGGCCCTGCTCTCGACCCTCAAGCCCTCCGAACTCAAGATTCCCGAAGCTGTTCTCAAGGTCATTCCGCCCCGGCCGTCGGGGTATGGGCCGCATCGCGAGTTGTTTCCTCGCTTCACCGGCGTCACGTTCGACGCCATCTCTCCCGCGGTGGTCGCCGCCGATCTCACCGCGTCCTATCTTCTTGACGCTCAGCGCGCGGCGCGGCTGGTCGAGCAGAAAGCCCTCGATCCGGCTTTGCCCGGCTTCGATGACCTGGTGAACGAGCTCGTTCGCACCACGTTCAACGCGACCACGACTTCGCCCTATGAGGCCGAGATCGCCCGAGCTGTCGAGCGCGTGGTCGCGGATCGTCTGATGGACACGGCCGCCAATGCCCGCATGCCTCAGGTGCGGGCGCTGGCTCAGGCCGCGTTGGGCACCATCAGCGGCAGCGGCCCGCACCGCGCCCTTCTTCTACAGGACATTCAGCGCTTCAACACCCGCGCGTTGGCCGCACCCTTCGCCACCGCACCCACGGCACCGCCGGGAGCTCCGATTGGTGATCCGGGAATGAACCACCTGTGGCGGATGGTCGAACCCGCGTGCAGCCAGGACGAGACTGTCCTGCGTCACGAACACTAAGAGCGGGAGCCTCTCATGTTCATGCTTCTGGCCCTGCTGGCCGTCACGACTCCGCCGGCCGCTCCATCCACTCGAGATCTCGCAAAGATCAACTGGATGGAATTCCGCGAGGTCGTGCCCGCGAAGATCGACACCGTGCTTCTGCCTCTTGGCACCCTCGAAGCGCATGGCGTGACCGCGAACGGCGCCGACATTCTGGCTCCCGTGGCGATTGCGACCGAGCTTTCGGCCCGCGTGAACGCCATGGTCGCACCGGTGATTCCCTACGGATTCACCGGAGGCCTCGACGCCTATCCAGGTTCCTTCACCATTCCCGAAGAGGTCTATCGGGCCTACGTGAAGGCGACCCTCCATGGGCTCGCGAAGAACAAGTTCCGCAACATCATCCTGGTGAATGGTCACGGGGGCGGTCAAACCGCGATCCTCAACGCCCTGGCCCAGGAAGTCGGCCGGGAAACGAACACGCGGATCCTGGTCATCAACTGGTGGAGCTATTGCTCCGACATCACGCTCGAGGTTTTTGGGGAGGATGGCGGGCACGCCGGTGAGAACGAAAACGCCTTCATGATGGCGATCGACCCAGGCCTTGTGCACAAACAGCGTTATTCGCCCGACCTCGCGACCGCGAATCCCGCGACGGGGACGTGGAGCGCTTATCCGAACCCCTCGTCCATCGGTCTCTACAAAGAGGGCCAGGGTTATCCGAAGTTCGATCTACCGAAGGCGAAGATCTATTTCGCGAAGGTTGTCGACAAGGTCGGGCGGCTGATCGAAGAAACAATACGGAAATGGAATCAGGCCGGCCTGTGATGAAACAAGCACCGCAGTTGATCGCGCCAGGAGAAAAAGCGTAGTGAAGAAGATGGTCGTTACCGGTTCCTCCGGTCTCATTGGCAGCGAAGTTTCCGCGCACTTCGCTCGCGAGGGATACGCCGTCCACGGTATCGACAATAACCAGCGCGCGGTTTTTTTCGGGGCTCAGGGTGACACCCGCTGGAACCAGGAACGGCTAAGCCGAGACCTCCCGGGTTTTGTTCATCACGAACTCGACATTCGGGATCGCGCGGGAGTGGCTGATCTGCTTCGTGATCTGAGACCCACCGCCATCGTCCACGCCGCCGCCCAGCCGTCCCATGATCGGGCCGCCGCCATTCCCTTCGACGATTTCGACACCAACGCGGTAGGCACTCTCAATCTTCTGGAAGCGGCCCGGCAGTTCTGCAAGGAAAGCCCGTTCGTGCACATGAGCACGAACAAGGTCTACGGAGACCGGCCCAATCTCATTGCCATGACCGAACTCGAGACCCGGTACGACTACGCCGATCCCCTTTTCGCGGCCGGCATTCCCGAAACGTTCTCGATCGACCAGAGCAAACACAGCCTGTTCGGCGCCAGCAAAGTAGCGGCAGACGTCATGGTTCAGGAGTATGGCCGCTACTTCGACATGCCCACCTGCGCCCTGCGTGGCGGATGCCTGACCGGACCGAATCACAGCGGGGTCGAACTCCATGGCTTTTTGAGCTACCTGGTCCGCTGCAATCTCGAGGGGCGCGAGTACAAGGTCTTCGGCTACAAGGGCAAGCAGGTCCGGGACAACATCCACAGTCTCGACGTCGCGCGGTTCATGCACGCGTTCATCGAGGCTCCCCGCTCGGGAGAGGTGTACAACCTGGGCGGCGGCAAAGCGAACTCGTGCAGCATTCTCGAAGCCTTTCGGATCACCGAAGGCTTCAGCGAAAGGCCGCAGGTTCACACTTACGTTGATCAGAACCGCATCGGCGATCACATCGTCTACTACTCCGATCTCAGCAAGATGAGAGAGCACTATCCGGGCTGGGATATCACGGTCTCTCTCGAAGAGACGATCCGTCAGATCGTGGCCGCCTGGCGGACCAAACTCACCGCTTGAAACTCCTCATCACCGGCGCCTGCGGCTTTGTCGGCTCCACCCTGATCCGCACCTGGGCCGAACGCGGCTCCGCGCACAGCTTCATCGGTCTTGACAATCTGATTCGCCCGGGAAGCGAGACCAATCGCGGGATCCTCAAGAAGATGGGCGTCCCCATCGTCCATGCGGATATCCGATCGGCCAGTGACTTCGAATCCCTGCCTGAAGCAGACGCGGTGATTGACGCCGCCGCGAATCCGAGCGTTCTGGCCGGCGTGGATGGCGCCACGTCAAGCCGGCAGCTGGTGGAACACAACCTGCTCGGCACGCTCAACATGCTGGAGTACTGTCGGCGAAAACGCGCGGCCTTCGTTCTGCTCAGCACCAGTCGGGTGTACTCGATCCCACCGCTCGCTTCTCTCAAGACTCGGGTTCGGAACGATGCCTTTGAGCCCGATCCCGAACAACCCCAGGTTCAAGGACTGAGCACACACGGCCTCGATGAGACTTTCTCCACTGCACCTCCGGTGTCGCTCTACGGAGCCACCAAACTCGCCAGTGAGAACCTGGCTCTCGAATACGGATCCACTTTCGATTTCCCGGTGTGGGTGAATCGCTGCGGCGTCCTTGCGGGGGCCGGTCAGTTCGGCCGCCCCGATCAAGGCATCTTTGCCTACTGGATCCACAGTTGGCTTCGCCGCCGCCGCCTCAAGTACATCGGCTTCGATGGCCAGGGCCATCAGGTGCGCGACTGCCTGCACCCCGCGGACCTCGCGAGCCTCATCGATCGTCAGCTTGCCGCCGAACCCGGCGGCAAGCTCCGCGTCATGAACGTCAGCGGCGGGAGCGCTTCCGCCATGTCCCTGCGTTCTCTCAGCCAGTGGTGTCTCGCGCGTTTTGGCGACCATGTTGTCGAGAGCGATCCCACTCCGCGTGCCTTCGATATCCCCTGGATGATTCTCGACTCCCGGCAGGCCGAATCGGCCTGGGGCTTCCGGCCGGAGTATTCCCTCACCCGGATCCTCGAGGAGATCGCGACTCACGCCGAAGCTCATCCGGACTGGCTGGATTTGTCCGCGTCATGAGTCTCTGGCACGGATGAAACCACCCAAAGGCCCCGACCCAAGCCTTCCCAAGCTCACCCGGCTGTCCGTCGTCATTCCCGCCCGGAACGAAGAGGGCTGTATCGCCTCGACGGTCGAGCACCTGCATCTGGAGCTGCGGCTCCGAAACATCGCGCACGAGATCGTGGTTGTCGACGACGGCAGCACTGATGGGACGTGGCCGATTCTTCAGGGCCTGAAGGCCCACATCGCGGAGCTTTCCCCCACCCAGAACCTCGGGCTTCACGGTTTCGGGCGAGCCATCATTCACGGCCTGAACCAGATCACCGGCGACGCGGTGGTCATCATGATGGCCGACGAAAGTGATGACGCGCGCGACGCCGTGCGCTATTTCAACGTCCTCAACGAAGGCTGGGAATGCGCTTTCGGCAGTCGCTTCGTCCCGGGCGGTGGGGTCATCGACTACCCGTGGTTCAAGCTTCGAATGAACCGTTGGGCGAACCTCTTCATCCGGCTCCTCTTCGGCATTCAGCTCAACGACACCACGAACGCGTTCAAGGCCTATAGGCGGACGGTCATCGAGGGACTGAGGCCGCTTATCGCCCCCCATTTCAACCTGACCGTCGAGTTGCCGCTGAAGGCGATGGTGCGCGGCTATTCCTGGACCGTCCTCCCCATCACCTGGCGCAATCGTCGCACCGGCGAAGCGAAACTGAAGCTCAAGGAAATGGGAAGCCGGTATCTCTTCATCGTCCTCTACATCTGGCTCGAGAAGTACTTCACCGCGGACGACTATCGCAGGCGATAACGCCGCTCAGTCATGGACCTCCGGTACGCCCGTGGCCTCGGCCTCGGGAGAGTCGCTCTCCTGGCCTTGACCCGGGATTCCGACCGGCTCCGTGGGGGGCGTGTAGTCGGGAATGATCCGTCCGAGACACTGAATAAGACCGGCGCGATCGCCGCGACAGGCGAGCTCCGCAAGTTCCCCAACTCTTTCGTCGAGGTCCGCAGGGGGCGGCGCGCTTCCCACCGAAACGATGCCGTCCCGAACCGAACGGCTACGTTTTTCTTCCTCGTCGCTCATCAGGCTTTCTGTAAGTTTTTCGCCAGGCCGAAGTCCCGTATAAACGATGGCAATCTCACGCTCCGGCACGTAACCCGCGAGAGAGATCATGACCCGGGCGATATCGAGGATCCGGATCTGCTCGCCCATCTGCAGGACCAACAGATCGCCCTCGGAACCGAGGCCGGCCAGAAGAGTGAGACCAACCGCCTCGCGAATGGTCATCAGGAAGCGCCGGCAATCCGGATCGGTGATGGTGACCGGGCCTCCTTTCGCGATCTGGGACTTGAAGAGGGGAACCACACTGCCCGCACTGCCGAGGACGTTGCCGAAACGGACCACCGCAAAAGTGGTTGACGAACCGTTGGCGTGAAGGCGCACCAGCATCTCCGCGATTCGCTTGGTGGCTCCCATCACGCTGGAAGGGCTCACCGCCTTGTCGGTCGAGATCAGAACGAATCGCTCGGCCCCCACCTGGTCGGCCATCCGGATCACGTTGCGGCAACCGAGCACGTTGTTCTTGACCGCTTCCTCGGGGTTCCGCTCCATCAAGGGGACGTGCTTGTGCGCGGCGGCGTGGAGAATCACGTGGGGCCGATACTCAAGCCCCAACTGGATCACGCGCTGGGCGTCACGGATATCCACCACCTCGGGGACGACGTCCAGTTCGGGATGAATCCTCTGCAGATGGCGGACCAGGAAGTAGAGACCGTTTTCGTTGATATCGGCCAGCACCAGCCGAGAGGGCTCCATCGTGGCGAGCTGCCGGGCGATTTCGCTGCCAATGGACCCGGCCGCGCCCGTTACGAGGAAACGCCGGCCCCGCACGTGCCTGCGAGTCTCTTCGAGATCGAACCGAATGGGGGTCCGAGGGAGGAGGTGCTCGGGAGCCAGGTCCTCCATCATCGAGACGCCGATGCGGTCGTTCAGGTACGCGAAGGAAACCGGCAGGGTCTTGTAGCTGAGCTTGAAGTCCGAGCAGGAATCGAGGATCTTCCGCAGGCGCTCGGGACTCAATCGGGGAACCGCGAAGAGCAGCTGCTCGACGCCCCAGCGTTCGACGAGCGCCGGGAGATCGTCGAGCCGGCCAAGCACCATCTGACCGCCGATCGTGGCCCCCTGCTTCATCGGCTCGTCGTCCACGAAACCGATGACCCGGTAGCTGTGTTCATCCGACCGCTGAAGGTCCCGAAGCAACAGGTCACCGGCGCTCCCTGCTCCCACGATGAGTGTTTTCACCCAGCGTCCGGATGGAGGCTTGAGGCCGGTGGCGCCCCATTTCAGGAAAACGCGAAACGAAAAGCGTACCGCGCCGATCAGGGTGGCGGTCAGCAGGAACTCCAGGACGATGACAGAACGCGGCGGTCCGAGCGAAACATCCTCGGCCGCCCGCTGGACGAAGTAGAAGGAAGAGGCGAAGAGCGCGCTCCCGATGAGGGTCGCGTAAACGATGCGCACCCCTTCGTGGAGGCCGGAGAGGCGGAAAGACCAGCGATGGAGCCCGAAACCCAGATGCAACGCGATGCGGATGGCGAGCAGCACCGGCAGGCAGTCGAAAAACTGTCCGACTCGTTCGGAAGGAATGTGACCTTCGAACCGAACGACATAGGCCATGAAGAGCGACAGAGCTATCGCCACCCCGTCGCAGGCCAGGATCAGGGCATAGCGAGGGACGCCACCCAATCGGCGAAGCCTACCCAACGGACTTTGGTCTGGGCCCCCGGGCGGGGGAGGGGCTACGACCCCCATCGGCTGTTCAGTCATTCGTCACGGCTTGTTCATAGGTTTTCTTAGGGCCCCGATGGCTTTGCGGAGGGGCGACGTAATGCGCCAGCTCGTAGATTGGCAAATCGTGTTCAGAGTCCGGCGGAGGCCGGCGATCTCGGAAGCCTGATCGGTCGCGGTGCGCGAGATGGCGGCGATCTGTTCCTCCTGGTCGCAGGCGCGCAGATTCAGATTCGCCGATTGCTGGTTCAGAGCTCCAATTTGTCGATCCCGGCTGGCCACCTCCAGCTCGAGGTTGGAAGCGTGTTTTCTCAGATCGACGATCTGCTCAGTGCTGGCCCGCTGGAGGTTTTTGATTTGGGTCTCCCGGTCCGTGACCTCGAGGATCAGGTTGGAAGCGTGTTTTCTCAGATCGACGATCTGCTCAGTGCTGGCCCGCTGGAGGTTTTCGATTTGGGCCTCGCGGTCTTCGACTTCGAGGATCAGGTTGGCTGCGTGTTTTTTCAGATCGACGATCTGCTCAGTGCTGGCCCGCTGGAGGTTTTCGATTTGGGCCTCGCGGTCCTTGACCTCGAGGATCAGGTTGGCTGCGTGTTTTTTCAGATCGATGATCTGCTCAGTGCTGGCCCGCTGGAGGTTTTCGATTTGGGTCTCGCGGTCCTTGACCTCGAGGACCAGGTTGGCTGCGTGCAGGCGGTGTTCGGCGATCTGAGCGTCCCGTACCTTCAACTCGCCTTCCAGATTGACGGCGTGCTGCCGCAAATTCGCGATCTGGATGCGGAACTCCCCGGCGGTCTGATTGACGATCTCCAGCCGAGCCTCACGGT
>Ga0163151_10006225_pt1 | contig 14650 bp, 8 predicted proteins | sample OliLakLV19MP5IB2_FD_145596 | JGI IMG/M metagenome (GOLD analysis project Ga0163151, IMG submission 145596) | Freshwater microbial mat bacterial communities from Lake Vanda, McMurdo Dry Valleys, Antarctica - Oligotrophic Lake LV.19.MP5.IB-2 | ecosystem: Environmental > Aquatic > Freshwater > Lake...
GCTCTTGGGCTTCGCCGTCTGCGCTTTCGGACCTTGTGGCAAGACTATAGCTTTTGCTTGAGGGGCAAATCTTGCGTGAACGCGCAAAAAATATGTTGATAGCTTACAGATTGGGACACCAAAGAGGATGGCGAACACAGGCTTATCGTTGATTCCCCGTACCGGATTGGGATTGCTTGAGAGCCTTTTCGACCGCCTGCCTGAGGGCTAGCGAAAGTACGTCCGGCGTCCTCGGACGCAACGAATGGGGTGTTCCGGCCAGGTGCTTATGCAGTGCGATTGCAAGTGCATCTGTCGTCTCCAACTCAAGGGATTCAGTAAATGACTTTGCTAACGACTCGACAATGGAGTTGGTCATTGAATCGGTACGAGCCGCCAATGCTGCATCCCGTGCCCGAGAAATTGACGACAGTGGCACGAATGTGAAAGCTTCGTCCTTCATGACCGTAACTGCTTGAGTGTAGTTGAGGACGGTTGGATCGGTTGCGGGATCTACACCGTCAATAGTGGAATGTGCAGCCTGGGCTAACTTGAGATAATCGCTCTTTGTCATTGTTTTACCAGTGAGAGATTTTGGTCCGATAAATCCAAGCGTGAGGAACTCAACTGCGGGCTCCCCTTCTCCCATTGATGGTTGACCGTATTCGAGCATGTTGCCGGTACTGTCTACAGGCACATGGATGCCAACTCTTCCCCATAGTTTTTCTCGATCTTTCGGAGTGATGCCCGCTGATGCGTCCTCGAGAATTTCTGCAGGTGTCATTTTTTCCGGGTTGTTGAATTCCATGAAAACAATCTCTCCTCCGGCTTTCTTGACCTCTCTTTCTGCGATTTTGATCAACCCTCGAAAGTTGGTGAAATTGCGAGCTTCTTGTTTCAGCCAGATATGTTCACCCCAGGCAGCCTTGTTTATAGCCTCACCATTGACGGTGACGATTTGATATTGGATGCCGCCGATGATATTCTTTGCCTTATCGCATAGAATCACCATATCCCAGGTGGAGCCTGGATCCCGGAGATACTTCGAATAGGTTTCAATCGTTTCAATTTCTCCTTTCAGAGGGAATGCCTTTTGTAGTTCGGGATGGTATTCATCTAAAATCTGCTCGAGCCGGGGATCGTTATTTCGCGCAAGTTCCCTCATGCTGATTGTTTCAGAAACCTCGAGCATCGGAATCTCAGCCAAGCGATCAGATGCAGCAAAAGTCCTTTCCAAGGGCTTTTCCGGAGCACCTTCTCCTACCAATCTGGAATTGGGCAATTCAGTTTCAGAGGGCACATCACTTTGGACAGAAGGTTTTCTTCCGGGAATCTTGGATACTTCCGCTTCCACTGCGTCTGAAGGCTTGAACTCCGAAGAAACGACCGGTTTAGCTTTGGTGTGGAACAATCGGCGGACATATGGAGTAACACGCCCAACAAGGTGCGCTCCTTCTCCGAAGGCTATATTACCCACCGCCCATCCAGTAGTATCCATCAGGGTTTCGTTTACGCCTGCCAGACGTCCGTGTGTCCATGCATCCAAATTCGAATGCACTAGACCGGCGCCGCCACCAGATATAGCATTGGCGTTTATTCGACTCCAAAAGCCCTTTGTTAGCATCTCATTGTTTCTGGCGCTGATACCGCTTAGAGCGGCAAAGGTTCCCGCTTCAACAACGCCGTTGCCAAGCCGGCGCCATGGACTCTCTCCTTCCTGAACCGGTGTAAGAATACCGCCGTTGGTCAAGCCGACGGCACCACCGGTAAGGGCATGGCGGGAGATCGATTGTTCGGAAAGCAGCGCACCTAATGCAGACCCAGCCGTTCGCTTGCCAACGAGGCGATTAAGGGCACTCCCAGCCAGCTTCGTCAAGATGAAGAAGTCCGCAATTTCGCCTGAGGCTGACCCCGCTACGTGCGCCAACTGAGCCATAGCGGTACGCTCTTGCTCTGGCGGTGGGCTTAGCTGAGCGCCGAACAGTTGCGCTACACCCTTCGCCTTTTTCACGACAGCAGCGTCGAATGCAGCACATACAAACTCTGCAGCAGCATTGGTGGAAGATTCATGGTCCGGTGACCCCGCTACGACAGTCTTGTTTATGTAGTTCTCTAGAGCATAGTCGTCCACAATTTTCTCTCCCGTTCCAATGTCAATCCCCTTGCCGCGTTCGAACTTTGTCACAAGACAATAGCCCTGGTCAGGGGAGCAAATCTTGCGTGAACGCGCAAAAAAAATGTTGCTGCTTTACAAGCTGATAAAATCTGCACGCCGGAGATCCATTTCTGTTACGTCGCCTCGATAGTGTCGTCGATGGCGTGTGCTATTGCCGAAATAGGCCTACTTTGGATTAGTCCATCCAGTATGGGTACAAGGTTAGCGTAGAGTCTTGGAGTCACGTTATTGGCCAAGGTACTCATAATTGAAGACGACGATGTCCTTTCGTCCGCACTTTTGAGTTGGTTTGAAGCGCAAGGACACCGGTGTGAAAACAGTACCAGTGGCGCTGACGGACTGCAGTTGCTGCTTTGCTCGGGTTTCGATTTAGCACTGGTGGATTGGCAGCTGCCCGAATTGAGCGGCCCGGAACTGTGTAAACAGTATCGCCAGCGAGGCGGCAAGACGCCGATACTTATGATGACCCAAAAATCTGAGGTGTCTGAGAAAGAAGAGGGGCTGGATTCAGGGGCAGACGACTACTTGCCGAAGCCATTCGACATGAGGGAACTTGGGGCCCGAGTTCGAGCCTTGCTGCGTCGGTCAACTGCTCTCTTTGATTCGAGCTTGAACGTCGGAAAGATATCCCTGAATTATGGGCGCTGCGAAGTGACCATCGATGGGAAGCGAATCCAGTTGGTGCCACGAGAGTTTGATGTGTTGGAATTTTTGCTCAGACATGCAGGTACATACATCTCGTCAGACAAACTCATTGCTCACGTGTGGGATTCCGACGTGGCTGTTACAACCGAAGCCTTGAGAGTCTGCATTCTCAGGCTACGAAAGAAGATCGAGGAGGCTGAAAAGCCGCAGGTAGTAGAATCTACCAAGGGTTTAGGTTACAGAATCTCTGCTGCTTACTTGAGCGATGATAGAGTCAAAGACTGATGTTTTCTGCCAAGAATCGTAATTCGACTGTCTTTCCTGATGCCAGAAAACTGCGTCCAACTATCCGCTTACCATACGCCATATCCGCCAGTGTTGTTTTTATGCTGTGCACACCGGCCGGCCAGACCCTGTCGAGCACCTGGCAGTCTGAGGGTCACAAGGCGTTCATAGAATTGAATGCAGGGAATGCCATCGGGGCCTACGAGCATTATCGAACTGCCCGGTCTTTGCTGGAGCCGGAACCTGTCGAACCGGTGGCAATGGACTTGGAATTGAATATGGCGCAGGCGCTCATTCAATGCAAGAGATTCACCCAAGCACAAAAGATCCTTGCAAAGCTGAAACCATCAGTATTGAGCGAGTACAAAGACACATTGTTGGAGGCTAGATTCTGGAGAAGACTCAGGTCGCTGCACGCAGCGCAGGGACTCTTTAATGAAGCAGCCGTGGCACAGAAGCATGTAGTCAGTGTAATTGGTCACATTCTTGGGAACGACTGCATCGTTTGTTTGGACGAGAGACTTTTGCTTCTGGATTATCTACAAAAGAGCTCTCAGTGGAACGAGGCATTAGAGCTTGCGAGCCAATTCGATGTTCTGCTAAAAGGCAGGTCAAGCAAAGACGAAGATGCCCAACGCGTGAGATCGAAATTATATTGGTTCAGTGATTCCTTCCACCAAGCTTTTCCTGAAGTGGCAGCTAGCAGAAGTCCTGAGTATTCAATTGCATTAGTCGAAAACTATCGAAAGTTTAGGTCACACGATAGGCGAACGGTCGATCTCTGGAACCAGTTATGGCAACAGAAAAGCCTGTCAGTTAGTCAGAGGGAGGAAGCAGCCGACAAACTTATCGCTCTTTTGCGCAATCCAACATGGACCAACATAAATTGCGCCGACCGCACTCTCCTGGCGTCGTTGCTGCTTGTAAGGGTTTTGCCAATAATTCTCGGACCAAACCCAATTACAGCGGTAACGATGCAAGACATCAATGAAGCTAGCGCGCTTGCAGACGATCTGGTGCCGGCCTCGATGCAAGATTCGAGCAACTTGTATTTGCAAGTAAAGTCGATGCAGGCGTTTGCTCTGGCGAAAAACTCCAAGCCTCAAATGGCCAGCGATATCATAGACTCCTTGCACCCCTCTCGTTCTCACTTCAAGAACCTCTTTTCGGTCAGTGGCATTTTACAGGCACGCCGTCAATTAGCGATTACTTACAAGGATTTGGGAAGGGAGAATCTGGCGAGGAAACAATTTCAAGCCATCTATAAGTTGATTACCACAATTGTAGATCCGCCTGAACGAAAACAAAGACTTGACGATTGGTACGCGCAGGAAAAGCTATATCTTTCCGCTCCGTCCCCGAATCCGATTCAGCAATGATTTGCACTGGTTTTGTGACCTCCGGCAATTCACTGAGCTGATAACGGTGTTGCTTTCATAGCGGTTACTTCTTGGGTATGAATTGTTCAGCATGTTTCCAACTGGAATCGAACTCTCGAATACGGCTTGGGTAATGGGTGTTATCTCGCACGATGGAATCGGAAGTGACTCGCCCAAGGGAAACAAAGTCTAGTCTATCTTTGGCAGCTCTTGATTCGGGTGTCGTTTTATCGTTCTGAGGAAGTTGTCCACCATAACGGCCACCGCCGAAATCAAATGGATCCGTTCCCACTGTTCCTGTCGTGCTTAAGTAGAACGTCTTTGACTCTGCGTTTCGGACTTGCAGCCCGCCATCTGGGTCAAATACAGCGAAAATTCCAACTCTCTTGAAATCTTCCGTGATTTGTTTCTCTATTCGGACGGCGGATTCGCCATTCAGTGTCCGCAGATCGGAAATTTTCTTCAAAGCTTCACCAATTTTTTGGGGATCTCCGCTCAGCAGCCCCTTCTCCACCTGAATCGCCATGTCACTTTCGTCAGCGCTTAGGTTCGTTCGAGTGTTGGACTTCTCAATTATGCGCTGTGCTTCTTTGACATTGGCCGGAGTCAAATCGCTGCCTCCATGCGGGACTGGTTCCCGATGCGTCAGATCTTTGCCGAGTTCCGGATATCGTACCTCTTCTATGGTTGAACCAGAGAGTGGGCTCATCTTTGCTCTGTTAAACGACCGATCAACTAACTCCACTATTGGAAGTTGAAGAGCTTTTAGGCACTCACTGTCTCGGGATTCAGGACGCAGTTCATATGCATCCGTTGCCAGGCTGGTCCATTGCTCTTGGGACAATAATCGCTCTTGCTCTTGCTCCTCAGCGGTGTTAATGCCATTGAATTTTGCAGCGATTTCATTATCATCATTACGCATCATCGTCACCTGCCTGAGTCCCGCTGTCCCTGCATACGCTTTCGTGTGTCGTTGTCAGGGATGTTTAGAGGTTAGAGCCATCAGCGTAACTTCTGCGTAACGTCAGGGTTATCTAGAATTCCTGAACAGGTTGCGAAAAAGTAGTTTCCTGAGTTGTCTACTTGCATCGGATGGCAATCCCAACGACTTTCTGAAGGCTGCGGAAGTATTGGCAAGTAACTTGGCGTCAACTTGCTTGTCTGTTGCATGCAATGACAGTCCCAACGACTTTCTCAGGACCGCGGAATGATTGTCTGGGGACTTGGCTCCCAATTGCTCGTCCGTTCTAACTGGTCGGCGTACAAACGGCTTCATATCACCCATTGGCAAACGAAAGCGTAGTCGTGAACGTAATTCAATAAGAGTTCGTGTGGCAGCTTCGATCAGCTGGATACCCCAGTGCTCAGCGAATAATGGCTGTTGATGCTTCTCAACCTGTTCCAATTTGGGACTATTACCACTGAATACGTCGTTTATCAACATCGAAAGTACCTTATCCTGGGTTTTGGTAGCCTTGCATATAGTTTTGGTATGTTGTTTCTGTCTAGGGCGATTTGAGGTTAGTTTCAGCAGCGTAACTCCCTCGTAACGCGTGAGGATTCTTTCAGTCGACTGCAGAAGCGATAGAATGACTGCGTCAGGTAAGCGAGCGGCAACAATGATTGAGCACAATTCCGCAACCGAATCGGCTAATGCACCTAATGCCTATCTGCTCCGGCGGAGTTTTTACAAATGAGACTGTGGCTTCAAGGATTGGTGCTCATTGGGCTGCCACTGCTGTTTCAGGTTCTCTTCGCAACTTTCTTGATTGTCAATTTGAAACAGATTGACTCAGTGATAAGTAAAGAGACCACAGGAAAACGCGTTTTGGCCATTTGCCAGGAAATTAGGCACACTGTAGATCGTTATACGATTTTGGAGCTGGCGCAGCGGTTTGTCTCGCCGAAAGATACAGCAAACGCCAAGCAAGTTGCCATTCAGGAGCTGTCCAGACAGATTCAGATTCTGGACTCGTTGCCGTACATCGACGAGAGCTCGAAAAACATAATTCGGAACTACCGTCAGCATCTTCTGAAGTTTGCCGAACTGATATCTTCTGCACAAACCGACTATTCTGGTGGCGATAAAGCACGAGTTTCCCTGGCCAGATTTGTCAATCTGTCTGAGTATTTCGAAGAGTTTATCGCCTGTGCCGGCGAAGTGGTAAAAGATGATCGGCTAATCAGTGAGCACTTTACTCCAATTGCGCAGGCGTTCACACCAAGGGCACTTGAGGAACGACATCGCCTTATGTCTTTCGTCATGGTCGGTATTGTATGCAATATTATGTTGGCTGCTGGACTGGCGCTATTTTACGGAAAGAAAACGCTTCTTCGCTTCGCTGTATTGACGAAGAACATCAAGCTATTTTCTGAAGGAGCAACCAAACTAGAGGAACTCGAAGGAAACGACGAGCTCACGGAAGTTGGACGCAGCTTCAACGAAATGGCCGAAGCTCGAGTAAAGGCCGAAGACTTGCGTAATACCCTGCTTGCAATGGTGAGTCACGATCTGCGGTCACCGCTCTCGTCTTGCAACATCACTCTGGGTTTGCTTTTACAAAGAGATTCTGACTCAATGGCGCCATCGAGTTTGCGTCAGATCAGGCGAGTAGACGCAGAGTTGCAGAGATTGGTACGCATGGCAGACAGCCTGCTCACTGTGGGAAAAATCGAACACGACAAAATCGAGTTGAATCTTTCTGCAGTTACCCTCGATGATCTCATTGGTCCGACTCTTAATGCCGTGCGCGGCATTTCCGATACAAAGGACGTGGGAATTGAGCTGGACCTAGATCCAGAGAGATCATTCGTCTGCGATGGTGACAAAGTCATCCAGATTCTAGTGAATCTGCTGTCCAACTCATTGAAATTCGCGCCGAAGGGATCCACGATCTTAATTCGTATCCGCCTGGTAGGCGATTCCACCAAGTTGAGATTTGAAATTCTCGATCACGGACCAGGTGTTCCGGCAGAGCTTCAATCTAAGCTATTTCAGAAATTCTCTCAGCTTGAACAACCAGCCGAAATTCAGACCTCGGGAAGCGGTTTGGGCTTATATATCTCCAAATTGCTGGTATCAGCGCACGGAGGGGAAATTGGCTGCTCATCGCCTTTAGAAGGTGGTGCCTGTTTCTGGTTTGAACTGCCTGCATTGCATTGATATTAATAGGGCTTTTCATTTAATACATTGAATGGCTGATCCTTCGGCGCGCTCGTAGCGGCAACCGAAGCCGACTGTTATTTGTATGTAACTTTGCGCGGCTATCAATATGAATGAACTGGCTGATTCTAATTTAGGAGAGAAAAAACATGTCGGATCAAATTATTCCACTTAGGGCGAAGGAGGAAGTCTCATCGCCAATTAACTTAGGTGCCATAGCTGCCGGATCACAAGAAAGTATGCAGGCTCAGTTGGACGCGCTGAAACAGCCACTGCATCAAACACCGCCGGAACGCAACGGATTCCCGACTCTATCAATCATCAGCGGAGCGGCGGCACAGCTGCTGACACCACCAAAAGATGTGACAGAGCCAAAGATCATTCCAGCAAGTCCTCACCGTAGCCCCGAAAATGTGGCTCGTACCGCCGCGGGGGCAGCCATCGTCGGCGGGATTACGCATGAAGCGATGCGTAAAGCGCTTGAAGGCCAACCCAAGGCAGACGACCTGGCCACCAAGGCCGGAGATGTTGTGGGCCAAGCTTTCAAGGAATTGGGATCCAAGCGCTTAGCTGATCTGGTGGCATCAAGTGCAATGAATGCTGCTGAGAAGCAAGTGTTCATGGCTCAACTTCAAAAGCTAGTTCAAGATGCTGCCGAAGCAGTGCTTAAAAACCCGCAAAACACCACAAGGAAAGTCGGCGTGGGGGCAATGGAAGGTGTAATCGATAAGCTCATGTCGGAGCCGGGTAGAAACCTTGGACAAGAGGCAGACAAGGCCATTCGCGCCATCATCAGGGAGAAGATGATACGAGATCTTCTGCATGACTTGCTACCGCATCATCAGGGCTTCCCAGGCAGTCGCCCTGATTCGGAGAAACACTAGGAACGGCTCACAAAGAAGCCTTAAAAGGAGATCTCAGTCCCCGCTGAGATCTTCTTTGCTTTGGTGCAATAGTACAATCTCAGTCGTCTCTGCGCCTTTAGAAAGCGAATCGAAGACTTGTTCTCTGTCGACTTTATCTGCGAAAAGTCGAATGACATTCTTGTCGGCACCAAATGATTGGCGTCAAGACCATGATCGCTCAAACCTCGCTCACCGTCCGCTGACGAGCGGTATCACAATACGCTTCGTTGAAAGCCATGACATGCTGAACGAACACATTAAATGCGACCGTAGCACCGCACGGCGAGGTTGGTTGCAGAAGTACTGCAACATAACCGCTTTTTGATCGCCGCTAACATTCAATGACGTGTTTAAGCGTGGAGCAGTCATCCATGCACTGCTCCACGCCCTGATCAATATTTTTTCTGATGTGCTTTGTAGGTGTCGTGCGAATCGCAAAAAACGCGCAACTCTAGTTAGACTCGTAGAAAAACAGTCGTAGTAAGCTAAGCAGCTGACGGTTATTCGCCGTCAGCTGCAGGAACCATAATTAGCGATTTCGCCGCTCGCGAATACGCTGGCGTATCGGGCCTACCGGGAAGCCTAACGGGCCTACCGGGCGCTGATCCGGGTAGCAGCCCTGCGGCGGCTGAACCTGATAATAGACCGTCGGCTGGTTGTTGCCGCCCTTTGGTTGTCCGACTTCGTTAGGCTTAGGCTCTCCGCTCCCTTTGTTAGGCGGTTCCGGCTTGGCCGCTCCGCTGTCGTTGTTGGGCTTAGGTTCAGGCAAAGGTTGGGGCTTAGGTTCGGGCTTGGGTTCGGGCTTAGCCTCTACTCGCTCGTTAATAGTCGGCTTGCTAAGCTCAACATTGCCGCCTGTCGTGGACTTCAGGACCGTTTTAATGAAGAAATTCCTAGCTTCTGGCGTTTGGAGTAATTCCGTCAAGACTGACTGTGTGGCTTTTACTCTGGCTGCCTCTGCGCCTAAAGGTGGTGGGCCCGCCACGAACTCCGCAGTCCGCTTCTTGATCTCGTTATCCCACACTAGTGCCTCGGCCGCCGAAACATCCTTGCGTCCCAATGCGGCAGCCAAAAGCACAGTAGCGCCCTTCTCTTTGGTTTGGTCCACTAAAGCGCGGCCTGCTGGTGTCTTAGCGAATTCCACAAGTACGTCGTCGACATTACCGCATTGCAGGGCCTTTACAGCCGCTGGATCGCGCAGGATGCTATCGGCAACAGTATCGGACGACGACGTGCCCGGCTTCTGTTCGAGTGCCCTGGAACTAAGCGCCGTTTTTATCAAGTAATTCTTACCTTCTGGCGTTTGTAGTAATTCCGTCGCGACTGACCTTATAGCTTTTTCTTTGGCCGCATCTGCGCTTAAAGGTGGTGGGCCCGTCACGAACTCCGCAGTCCGCTTCTTGATCTCGTTATCCCACACTAGTGCCTCGGACGCCGAAACATCCTTGCGTCCCAATGCGGCATCCAAAAGGACAGCAGCGCCCTCGTCTTTGGCTTTTTTCAGTAATGCAAGGCCTGCTGGTGAATCAAAGTATTCCCGAAGTACGTCGTCGACATTACGGCGTTTCAGAGCCTCTACAAAATATTGATCGCCCAGTATGTTAGCGGCAACATTATCGGCCGGCGGCCTACCCGGCTTAGCCTCTCCGCCCGTCGTTGATTTGCTTTCCGAACAGTCTTTATTCAGGTAATCTCCATTGGGCGTTGTTGTGCCAGTGACTATAAGTAGTGGCAACCCGTCCGACAGCACGGCCTTCACCAATTCTTTCCACATATCATTGGTCTCACTGTCCATAATGGGCAGCAATGGGTTTCCATTTTTACTGTCCGTAATAGCAGAACAATCAGACTGCTCGCCAATTGTATAAATGTCTTTAGGCACCATCGATGCATTCCTCCGATAACCCTTCCAGAACTGCACCATAACCCGGGTATCGTTACATCTACGTTACCCGAGTTGGCGATAAGATGAGCTTTGTCCTCAAAGCAGTTCCCCAACTCGCCCATGGGAATTGTTTTTTGGTAACTGAAACTGAGCAGGCGCATTGCTTCACCGAATAATCTAAAAGCGGAATGCACTCTGTTCAGATTTAGCGTAAGTATTCAATAGCCCCTGTTCAACGCAAATGGCTGTCTCGATCAGATGAACGAGTACATTGAAAATGTCACTCGAATTTGAACGGAGTTCCGCGCATCGGACGCGGATCGGTCCCAAATACCGCTTTGAAGGCCTCCGGACTTTTGAACAGCCAAGCGGGAACCCCGAGGTTTTGCGGATTTCCTTCCTTGGAGCCAAATCGCATAATGCGATTATTGCCATTTATCACGTGATATTGATAAGTCTGTGGATCATACACAACCAGAACCGGTCCCTTGGACTTGAGCGGATCGTAATTCGCAAGGTCGCGGGGCAGTTCGCTTTGCGTGGACGGTCGTGGACCTGCCTCACGCGAGCTCATGGTGGACGACCGTAAAAAATCACGGTCCACCGTTCTGAACTCCAGTTGGCCAGAGTCAACAGCAGACTGCAAGGCAGCTAATTCTTCCGCGTCCATCTTGAGGCTCTGTTGATCATGCTCAAACCACTTTTTCATTTTCGGGCTCAGCGGTTCGGGTTTGATACTGCTCTTGTTTAAGTCGGCAACTGGCTTGGCTTGATCAATGGAGCCTGGTGATCGACTTTCAGGGCGTGCATTCGGGATTGCTTTCTCGTAAGCCTTGGGTGTTACTTCGCGCCCGGCCGTTCCGGGCGTCTGGCTGTCCACGCCGTGAATCTGTGTGGTGTCAGATTTTGCTCGAACAGGCTTCGGCGCTAGAGGTTTCCACTCCGGCAACATCGATGCGCGAGCAACAAATTGATTTCGGGGGTCGCAAACATGATCGCCACCAGAACCGTGCAGTACAACCCACGCATGGGCGCCACCATGGCCGCGTACCATCGAGCAAGGCAGGTTGAACGCGTTGAACAGCTCGCCCAGGACCAAGCTTTGATGCCTGCAGACACCAGTTCCCAGCCTAATGAACTCGCCCAACATGATCTGTTTGCCGGCATGAGTTCTTTCGAGCTGACTGGTAACCTCGTCCACGGACCTCGGCTTCATGCCAGGTGGCGTCAGCAAGTCTCCGACATACTTATTGAGTGCTTCCGCCAGCCTGACCGGATCGTTTTGCAAATGCTTGAACTTTATCCGAGCCTCGTCGATAGCTGCACGTAAAATCGGATCGCGACTGGCATCCACAACGACCACCATTCGGTCATCGGCGCTTGCTCCACGGGCCTTGCCTGTGGCGTCAAACACGTTATTCTTTCCTGCCGTTCTAAAGCCTTCAGGAAGGGGCCACGTTACCATATTCTCCGTAGCGTACTTGTTTGAAGCATTGACGGCATCCGGACTCGGCGTTACTTCCTTGGGGTAGGTTTGAACAGCACTGGTGGCATCGTTCGTGTCCCTCGCGGATCGAAGCTGCAATGGGACATGCTGCTTGCCACCAATCGTCACTCTATCACCGGGACGCAACAATACTTCCGCACCCGCCGTTAGCCTAACTCCGTTGACGAACGTACCGTTCTTCGAGCCATTGTCTTTGATGAATGTCGCTCCTGTTTCAGTGGTACGCACCGTGAGATGATTTCGGCTAACAGCCTCTGTGGGATCGCTCACAACCAAGTCATTGTCTGGAGATCGGCCAATTCGGATAGTACGCTCCTGTCCAGCCGGCATATCAAAGTAAGAATTCCCGGCAGATAGACGCACCGTCCCTAGTGGCACATCGTGATTGGTGACTCCAGAACCGTGCAATGTTATGTCCGCAATGGAATCGGGTGAATCTGCCTTCGCCTTCGCTGGGGCTTCAGGATTGCCCTGTGGAGCATTAGGCTTCGACTGCGGAGCTTCAGGCTTCCGCTGCGGCACCTCTGTAGACGGTTTCGGTGCAATCGGATCAATCGTCGAGTTCGGCTTTACAGACTTTCCTCCTCCGGGAATTTCAGGAGTCGGACCTTTGGGACCGAGCTTCACCGGATTGGCCACGCGACCGTGCAACACTCCCTGCCCGAACGCTATCCCCAGGCCCATTCCGTGCGAAAGGACAGTTTTGGCTTCTTCGCTTTTGAATGTTTCGGGAGCAACATACTCGGCGACTGCAGTTTCTGCGACCAACTGAACACCAGTAAATGCGGTGTTCATGAACAGCTCCTTGCCTGCCACCTTAAGCACAGACGTCGAAGCAGCCGCACTTGTCTGGCGCAATGGGGCGCCGAGTACTCCTCCCAGACGTCCAACGCCGGCGCCAACCATGAAAAGAGCCGTATCCCTGACGATTTCTATCGTGTATGGGAGGAGCACTTTGTCCAAGCAGTCGTTGAATAGTTCACTATCACTTTTTTGCACATCGCGATTGCGCCACCAGTTTCCAGCAACGGAGCCTTTACTCCATCGTTCGCCGAGCCCCTTGTATCCGTCTTTATTTCGTTCATAAAGAAGCTCCGTGGTGATTTCGCGTGCTCCTAATCCAACAACTGCCGAGACTAATGCAAGCGCAGGTAGCGATAATGTCCCGAAGCTAACTACAGTAATTGTCCCAGCAGCAATTACCGCGACCAGCACAGGCAGATTCTGGGCAACCCACTCTCCAAATGTTGATTCACTCAGTTTATCTACATCGTTAAGCATCGCTTCGAGCTTCGGCTTTTCGACGACAATAAAGTGGATGAGTTTATCCAGATCTCGAATTCGGTTGTCTAGTTCCTTCTGGATTTCCGGATCGCTTGCTTGTTCTCGCGCTTTCTTCAATTCCGCCGCACGCACCCGAAGCTCTTGCAATTCTTCGGGGGTGAACTGAGCAAGAGTAGCCCGTAAATCACCTGACAGTGTCTTGCAATGCGCAATGTACTCATCATATACGCTGCCACCTTGGGCGGCGTTCAGCAGTTTCGAAAGCTGTTCGAGATTACCAAGGCAGTGTTGCATTTTGGAATTTGCGCCAACAATAGCCGGGTCACTATCGATTCTTGCAAGGGCGTGCGCCTTCCAAAAATCGAAATCAGCTTTATTTCGCTGCAAATGGATCAGTCCGAACGCCTCTCCCGAGGAATTTTTATGCAATCCCATAGCCTGATTGAATCCATCAATCCCCTCAGGCGGATAAGTAATGATTTCCTTGCCATGTACAGAGAGCCCTGGTAAGCCGTCATGAAGCAATGAGCCAGATTCAACGAGTCGTCCAGGTTGAGTAAGATCAGCCCAAATATCAGGAGCCAAGGTCTTCAAACCGATACCATAGCGCCCTGCCATGCGAAGCCCAACTTTTGCGGCGGCTTCCTTGTCTCCTATCAGAAGCAACTCTTTGTATTGTTTTACATCACGCGCGAACGAAACTGCCAGCTTAACGTTCGCGAGTTCTGAATTGGCGGACTCTTGTTTCTTTACCAGAGCAGTCGTTTCAAAAATCGAGTCTCTAAGCCTTTTTTGATACCTTTCCAGTCCTTTGTCCTTGCCGCCATTCCAGGCATCTAACAGATTATTTTGGGAGAAAAAATCATCGGTTTTCGCTGCGAAAGATCCCTCTTCGGTGGAATTCGCTAGTTTCTTGATTTTGTCATCAAGGCTTGCTTTCAAAACGGCGAGCCTATCGGGATTAGTCGTGCAATGCCAAAAATTGAGTCCTGCATCAATCCGGCTCTCTAATTCTTTTCCATTGGCCAGGATGCCATATCGTGATTGATCGAAGTTCGCCGGACCTGACAAAGTCAGGAGCACGTCTTCGGCTTTAACTCGGCAATCCTTCCATCGCCACTGCTCCTTCTGTAGCTCCGACATTGAAGCCCAACTCAATCGCGCTTTTTCGTCTGCGTTTGGCTCAGCCTTCCACCCCAGATTCTCCCTGTCTTTATCTGGCAGGTGATTCCACCCCATTGCGATTGCTCGTACCGCTGGTGGCAGATTGTTGACCATGTCGACGTTAGCCGAGATGGTGGCGAGTTTTTCTTTTCCGTATCGAGCCTCGAGTCGCTCAAAGACCTCCTTTGCTCCTTTGGCATTGAGATTGAGATCTCCAAAGCCAGCCTGAGCAAACGACTCATAAGCTGAGGTTTCACGAATTCCGGTTTTAGCAAGAC
>Ga0163151_10006226_pt1 | contig 14648 bp, 19 predicted proteins | sample OliLakLV19MP5IB2_FD_145596 | JGI IMG/M metagenome (GOLD analysis project Ga0163151, IMG submission 145596) | Freshwater microbial mat bacterial communities from Lake Vanda, McMurdo Dry Valleys, Antarctica - Oligotrophic Lake LV.19.MP5.IB-2 | ecosystem: Environmental > Aquatic > Freshwater >...
TGGCTAACCCTGGCGATCATTCGGGGGCCACCATGCATATCACCATGACCGATTCGAAAAAAGCGGATGATCCAAAACCATAAAAGATTGGCGTTTCAGTAAGTTGGTTATAAGACTTATCGAATATATGAATTCAGCTGGCATTGTCCAAAAACTCTGGAACTACTGCAACGTCCTCCGCGACGACGGCATGTCGTATGGCGACTACCCCGGATCCAGTCCGGGGCAGGCTGACAACGAGCAGTTGATTTATCTGCTGTTTGGCTCCGGCCGTCGCTGCGCGCCTTAACGTTCGCGATGCTCACGTTAGCCTTCACCGCAACAAGCCGCTTGGCGGCGTGTTGTCTCAAAATGTCCAACGAGCGCACCAAGGCGCCGTACAGCCAGAAAAGCCCGGTGCCGGAGAACTATGGTTGGTCGAGTACCCTCACCCCGACCCTGCTTCGCTTCAAGTGTTCCCTTGTCTCCCAAGGGGAGAGTGGGAATTTTTGTGGATGCGACGAGCTGTTTGATCACTACCGCCATACGCGTGAGGCGCTGTGCAACCAGAAGAGCATGCTCTCGACAGCATGATTCTTCACTGCTCGAAAAAACTCGCTGCAAAGCTCGCTGATGTGTCGTCCACACCGCTGGCGGAGGCGAGCCCCCTGGGCAGTTGGCACGGCCATCTTTATACCCTCGACCGGCGGCAGTGCGTGATGTTTTGTCACGATGCGACGCGTTACGTGCTGTTTCTGCCGGGGTTGCGCAGGGAGCACTTTGCCGATCTGGGCAATGGCTGGTTCCGGCCGCTGTACTTGGCGACGCTGGCGTTCATGGGGTGCCCTGTTACGCAGATCAAGAAGGCGGAACTGGCCCTCGGGCCAATGCGGTTCGACACGGCGACGGACCGTTCGGTGCAGGGTTCGATGCGGGTGGCACAGCAGGATTTGGCGGCCTGGCTGGACCGGGCGCACGACGTCATGGATGTGGACCCGCTGGCCGCGTCGCGCCGTATCAATGAGCGTCCGGCAAGGGTTTACGGGAAATTGGTGTGGCCGGATAAGGCGATGCGTGAGGCGGTGACGTGCCTGTAATTCTGTAACTATATGATTTAATACAATTATTTTTTATTTGGATAAGGGTTTGGCCATGCGGCCACGGTGGGGCAGCTACATCCAATGTGTCGCAGTTCGGTTCTCGATGGAACTGGAACGCTTCCGGTATACCAATGTTGTCCCGTACGGCTTGGACGGGATTGTCTATACCCAATAAGGGAATTATCATACCCATAATGGGAACGAAGAAAAAAACCAGCTTGGGCAGTGTCCTCTTCACCAAGACCCAGCGCCGGGTATTGGGGCTGTTGTTCGGCAATCCGGGCCGCAGCTATTACGCCAATGAAATTGTGCGTTATGCCGGCGTCGGCATCGGCGCGGTGCAACGGGAGCTGGAGCGTCTGGCCGAGGTGCGCCTGCTGACTGTTTCGAAAATCGGCAACCAGAAGCACTATCAGGCGAACCGCGAGGCGCCTATTTTCGAGGAGCTGTGCGGGATTGTCCTGAAAACATTTGGTGTTGCGGATCACCTGCGGGATGCGCTGGCGCCGCTGGCGAAGCAGATTGACGCGGCTTTCATCTATGGTTCGGTGGCCAAGCAGGCGGACACCGCCGGCAGCGATATCGATGTGATGATCGTCAGCGACGAGCTGTCGTTTCCCGACGTGATGCAGACCCTGACGAAAGCTGAAGGCACAATAGGACGTTCGATCAATCCATCGGTGCTCGGGCTGGATGAGTGGCGTCGAAAGTCGGCGGAGGCTGGCGGATTTGTTCAGCGCGTGATGCAGCAGCCCAGGATTTATCTGATTGGATCGGACCATAACCTCCCCCAATCTTGAAAATCTGGCGAAGATCGGCAAGTTAAAGAAGGAAAGCGTCAGCCAGGCCGAGTTCGATGGCCTGGTGAAGTCCGGTCGTGTCCGTCTGGCCGACGCGCGCACGGCTTCGCTTTCCATCGAGAGCCGGTTTGATCTGGCCTACAACGCCTCGCACGCGCTGGCGCTTGCGGCACTGCGTTGGCATGGTTATCGTTCCGGGAACCGGTACCTGGTGTTCCAGTGTCTGGCGGAAACCGCGGGCTTGGGCCTGGAGCACTGGCGGGTGCTGGCGCTGGGTCATGAACGCCGCAATGTGGCTGAGTACGAGGGGCATCTGGAAGTGGAAGAAAAGCTCGTCTCTGATCTGATCCGTATCAGTGAAATGCTGCTGGAAAAAGTAGCCGCGCTGGCGAAGACGCCATGAACACTTCCAACATCGTCCAGAAACTCTGGAACTACTGCAACGTCCTGCGCGATGACGGCATGTCGTATGGCGACTACGTTGAGCAGTTAACTTACTTACTGTTCCTCAAGATGTCTGACGAGCGCACCAAGGCGCCGTATAAGCAGAAAAGCCCGGTGCCAGATAAATACAACTGGCCCAGTCTGCTCAAGAAAGACGGCGACGAGCTGTTTGATCACTATCGCCACACGCTGGAGGCGCTGGGCAACCAGAAGGTCACGCCCCGGGCTTGCCGCATGATTATCAGGGATTGTTTGTGAATAACGACGATCAATATGATGTTTCGGGCCTGGTCGAGGCGCAATTCGAGCCGGGCTCCGACGACCGGGGGGTCCAAATCGTGCTTTAAATTGGCACGATCATGCCAATAATTAGCATGATCGTGCTAAGCTTCCGCCATGTCGATCAGCACCGCCCTGTTTTCTGAAGGCCAGTCCCGCGTCTACCGCTGGGTGTTCGGCCAGCCCGGGCGCGAGTTCTATCTGGGTGAACTGCGCCGGCTCACGGGCCTCGGCAGCGCGACGCTGCAGCGCGAGCTGAACGCGCTGACCGATGCCGGCCTGGTGCGGTCGGAGCGCGTCGGCAATCTGCGCCGCATCCGCGCCAATCCGCAAAGTCCCGTGTTCAACGAGCTGGTCGCACTGACGCGCAAAACGCTGGGGGCGGAGCCGCTGCTGCGCGATGCATTGCAGGCGCTGGCCCCCGATGTCGAGGGCGCGTGGATTTATGGCTCTTATGCCAAACAGACCGATACGGCCGACAGCGACGTCGACGTGATGATCGTCGGCAGCAAGCTCACGCTCGCCCGGGTGATCAAGGTGCTCGCCCCGGCGGAGGAATTGCTCGGCCGCAAGGTTAATCCGGCGCTGTATACAGCGGCTGAATTCAACAAGCGCCGTGCGGAAGCGGATTCTTTCGTCAATCGCGTGCTGGCGCAGCCGCTGTTGCCGCTGATCGGAACCCTGCATGAGTCTGCCCGCGCTGGATAACCTGGTGCGTATCGGCCAGTTGAAGGTCGAGCCGCGCAACGATGCCGAGCTGGCGCGTATGCTGGCGAGGGCGCGTGGTTTGTTGACGGATGCCGCGGTCACCGGCGTTTCGGCGTCAACGCGGTTTACCTGCGCTTACAGTGCGGGGCATGCGGCCGCGCTGGCGGCGTTGCGCTGGCACGGCTACCGCAGCGAAAACCGCTTTACGGTGTTTCAATGCCTGACCCATACGCTGGGCTGGGAGGATGCGCGCTGGCGCGTGCTGGATGCGGCGCACCGCAAGCGTAACCTCGCGGAATACGAGGGTTTTCTGGAAGTGGAGGAATCCGCCATCGCGGAGCTGTGTGCGCTGGTGACGGGGCTGATTGCCGACGTGGACAGGCTGATAAAAATCTGAAGCTCACTCCGCCACAAACACCATCCGGGAAATGATATCGGGGCGAAGCCCGATTTGTTTCTGCCGGAATCTCAATTGATCGAACGCTTCGACCGGATTCGCGTCTGGCAGCAAGGCGATCGTCGCGCCGTACACAAGCCGCTGCTGATGCTGTTGATGCTCGGCAAGCTGGCGCGGGGTGAGGCGGGTGCCCGCTTCGTAGATATTGAGGACGACTTTCGCAAACTGCTGGAGCAGTTTGGTCCGGCGAGTGCGGCGGCGTCACGGCACTATCTGTTCTGGCATTGGCGCCATTGATGTTGATGATGGAAGGCAGTGAAAATAATTAACTGAATCAATGAATTGCATTAATTGCTGTGCGCTGTCGATGGATGTTCTGCACGAAACCCGGTTTTGCCACACCTGATTGACGTATCCAGTGTCACTATTGCGCACTGCATTTCCAATCCACAGGAGAAATTGTGATGACAATATTGCGTAAACCCACCCGCCGCACCTTCCTGCAATTCGCTGCCGCAACCCTGGCCCTCGCCAGCCTGCCCGCGGGTGCGCAGTCCGTCACCACCGGCACCAAGCTGAAGATCGGCATCATCGGTTCGGGCAATGTTGGCGGTGCGCTGGGCACGACCTGGGCGAAGTCAGGGCATATGGTGATGTTCTCTTCTCTCGATCTGGAAAAAGACAAGGCGCTCGCAGCGAAGGTGGGCCACGGCGCGCGCGCCGGCACTTCAAAAGAGGCGGCGGCCTTTGGTGATGTGCTGCTGGTTGCAGTGCCATACCACGCGCTGCCCGCCGTGGGCAAGGATCTGGGCGGTCTGCTGAAGGGCAAGGTGGTGATCGACACCTGCAATCCCTTCGAGCAGCGCGATGGCGAGATCGGCATCAAGGCGCGTGAGGTGGGTGCGGGGCTGATGTCGGCGCAGTTGCTGCCCGGTGCGCGCATCGTGCGCGGCTTCAACGCGATTGGCGCGGCGCGCATGGGTGCGGCGTGGCAGGAGCCGGGCAAGGTGGGCATGCCCATCGCCGGTGATGACGCGCAGGCGATCGCCACGGCGTCGAATCTGGTGCGCGATATCGGTTACGAGCCGGTGTTGATCGGCGGCCTGGCGATGGGCCGCCACCTGCAGCCGCGCGAGCCGCTGGCGGGTGAGCGTTCCGCCGATGAGATTCGCAAGATTGCAGCGACGCTGAAGTAGGGTGTCGGTGTCCGTAGCCAGGACGCCATCCGGACGTCATTTCCGTCTTGATCGGAGGGGCTGATGGCTGACTCCGAAACGTTTGGAGTGATGACTTCCGGTGCATCGACTGCGGCGCTGCTGGCGCTGCAGCCGGCGCTCGAGCGCGTGGCCGGATGCGCGGTGCAGCTGTTGTCGCACTCGATCGGCATCGGCGCGACTTACATTCCCAATCGACTGCGGCTGGGCGAGGTCGCGGACCTCGTCATCGTGGCCGACGACGTGCTGCGGCAATGCATTACAGATGGCCTGGTCGTGGCCGACAGCCGACTGCCGCTGGTGCAGTCACTCGTTGGCATGGCGGTGCCTGCAGGTGAGCCGCGGCCCGACATTGCCACGCTCGAATGCCTGAAGCGCACGCTGCTGGATGCAGCCTCCATCGCTTATTCAGCGAGCGTCAGCGGGCAGTATCTGGTCGATGATCTGTGGCCTCGGCTCGGAGTCGCGGATGCGGTCCTACCCAAGGCGCGTTGCATCAGCGATGAGCGCATCGGTGCGGTGGTCGCGCGCGGCGAGGCGGCGATCGGTTTCGAGCAGATGAGCGAGTTGCTGCCGGTGCCAGGCATTGCGCATGTCACGCCGCTGCCGCCTGAGGCGCAAAAAATCACCATTTTTTCGGGTGGCGTGGCGGTTTGTTCGCCAGACCCGATGCGCGCGCGGGCGGTGCTGCAGTTCCTGCGCTCTTCGGTGGCGCACCAGGCTTTCGTCGATAGCGGCCTGCAGCCTGTAGCGGACTGATTCCGCTCCAAGCTGCTCAGCCGCGCAGCGCGGCGAGCGCCTTGAGTCGCGGCCATTGCCGCACGGCGGCAATCACCTGGTCGACTTCGTCGGTCGTGTTGTAGAGATGAAACGAGAATCGCAGCCGGCCAAGCCGCTCCGATACGCGCATCTGCCGGGCCGCGAAGTGGCTCCATAGCTCAGCAACCAGTCCGGCACCCTCAGGCGAGGCCTGTTTCCAGCCCGCAACAACGATGTGCGCACGGTGCAGGTCGACGCTGCCGCTGAGCAGCGGCACTCCGAGTTCGCGCAGGCCCGTATCGAGGCGCTTTGCCAGCGCCATGACATGTGTTTCGATGGCGGGCATCCCGACGGATTGCAGAATGTCGAGCGAGACATCGACGGCGCTGGCGGCGGGGTAATTCATGCTGCCGAGGTCGAAGCGCCGTGCGCCGGGCATCAGCCGGTATTTTTCACTGCCCTGTACGCCTTCGTGGACGTTGCCGAGGTTGACACTGAAGCGGCCGAGGTAGGCGGGCTGCAGCGTTTCGGCAAAGGCGCGGCGCACGAACAAGAAGCCGAGCCCGTAAGGGCCACAAAGGTATTTCGAGGCGCCGACCGCGAGGGCATCGACCTGCGCGGTGTGTACATCGAGGTCAAGCGCGCCCACCGACTGTGCGCCGTCAACGAGCAGTGTGACTTGTCGCTCGCGGCAGATCTGTCCGATACGCGCCAATTCGGTGCGCGCGCCGGTGGCGAAGGTGACCGAGGACACCACCACCAGGCGCGTGCGGCCGTCGATGCATTTGGCAATGGCATCCACCGGCATTGCGAGGTCAGGTGTGGCTTCGACCACGCGCACCTCGATGCCGTGGCGATCGCGCATGTTGTAGAGGGAGTAGACGCCATTCGGGTGCTCGATGTCGCGGCACACGATGGCGTTGTCGCCTGCCTGCCATGGCAACGACGCGACGATCATGTTCAATCCCTCGGAGACGTTGCGCGTGAGCGTGACTTCGTCGGCGGTGGCGCCCACCAGGCGCCCGAATTTTTCACGGACACGTTCGACTGCAAGAAAAACATCACCGCTTTCCTTGGGGTCGCCCCTGACAGCCGCCTCGTAGAAGCGGATCGCGGCTTCCATGGCTTGCTGTGGCATGAGTCCGCGCGCGGATGTTTCCAAATATGTTTTCCCGTTCGTCCCGGGGAAGTGTGCTCTGGCCTGCAGCAGGCGTGTGGGGGCTTCAATAGTGTTCATGGTTTAAGTATTGCAGGAGGGTATCTCAGTCGATACTGGCTTATTTTCTCAGTCGATGCCTGTTTGTTCTATGTCATAATTTTATGACTGTTGCTGCTCAACAGATTATATAACCGGGGAGAATGACATGATGCGCAATCTGCTTTGGTCGAGTTGTCTTAGTCTGTTTTTCTGTGCTTTTGGCTTGCCTGTTCTGGCAGCAGGGTATCCGGATAAGCCGATTCGAATGATTATTCCGTGGTCGCCGGGTGGGGGCTCCGATACGACAGGGCGCATCATCGGCGCGAGACTTGCTGAATCACTCGGACAGCAGATTCTTGTTGATAACCGCGCCGGCGCTGCGGGGAACATCGGCACTGCCTCGGCTGCACGTGCCGATCCGGATGGCTACACGATTCTGCTTGCTGACACCGGGTTTTCTACGGGGATCAGTCTTTACAATAAAGTGGGCTATCACCCGATCAAGGATTTCGCGCCGGTATCGCTGGTTGCAATAACGCCGATCATTTGTGCGGTCCATCCGTCGGTTCCGGCGAGAAACATGAAAGAGCTGATTGCGCTGGCGATGCGCAAGCCCGGCGGTCTGACGGGTGGGTCCGGCGGTACGGGTGGCAGCGTGCATCTGGCGCTGGAGCTCTTCCAGCTCCAGAGCGGCACGAAGATTACCCATGTGCCATACAAAGGCAGCGGTCCCGCAGCGATTGATCTTGCGAGCGGGCAAATTGATTTGATGTTTTCCACAGCGCCACCGATGATCCCGTTGCTTCAGGCGAGCCGGATTCGCGCGCTGGCAGTCGCCAGTGCGGGGCGATCATCGCTGTTTCCCGAACTGCCCACCATGAAGGAGGCAGGGGTTCCCAACTTCGTGGCCGCGAACTGGTACGGCATCCTGGTGCCGACAGGTACTCCGAAAGCGGTAATTGATCGACTGCACGGAGAACTGGTTAAGGCAACGATGCATGCCGACGTCAAGCGGCGGTTTTCAGGGGCCGGCCTTGAGCCAATGGCAAGCGATACGCCCCAGGGATTCGGTACATTCGTTGGCGATGATGTGGAGAGATGGGCGCGCGCGATCAAGCACGCGAACATCAAACTCTGACCGGTATGCATGTGCCCGCAGAGATTCAGGTAGCGTAGCCCACAAGTGATTACCCGAATCCCTGCATGCCTTTACAGGGGCGGCACTTCCAAAGGGCCGCTGATTCTGGCCGAGCATCTTCCCGCAGATCGGGCGACCCTTGATCGGGTGATGCTTGCTGCCATGGGATCTCCGCACAAACGCCAGATTGATGGCATTGGCGGCGCCGAGACACTGACGAGCAAGATCGCCGTGGTGTCCCGAGCTTCCCGGCCCGAGGCGGATGTCGATTATTTTTTCATACAGGTCAATCCCGAGTCGGATGTCGTCGATTATTCATCCAATTGCGGGAATATGCTGAGTGCGGTCGGTCCGTTTGCTGTCGAGATGGGACTGGTTGAACCGCAGGATCCGCTAACCCGGGTGCGGATATACAACATCAACACGGAAAGCGTGATTGAGGTGATTTTGCAAACGCCTCAAGGGGAAATCACGTTCGATGGGGAAGCCGCGATTGATGGTGTTCCGGGAACCGCCGCCGCGGTGAAGCAGGATTTTGCGGGAGCCGTCGGCAGCAAGACCGGCAAGTTGTTTCCCACCGGCAGAACAGCTGAGGTAATTGATGGTATTGAAGTCACCTGCATCGATATGGCAGTGCCCATGGTTATTGTGCCAGCCGACGCTGTCGGCAAGTCAGGTCATGAAACCAAGGGCGATTTGGATGCCGATCCTGCGCTCATAGAGCGCCTCGGACGAATTCGTGTCGAAGCGGGTCTGCGCATGGGGATGGGCGATTGCAGTACCCTGGTGGTGCCCAAGCCGGTTTTGGTGGCGCCGCCATTCGGCGAGGGCAGCATTGCATCGCGTGATTTCGTGCCGTTTAATTGCCATGCAACTTATTCTGTCACCGGGTCGATTGGCCTGTCGGTAGCTTGTATGGTTAAGGGTACTGTTGCTGAACGCTTGATGATTGCGCGAAAGCGGGATGGTGGTCGCGTGGGTATTGAGCATCCGGGCGGCATCATCGATGTGAAGGTCCGAATCCGCCAGTTAGCAGAAGGCGTGATTGTCGACGAGGCGAGCCTCCTACGTACCTGCAGAAAGCTTTTCGAGGGACAAATCTGCATACCCGCCCGCATCTGGGATGGTACGCGCAGGGCCCGCGATGCTGCGGAGTTGTCGGGTCAATCCTGAGGCGGTTGCTGCTGTACGCGCGCGGCAGGCGCTCTAGTGCTGGCGCTTCAGGAAAGCCCGCGCGACATGCAGGACTTTGTCGACATCCTCCTGATTATTGTAGGCATGAAACGAGAAGCGCATCACGCCGCGGCGCATCGAGAGCTTGATGCGATTTTCAATCAGGTGGTGAAACAATCCGTTTACGGTCTCGTTGCTGGTGTATTTGTCACTGCCGGAGCCGAAGTCTCCCACGGTGACGGAATGCGCGATATGCGTGGCCGGCTTTCCGCCGCACACCGGGAGCCCCAGATCGATTAACCCGCTCGCCAGTGCGTGCCCCAGTTTCGTGGTGTGCGCTTCGATATTTTTGACGCCGAGACGCAATAAAAACGAGAGCGACGCGTGGGCTGCGGCAATGCCGACGTAGTTGTAGTTTCCCAGATCAAAGCGATGTGCCCCGGGCATGAATGAATACTCAGTTGCCCCGATGTCTGACTCATGGGCGTCACCCAGATCGACACCGAAACGGGCGAGATAAGCCGGTTTCATCCGTTCCGCCCATTCTTTCCTGACATACAGAAATCCCATTCCGTACAGAGCGAGCAGTCCCTTTTGAGTCGATACCGCTAAAGCGTCTACGTTGGATTTGTTGACGTCGATGTCCACGGTTCCGGCTGACTGTGCGGCATCGACCAGAAAGAGAATTCCGCGCTCCCGGCAGATTTTTCCCAGCAGGTCGATGTCGGTCCTGAATGCCGGCGAGAAGGTGACGGTCGATGCCGTCATTACTTTGGTTTTGTCATCGATTGCCGCAATCATGTCTTCAACCGGCATGTGTCCCTTGTTGTGCCCGATCATCTTGATCCGGAGGCCGCGACGGTGCTGGTTCAGCCAGGGATACACATTGTTCGGATGTTCGAGATCTGCGCAAACAATTACATTGTCGCCTTCGGTCCAATCGAAACCGGCGGCAATCATGTTCAGGCCATCAGAAATATTCTTGGTGTAGGCAATTTCGTCTGGTGAGGCGTGAATAAGTTGTGCGAACAGCGATCTCGTCTCCGCTGTGCGCTGGAACATGAGTTCCTTGTTGCCGCCGTTATGCATCTGATCGTCGAGTTGTGCGTCAATGGCGGCCCGAACCTCGCGTGACAGCAGTCCGCGACTACCGAGGTCGAGGTAGGTCCAACGTTCTGTGCCCGGAAAAAGCGCTCGGGAGTCGGCGATTGGGGCAAAATGGGGTGTCAGATCATTCATGATGGTTTCCAATTCCAGTCAGGAGTTTCTTTGCGGTCCGAGGGGGTACCGCAACTGTCGTCACAACGCTTGCCAATATACTAACGCTGTTTTAGTCCCACAACTGATTTCACTCACGGCCCCCCACCGGTTTTGTCGCCCGTATTGCCGCCCGTGTGGTTCCGGATGTCGGCACATACTGCGGGTGTTTCCCCGCACCGCGAGCCACGATTTCAAGGGCATCGTCAATGTCATTGGCCGTCCCGACATCGACGCGCCCGGAGTGAGTCCCCTTGGGGGATTATCCACCGGATGGTTTCTGGCAATGGATTGGCAGGGCACGACTGCGTCGTGCATGACAATGGCGGACCGGCGGGTTGTCACCCGCCCTACCGGTTCTGATCGGCGTCATGGCGATGGGCCGCCACCTGCAGCCGCGCGAGCCGCTGGCGGGCGAGGGTTCCGCGGATGAGATCCGCAAAGTTGTGGCGACGCTGAAGTAGGGGATCGAGGGGGCGGTTGCGCTGCGCGGCTATATATTCGGCGGATAGCGCTGCTTTCCCCCAAGGGGATTATCCGTCGGATGGTTTCTGGCAATGGATTGGCAGGGCACGACTGCGTCGTGCATGACAACGGCGGACCGGCGGGTTGTCACCCGCCCTACGGGACTGACGTTGCGTTATCGCGATTTGTATTTCCGCACCAGCCCCACCACCACGCCATAGATTTCGGCATCTTCCTTCGGGGCGTCCCCCAGGAGGACTTCCTTCGGGGCGTCCCGGGATCATCCACCGGATGGTTTCTGGCAATGGATTGGCAGGGCACGACTGCGTCGCGCATGACAACGGCGGACCGGCGGGTTGTCACCCGCCCTACGGGACTGACGTTGCGTTATCGCGATTTGTATTTCCGCACCAGCCCCACCACCACGCCATAGATTTCGGCATCTTCCTTCAGGGCGTCCCCCAGGAGGACTTCCTTCGGGGCGTCCCGGGATCATCCACCGGATGGTTTCTGGCAATGGATTGGCAGGGCACGACTGTGTCGTGCATGACAACGGCGGACCGGCGGGTTGTCACCCGCCCTACGGGACCTGTGATGCACTGCCCTCAGCAAGCGTAGGGTTCTGTGGTTAGGGATGGGCTATCGTTTTTTCGCAGCACGCAAGGCGGCTGCGGCCCGGCGCATCAGGCTGGGGTGCAGCAGGCCGAGTTTGGGTGTCTGGCCGTGGGGTGCGCCGGGCGCCACGGCAAACCAGTGTTCGTTGAAATCGAGTTCGAAGGTCTCGCCCAGGTCGAACTTGGTCGGGTAGCTCAGTCCCGCGGCAGCATATGCGGTGTTGTCAGCGGGTGTGATGACAAATTCCCCGGCATAGAGAGAGTCGGTTTTCTGGCTGGTGCCGTAGCACACCTCAACGACGGGCTGCCCGTCGTGTTCGCCCACCCGCAGAACGAGCGCCGGGCGTGGCTTGGGGCCGGGCCCGGGCAGACCGCGCTGTGGAAAACGGCACCATACGATGTCTCCGGCGCGTGGTGCGATAAACCAGCGCGCCGCGGGAGCCGCCATCAGAACAGGCTTTCTTTGACGCTCATGCGCCCCGCCGGTTGCAATTCGAGGATGGCCTCTTTCTGCTTTGGTGTGAGCGGACCTGTGTCAGCTTCATAACGCGGCAGGTTCTGCCGTGCGAAATGCGCGAGTGCGGCGTGGATGACCTGGGTCTCACTAAGCCCCAGCGTTTTGGCGAGCTGGCTCGCGGTCTTGCGGGTGACGCCGTACGGCGTGTCGGCATCGCGGTAGCGCAACAGGATGCCCTGGGCTGCGGGGGGTTTGCGCCGGGATGAGCTTTGTTTGGCGGACATGGTGGTGTCTCCGGATCGTAGATATCATAATGATATCACGCTGACTACTGCCGGGAGGAGCGCGAAAAGTGAGCCAGGGCGGGAGCAAGCGGTAGATACCGTGATCCAAGTCAAGCGTGATGTAGCTTTGGGTCGAAGGGTTTCCCGGATTTGAGCATGGCCTGAGCGATGGCGACGAGCCCGCACATGAGGACCACGATGATAACCAAAGGTACCGGAGTCGATTTCTTTTTGAACCATTGACCTGATCACCCTCATGCCCCGTCGTCCACGCATCCACTTGGCAGGTCACCCGCAGCACATCGTGCAGCGCGGGCACAATCGAGCTGCGTGTTTCTTTGCCGAAGAAGACTACCGGTTCTCCCTGCACTGGTTGAAATTGGGTGCCGAGAAGTACGGATGTGACATTCACGCCTACGTACTGACGACCAATCACGTGCACCTGCTGCTGACCCCGCAACGCCCTGAGGCCGTCTCACGGCTGATGCAGTCACTGGGGCGGCGCTATGCGCAGTACGTCAACCGGTTCTACCGGCGCAGCGGTGCGGTCTGGGAGGGGCGCTTCAAGGCGGGCCTCATCCAGGCCGAAGAATATCTGCTGACCTGTTATCGCTATATCGAATTGAATCCCGTGCGTGCTGACATGGTGCGCGACCCCGGCGATTACGTCTGGTCGGGCTATCGGCACAACGGCTTGGGTGGGACGGATGCATTGATTACTGAACACCCGTCATATCGGCAAATCGGCGCCAGTGACAAGGAACGTCAGTCTGCCTATCGCGCACTGTTCCGGGCGCACCTGGATGAGCCTGCGCTGACGGCGATACGCGAAGCCGTAAACCGCGGGCAACCGCTGGGGGCAGAGCGCTTCCAGGAGCAGGTGGAAGTGGCACTGGGGCGGCGCGTGGGATTAAGGGGGCAGGGGCGCAAGGCAGAAACCACAGACGCGCCGCTGCCAGGACAGTTGGGATTAAATCTCTGACAGGAGATGAAGATACGAAGCGAAAAGAAATCGACTCCGGTATCTTGGGTTAATGTTTGTTGATGTCCCGGCGTGCGGCGTTCGGGAATGTAAAACCACCATTCATTAGATGGATGATGCGTCGGACTTGAGAGGGATTCGCATGAGAAAAATCTGGATCGTTGCGCTGTTGGTTGCCGGTTGCGCCAGCCCGGGTGGACTGTTTGGCGAGACCGTCGGCGAGAAGTTCAAGCAGGCGCTGGCGAATGTGGATGCGTATTGCAAGAGATACAAGGTTGGCCCTTACCTGGACCGCAATGACCCCGAGTCATGGCGGCGAGCGGCTGAGACGTCGTGCGAAATCCTCAAGGTCAAGCCCTTTGATCTGAATGCCGTGCTGGCGACACCGGAGGGGAAGTTTGCCTATTCGATTCAGTTGCCGCCGCCGCTCGATAAGCCGCGGGTGAAGCGCTCGGACTACCGTTCGGCGGGGGAGTATTTTGAGGCGTTGTGTGAGAGGGAGACAGGGGATACGGTATTTCGTTCCGTTAATAATGTGGAGGGGGTTGCGATTTTGCGCACCCCCCCATCAATTTATCGCTACCGTCTGGGATCATTTAGCGAGGAAACAATGGTTTCCCAAGGTGGTGGATCGCGACCCGAACTCTTGCTAGTTGAGCAGACAGGATTCAAGTATGTAGAGAGATCAACTCGCCCAGATGAGCGTAGTCAACCGTCCAAATCGAATTTGCGGCGGTACACATTGGACCCCAATAAGAAAATCGTGTTTCCTGAGTATGCATTGCGCTTCGAGGATATTCAGTCATATTCGGCACCTGTTGGTGTGCTGTGGCGTGGAATGCCAAATTTTGACAGTCGGCATGAGGGGATCATTGGTGGCGAGCTGATCGTCATTGATCGAATGTCAAAAGAAGTTATTGCGGTCAGACGGCAATTTACGAAAGATGAAGTCAATTTGAATCGAACTGATCGTGTCACATATCACAGTCGTTCGTGCCCAGGCATTGTTGTTACGGATGGGTTTGATTTTATTGGGCGTTCATTGAATACCTTAACGAGAAGGTGACGTCATGCCAGAGACAGTTCAGCAACTGACACCGTTTGTGCTCGCACAATTCGCTGCGGAATCGTATCTTGAAGATGTTGTAGGAGGCGTTTCAACACTATTGCCGCGACGCCTGCGGCTCGGCAGCAATAATTTTACTTTCGTCGGTGATACAGACTTAACGTCGCGAGATGTATCGTTAACCAGCTACACCCGCATGACGGATGCGCAGATTGCGCAATTTGTCGAGCGCTACGACGTAGTGGATCACTTGCCGAATACGATCACCGGGTTTTCGGCGACGCTACTCTGGGACAGGCCGGACAATAAGAAAGCAGAAAAATGGGTCAGGTCT
>Ga0163151_10006227_pt1 | contig 14646 bp, 14 predicted proteins | sample OliLakLV19MP5IB2_FD_145596 | JGI IMG/M metagenome (GOLD analysis project Ga0163151, IMG submission 145596) | Freshwater microbial mat bacterial communities from Lake Vanda, McMurdo Dry Valleys, Antarctica - Oligotrophic Lake LV.19.MP5.IB-2 | ecosystem: Environmental > Aquatic > Freshwater >...
CTTCGATGGTGAGCAGGTCGGTATTGACGACACTCAGCAGCGGTTTGCCGGCAATGAAATAAAAGCCGGCAAATACGGGTACGGCCGAAGATACGACGGAGTACTGATCTACCGGCGGGAACAGTGTGATCAGCAGCAGGTTGGCCACGGCGATGGCCAGCGCAATGCCTTGAATTCTGTTCATGCCCGGAGGCGTCCTTTGAGTTGAGCGTTTTCAGTATAGCCGATTCGCCAACACGCGGGCACTGGTAACCCGTTGTTTTTAAAGAGTCCTGATTATCCTGCGTTACACCACGGCAGGTTGAGTGCCTGCAGCGCCGTGCCGGTACCGGTGTCCTGCACAAAAACGGCGGCATGCAGATCGGCGGTTTTCCATCCGCGTTCGCTGCGGATGCCCTGGTCGATGAGCAGCGGCGCGGCGGAAGTCAGCGCAAACGGGCCGTAGAGTTCGCGGACCACAAAATCATGGCGCAGGCGCTTGCCCCGGTTTTCGCCGGCAGCCACTTCAGTGACCAGATTATTTTCGTAAATCGCCGCGTAGGCTTGCGCTGCATTGGCCGCCGTGCTGATCCGGGCGCGTAACCGCGGCTGTGCGCCGCCGGTATCGACGGTCATGCTGATTTGCGCGCCCGGCACCTGATTTTTGCCGGACGCAATCCGCGGACCAAGATCGTCACCAAACAGACCCCGCCGGTAGTCTGCACCGTCCAGCAGCAGTTGCGGCGTGTACACCACCCGTGCCTGGTTGCGGCGACTGGCGTCGCGCTGCCTGGCACTGAATCGGGCCTGCGCGTATGGGTCTTTCCAGCCCAGGTAATTCCAGTAGTCGACGTGAAAAGCCAGTGCCAGCACCCGCTGCGGTGTGTAGCCGCGCTGCGGCAGTGTGCTGAACCACTGGTCGGTCGGCGGGCAACTGTCGCAGCCTTCGGAGGTGTACAGCTCAAGCAGCGCCACCCGTGATTGACCCGACTCGGCGCTGCAGGTGGCGGCGGTCACCGGGGTTGCGAGCAGCAGCGCCAAGGCAGCGGCGATGAGTTTGCGTGAGATCTGCATGTTGAGTGGTCGCGGTAAGCGGCTATTGCTTACAACTGCGCGATTTTGGCGAAGTTTGCTATGATGCCCCGGAGTATGTATCTAATATATTGATTTTATTGTGATTTATTGTGATTTTATTACTATTCCTGCAATGAAAGTTGATCTGCACAGCCACTCAACCTGTTCCGACGGACTGCTCAGTCCGGCCGAACTGGTAGAGCGCGCCGTCTTGCGTGGCGTGGACATGCTGGCACTGACGGATCACGACGAACTGGCCGGCCTCGCGCCCGCGCGAGTTGCCGCCGCGCAGTGGGGTTTGCGTCTGATCGATGGTGTCGAAGTATCGGTGCAGTGGGAAGACACAACACTGCATATCGTCGGTCTTGACGTTGACCCTGATCATGCGCCGCTGGCGGATGGGCTTGCCGCGATCCGCGCCGGTCGTGAACATCGGGCACAACGCATGGCCGACAGCCTCGCCGCCGCAGGCATCGCCGGCAGCCTCGAAGGCGCACGCCGTTATGCCAAAAATCCGGAACTGCTCAGTCGTTCGCATTTCGCGCGTTACCCAAAAATCCGGAACTGCTCAGTCGTTCGCATTTCGCGCGTTACCTGGTGGAAGCAGGACATGCCCGCGATACCAATGCGGTATTCCGTAATTACCTGACACCGGGCAAGCCCGGTTACGTGCCGCATCAATGGGTGGCATTGGCCGATGCCGTTGATTGGATCAATGGCAGCGGCGGGCTGGCTGTGATTGCACATCCGGGGCGTTACTCCCTGAATCAGCAACAGGCCGAACGCCTTCTCGGTGAGTTTGTCGAACTGGGTGGCGCTGCTGTAGAGGTAGTCACGGGATCGCACACTCCTGATGAGTTTGTGATCTGGGCGCGCTACGCAAAACGCTTTGGTTTGCGCGCTTCGGCGGGCTCCGATTTTCACGGTCCCGGTGAAGGTTATCGTGATATCGGTAATGTGCCGGTACTGCCCGCGGGCTGTGATCCGGTCTGGTCGGCTTTTTAAGCGCCGCCGTAACCGGGCTGGCCGTTCGCCGTGTCGCAGTTTTTTTCCATTCATCCGGACAACCCACAGCCGCGCCTGATCAAACGCGCGACGGAAATCATCCGCTCTGGCGGCATCATCGTGTATCCGACTGACTCCTGTTATGCGCTCGGCTGTCACATCGGCGACAAGACCGCCATGGAACGCATTCGCACGATCCGCGGCATTGATGCGCGGCATCACTTTGCACTGGTCTGCCGCGATCTGTCGGAGCTGGCCACCTACGCGCGGGTCGACAATCAGCAGTTCCGCTTGCTGAAGGCGGTCACGCCGGGCAGTTATGTGTTTATCCTCGAAGCCACCCGTGAACTGCCGAAACGGCTGCAGCATCCGAAACGGCGCACCATCGGCCTGCGCATCCCCGATCATCCGGTAGTGGATGCATTGCTGGCTGAACTCGGTGAACCGCTGCTGTCGTCGACGCTACTGCTGCCCGGTGACGAGCAGCCGCACACCGATGCAGCAGAAATCCGTGAACGGTTGGAGCATCAGGTCGATCTGATCCTCGACGGCGGTTCCTGTGGTTTGGAACCAACCACGGTGGTAGACCTGACCGGAGCAGCGCCTGTCGTCACTCGAGCAGGGAAGGGCAGCCTGGTGCCGTTCGGCTTGTAAAAAATCAGAAAAATCAGCCGTCTGCGACGCAATTTGGGGCATCAGTTAAAATTGGCCGCATCATGGCGCGATATTGCGCTGAATCATAATTTATAAACCATTGTTTTTATTAATAATTTAATGCGGATTGGCTTCGGGCGCAGGATTTGCATGTCTCCCGTCGAGGCGATCCCGATGGCATTTTCCGGAACCCTACATGTTTGAAAACCGCGTTTTATCCGGCATGCGCCCGACCGGCGCACTGCATTTTGGCCACTACCACGGCGTACTCAAAAACTGGATCAAGCTCCAGCATGAGCATCAATGCCTGTTCTTTGTTGCCGACTGGCATGCGCTGACGACGCACTACGATGATCCGGCAACTATCGAGAACCACGCCTGGGACATGGTGGTGGACTGGCTGGCCGCCGGTGTTGATCCGGCTCAGGCCGTGCTGTTCATCCAGTCGAAAGTGCCTGAGCACGCGGAACTGCATCTGCTGCTGTCGATGATCACGCCGCTGTCCTGGCTGGAACGGGTGCCGACCTACAAGGACCAGCAGGAAAAGCTCGCCGAAAAAGATCTGGCGACCTACGGTTTCCTCGGTTATCCGCTGCTGCAAAGCGCGGACATTCTGATTTATCGCGCGAATCTGGTACCGGTCGGTGAAGACCAGGTGCCGCATGTCGAAATCACCCGTGAAATCGCCCGCCGCTTCAACCATGTCTTCGGCCGGGAACCCGGTTTCGAGGCCAAGGCCGAGGCCGCCATCAAAAAACTCGGCGCGCGTCGCGGCAAACTCTATCGCAAGCTGCGCACCGATTACCTGGAGCAGGGCGATGTCGAAGCGCTTGCAGCTGCCCGGGCGCTGCTCGAAGAAACGCAGAATCTGCCGTTGGGTGACCGTGAGCGGCTGTTCGGTTTTATCGAAGGCGGGGGCAAGGTGATCCTGACCGAACCCAAGGCGTTACTGACGGAAGCCTCCAAGATGCCCGGGCTGGATGGTCAGAAAATGTCCAAGTCCTACAACAACACTATTTCCTTGCGCGAAAGCCCGGAGAACGTGGCGAAAAAAATAAAAACCATGCCCACCGATCCAGCGCGCATCAAGCGCACGGATCCGGGTGATCCGGAGAGATGCCCGGTATGGCAATTACATATGGTGTATTCGGACGAAACGAAGAGGAAATGGGTGCAGGAGGGCTGCCGCAGCGCGGGCATTGGCTGCATCGAGTGCAAGCAGCCGGTGATTGATGCCATCATCGCCGAGCAGAAACCGATGCGCGAACGTGCCGAACGTTATCTTGATGATCCGACGCTGGTGCGCAACATCATTGCTGATGGCTGCGAGAAGGCGCGCAAGATGGCGCAGGAGACCTTGCGCGACGTGCGTGAAGTGATGGGGCTGGATTATTCCTGAGGAGGGAGGCCTGCCCCGGCGCAGCGCCGCTCCGGTGCTGCGTTCAGAAGCCTTTGCCGTTGCGGATAATGCCGACGGCAATGCCTTCGATTTCCAGCGGGTCGCGTTTCAGGTCGACCACAATCGGTTTGAAATCCGGATTTTCCGCAATCAACTCGACGGTATTGCGGTTGCGCTGGATGCGTTTGACCGTGACTTCGTCGTGCAGGCGGGCAACCACGATCTGTCCCGATTTGAAGTGCGGCGTACGGTGCACTGCCAGCAGGTCACCTTCGAGGATGCCTGCATCGCGCATGCTCATGCCACGTACCCGCAGCAGGTAATCGGCGGCCGGTTCAAACATGGCAGGGTCGACGCGATAACGCTGTTCGACGTTTTGTTCTGCCAGCATCGGGCTGCCGGCGGCGACACGTCCAACGACAGGCAGGCTGTCTTGTTGCTGTGTCAGGCGGATACCTCGTGAGGCACCAGACGTCATTGCGATGACGCCTTTGCGTTCCAGCGCCCGCAAGTGAGTTTCTGCGGCATTCGGTGAGCTGAAGCCCATGGCCGCGCAGATTTCAGCCCGTGTCGGCGGGAATCCCGACTCTTCAACATGGGCCTCGATCAGGCGCAGAACTTCCTGCTGACGTGCGGTCAGTGGTTTCTGGGTTTCGGCCTGACTTTCGACGTGGTTTCCGGCTTGGTTTCCAGTGCGGTTTTCATCATTCATGACTGTAATTATATACAGTTATTCTGGCTTGCCAAGCGGTCACCTGCATGAAACCGTAATTTGTTGCACTTTAATGATTTAAAGTATTGTATTTAAACAATATTTAAGCCGATAGCCACAATCCAGGTGTTGCGGCGGATTATTGGACGAAAGCCAATTTTTTGTTATACTTCAAAGTTCTGTAAAACGAATTGGGCAGCGCACACGGATGGGCGGATATGGGCGGATCGCCCATTTTTTGTTTGTGTCGCTGATTTTGCATGGATTTGCAGGGTTTGCTCGAAAACACGCTGGCCGGACTTGGCTACGAACTGGTGGAACTGGAGCGTTCGACCAAGGGCGGGCTGTTGCGCGTTTTTATCGACAAATCCGGCGGTATCAATGTTGATGACTGTGCTCTGGTGAGCAATCATCTGGGCCGGTGGCTCGCAGTGGAAAAGGTCGGTTACGAGCGTCTGGAGGTATCGTCGCCAGGTTTGGACCGGCCGCTGCGCACGGCGAAGGATTTTGCGCGGTTCAGCGGGCAAAAAGCGCGACTGAAGCTGCGCGTGCCGGTGGCCGGGCAACGCAATTTTGTCGGTGTGCTGTGCGATACCGAGGCGGGCAAAGTGGGTCTGGAAATCGACGGGCAGCTGCTGTCGCTGGACCTGGGCAATGTGGATAAGGCGCGGCTGGTGCCGGTGCTTTGAGCGGGAGACGGAAATGAATCGTGAAATTCTGTTGTTGGTTGACGCGCTGGCGCGCGAAAAGAACGTCGACAAGGAAATCGTGTTCGGCGCGCTTGAACTCGCCCTGGCTTCGGCGGCCAAGAAGAAATTTACCGAGGACGTCGATGTTCGCGCTTCGGTAGACCGCACCACCGGTGAGTTCTCCTTCTTCCGCCGCTGGGAAGTGGTGAAGAACGAGGAAATCGAAGTGCCGTCGCGACAGTACAAGCTCCACGAGGCGCAGGAGGAAGACCCTGAATTCGAAATCGGCGAATTTGTCGAGGAACCGCTCGACGCCATGGAAGTCGGCCGCATCGGCGCGCAGACCGCCAAGCAGGTCATCGTGCAGAAAATCCGCGACGCCGAACGCGAACAAATCCTCAACGATTTCCTCGCGCGCAAGGAGCACCTCGTTACCGGGGTGATCAAACGCATGGAGCGCGGCAATGCCATCGTCGAATCCGGCCGCCTGGAAGCCATGCTGCCACGCGACCAGATGATTCCGAAGGAAAACCTGCGCTTGGGCGACCGTGTGCGTGCCTATGTCTGGAAAGTCGATCGTCTGGCGCGGGGTCCGCACCTGATACTGTCGCGGACGGCCCCGGAATTCATCGCCCGGCTGTTTGAGCTGGAAGTGCCGGAGATCGAGGAAGGCCTGCTCGAGATCAAGGGCGCCGCGCGCGACCCCGGCTCGCGGGCCAAGATTGCCGTCCATTCCAAGGATGCGCGTATCGATCCGATCGGCACCTGCGTCGGGATGCGCGGCTCGCGCGTGCAGGCGGTGACCGCCGAACTGGCCCAGGAGCGCGTCGACATCGTGCTGTGGAATCCGGACCCTGCACAGTTTGTGATCAATGCCCTGGCGCCGGCGGAAGTCAGCAGTATCGTCGTCGATGAAGAAAAACACAGCATGGACATCGTCGTTGACGAGGAAAATCTGGCGCAGGCCATCGGTCGCAGCGGACAGAATGTACGTCTGGCGGGTGAACTTACCGGCTGGGAACTGAATCTGATGACCGAAGTCGACGCCAAGAAAAAGAGCGAAGAAGAAACCTCGCGCACGCGCGCCGAGTTCATGGAAAAACTGGATGTGGACGAGGAAGTGGCCGATATCCTGGTGCAGGAAGGTTTCGCTACGCTCGAAGAAGTGGCTTACGTACCGCTTACCGAGATGCTGGAAATCGAATCGTTTGACGAGGCTACCGTCAACGAGTTGCGCAGCCGCGCCCGCAATGCACTGCTGACACAGGCGATTGCGAATGAAGAAAAAGTTGAACATGACATCGAAGATCTGCTGAAAGTCGAGGGCATGGACAACGATACGGCACGATTGCTGGCCTCGAAAGGCATCGCCACGCAGGAAGATCTCGCTGACTACGCTACTGACGATCTCGTCGAATTGACGGCGCTCGACATTGAGCGCGCCAAAACGCTGATCATGGCGGCCCGTGCGCCGTGGTTCGCTGAAACCAACGCTTGAGACCGCAAAAGTAATCATCAATGGCCCAGATCAAAGTCCAAGAATTTGCCCAGGAATTGGGGCTCCAGCCGGAACTGCTGCTTGAGCAGTTGCGTGCCGCCGGCGTGACCAAGGCGTTGACCGCTGAGGCCGTGCTGACCGAAAAAGACAAAACGCAGTTGCTCGATTATCTACGCGAAGCGCACGGTGCCAAGGAAAGCAAGCAGAAGATCACGCTGACCCGCCGGCAGACGACTGAAATCAAGAAGGCCGATGCCACGACGGGCAAAGCACGCACCATCCAGGTCGAAGTGCGCAAGAAGCGCGTGCTGGTCAAGCGCGAAGCGGAACCGGAAAAGATCGAGGAACCGCAACCCGTCGTCAAGAAGCCCGTCATCGACGCCGCAGAACTTGCAACTCGCGAAGCGGAAGCGAAGCAGCATGCCGAGCTGGCTTCACGCCAGGCCGAGGACGCCGCCAAGAAACAGGAAAAGCGGAAAAAGGCCCAGGTCGCAGCTGAAACCGTCGCGGAAGTGGTGGTCGCCAAAGCCGAGCCTGTGGCGGCCCCCGAAACAGCGGCGGGAGAGCCGGTGGTGGAGGGCACGCTGCACAAGCCTGCCGTTCCGGCCAGCGATGCCGCCGGCAAAGCGAAGAAAAGCGCCAAAAAACCGGTCAAACAGGTTGTCTGGCAGGATCCCACGGCACGCAAACGCAGCATCAAGACGCGCGGTGACGCTACCGGCGGTCTCGGCTGGCGCGAACGCAAGGTGCATCGCACCACCCACAAGCAGGATGGAGACCAGCAGCACGGTTTCATGGCGCCGACCGAGCCGATGGTGCGCGACGTGATGGTGCCGGAAACCATCACCGTGGGTGATCTTGCGCACAAAATGTCGGTCAAGGCCGCCGAGTTGATCAAGGCGCTGATGAAGCTTGGCACGATGGCGACCATCAACCAGGTTCTCGATCAGGACACCGCGATCATTCTCGTCGAAGAAATGGGTCATACCGCGAAACGCGCCAAACTCGACGAACCCGATGCCTTCCTCGCCGAATCGGCCGGGCAATCCGAGGTCAAGTCCGAGTCGCGCGCTCCGGTAGTGACGGTGATGGGCCACGTCGACCACGGCAAGACCTCATTGCTCGATTACATCCGTCGCACCAAGGTTGCCAGTGGCGAAGCCGGCGGCATTACTCAGCATATCGGTGCTTACCACGTGGAAACCCCGCGCGGGATGATTACCTTCCTCGACACGCCTGGCCACGAAGCCTTCACGGCAATGCGTGCCCGCGGCGCAAAAGTCACCGACCTGGTCATTCTGGTGGTGGCTGCCGACGATGGGGTGATGCCGCAGACCGAGGAAGCGATCCATCACGCCAAGGCCGGTAAAGTGCCGATCGTGGTTGCACTGAACAAAATCGACAAACCGGAAGCCAACGCTGAGCGCGTCAAGCAGGATCTGTCTTCGCGCGAAGTGGTTCCCGAAGAGTGGGGTGGTGACACCATGTTCGTCGAGGTCTCGGCCAAGACCGGTCAGGGCATCGACAGCCTGCTGGAGCGGATTCTGCTGCAGGCTGAAGTGCTGGAACTGAAAGCGCCGCGCGATGCGCCGGCAAAAGGCATCGTCGTGGAAGCGCGCCTGGACAAGGGGCGCGGCCCCGTGGCAACTATCCTGATCCAGTCGGGTACCCTGAAAAAGGGCGACATCGTGCTGGCAGGTTCGGTATTCGGGCGGGTGCGGGCATTGCTTGATGAAACCGGCAAAACCATTGATACGGCCGGCCCGTCCATTCCGGTGGAAGTGCTTGGCTTGTCGGACGTGCCGGCAGCCGGCGCCGAAGTCATGGTGCTTGGCGACGAGCGCAAGGCGCGGGAAATTGCGCTGTTCCGCCAGGGCAAGTACCGCGACGTGAAGCTGGCCAAACAGCATGCTGCCAAACTTGAAAACATGTTTGAGCAGATGGGCGAGGGCGAGGTCAAAACCCTGTCGCTGATCATCAAGGCCGATGTGCAGGGCTCGTTCGAGGGGCTGGCGCACGCGCTGGGCAAACTCTCGACTGACGAAGTTAAAGTTAATATCGTGCATTCCGCTGTCGGCGGCATCACTGAATCCGACGTCAATCTTGCGCTGGCATCCAAGGCGGTCATCATCGGCTTCAACGCCCGTGCCGACGGCATGGCCCGCAAGCTGGCCGAGAGCAACGGCGTCGACATCCGTTATTACAACGTGATTTACGACGCCGTTGACGAAATCAAGGCGGCGCTCACCGGGATGCTGTCGCCGGAACGCAAGGAAAGTGCTGTTGGCCTGGTTGAAATCCGCCAGGTATTCCGCATCTCCAAAGTCGGTGCCGTCGCCGGTTGCTACGTGCTTGAGGGCCTGGTGCGCCGGGGATCGAAGGTGCGCCTGCTGCGTGACAACGTCGTGATCCACGAAGGTGAACTCGATTCGCTGAAACGGTTCAAGGACGATGCGCGCGAGGTCAAGGCCGGTTTCGAATGCGGTTTGTCCCTCAAGAACTTCAATGACATCAAGGAGGGCGATCAGCTGGAAGCCTTCGAGGTCGTTGAAGTGGCGAGGACCCTGTAACCCAGCGCCGGACTGCGGTCCGGACCGGCGATACCCCGTCGGCTGCAGACCAGTTATCACATGCCTAAAGATTTCCCCCGCGGCCGACGCATAGCTGACCAGATCCAGCGCGAATTGTCCGAAATCATCCGGCTCGAGCTCAAGGATCCCCGCGTTGATCTGATCACGATCACCGATGTCGAGGTCACCCAGGACAACTCGCACGCCAAGATATTTTTCACGGCGCTCGGTGAGCCTGTGCAGCAGGAGGCTGCGACCAGAGCGCTCGAACATGCCGCAGGTTTCCTGCGCAGTGCGCTGGCAAAGCGCATCAAGCTGCGCACCGTGCCCCAACTGCACTTTCACTACGACATTTCGGTGGAGCGCGGCGTGCGCTTGTCAAAACTCATCGACGAAGCAGTCGCTGGCGGCAGCGCGGACAAAAAGCAGCCGTGATGAAAGTTGCCGTCGCCCGCAACGCGGTTGACGGCGTCCTGCTGCTCGACAAACCGCGGGGGTTAACTTCCCAGCAGGCCGTGTCCCGCGCCAAACGGCTTTTTCAGGCGCGCAAGGCGGGCCATACCGGGACGCTGGATCCGCTGGCCGACGGCTTGCTGCCGATCGGATTGGGCGAAGCCACCAAATTTTCACAATTTTTGCTGGATGCCGACAAACGTTATCGTGCGACGCTGTGTCTGGGAGCAGTAACCACAACCGGCGATGCCGAGGGCGACATCATCAGGGAACAGCCAGTGGCCGTGACTCTGTCGCAGGTCAGCGCGGTGCTGCCGCGTTTTGTCGGGCCGTTGCAGCAGATACCGCCGATGCACGCTGCCATCAAGGTTGCGGGCAAGCCGTTGTATGCCTATGCGCGGGCTGGTGAAACTCTGGTACGTGAGCCCCGATCCATTATCATAAATGACATACAAATTATTGATTTAATTGATAAAATTTTGACGATGCGTGTTTCCTGCAGCAAAGGCACCTATATCCGGGTGCTGGCCGAGGACATCGGCGCCGCACTGGGCTGTGGCGCCCACCTGACGGCACTGACACGGGAGGGCGCCGGCCTCCTGGATCTGGCAAATGCCGTATCCATCGCCGATCTGGAAGGCATGACCATGCCGCAGCGCATGGAACGGCTGCTGCCGCTGGAGACGTTTGCGGCTGGCTTGCGCCGTTGCGACACCTGACGGCACTGACACGGGAAGGCGCCGGCCTCCTGGATCTGGCAAATGCCGTATCCATCGCCGATCTGGAAGGCATGACCATGCCGCAGCGCATGGAACGGCTGCTGCCGCTGGAGACGTTTGCGGCTGGCTTGCGCCGTTGCGACGTCGCAGCAGACGAAGAGCGCCGGATATTTACCGGGCAAAAGCTAGATCTGGAGGCAGCCGCAGAGCCGGGTCTGTGCCGGCTATATGGCCCCACAGGCGGGTTTTTCGGCATCGGAGAGGTGGAGGCGGGGACGCTGGTGGCGCGACGCCTGGTCAGTCAGCCGGCACCCACGGTTCCGGGTCAAAACGGCTTGAGTAATCCGGTAGTTACGGGGTAAAATAACGCGATTTTTCGTCGGAGATAGAAGACATGGCTGTAACCACTGCCCAAAAGGCGCAGGTTTTGCAGGATTTTCAGCGTGCCAAGGGCGACACGGGTTCCCCCGAAGTCCAAGTCGCGTTGCTCACTGCACGGATCACGGATCTGACCGAGCATTTCAAAGCCCACAGCAAGGATCACCATTCCCGCCGCGGCCTGCTGCGGATGGTCAGCACGCGCCGTAAACTGCTGGATTATCTGAAAAGAACCAAAGTCGAACAGTACAAGGCGCTGATCGAGCGTCTTGGTCTGCGCAAGTAAGCCGGCGTATGCAGGCCCGTAATGCCAGCGTTCGTGCGCAGTCCGCACGGCGCAAGGACGGCAAGCCGACGCTGGGGAGCGCCGGTATTTAGCCTTTATTGATCCTCCGGAAGACCGCGTGTGCGGTCTTTTTGTTTTTGAGCAGAGCAAAGAGAAAAGGAAATTTATTTTGAACCCGGTAAAAAAATCATTGATGTGGGGCCGTCACCAGCTGACACTGGAAACCGGCGAAATCGCGCGCCAGGCTTCCGGCGCTGTCATGGTCACCATGGAAGACACGGTAGTGCTGGTTACCGTCGTCGGTGCACGCAACGCAAAATCGGGGCAGGATTTTTTCCCGCTGACCGTTGACTACCAGGAGCGAACGTATGCCGCGGGCAAGATTCCCGGCGGTTTTTTCCGCCGCGAAGGCCGTCCCTCTGAAAAGGAAATCCTGACCTGTCGGCTGATCGATCGTCCGATTCGCCCGCTGTTTCCCGAGGGCTTTTACAACGAGGTACAGATCATCGCCACGGTGATGTCCTCAAACAACGAGATTGACGCGGACATTCCGGCCATGATCGGCGCATCCGCCGCACTGGCGCTCTCCGGCATGCCCTTCGACGGACCGATCGGTGCCGCACGAGTGGGTTACAGCGAAGGCCAATACATCCTCAACCCGACTGCTACCGAACTGAAAACCTCGCAACTGGATCTGGTGGTTGCGGGAACGCAGCAAGCAGTTCTGATGGTCGAATCCGAAGCCCAGCAACTGCCCGAAGACGTGATGCTGGGCGCAGTCGTGTTCGGTCACGAACAACTGCGCGCCGTCATCACCGCGATCAACGAAATGGTCGATGAAATCGGTGTTCCGGAATACAACTGGACTCCGCCGCAAAAAGACGAACAGCTCGTCGCGCGTCTGGCCCAGATCGCCGAAGTCGAGTTGCGTCAGGCTTATCAAATCAAGCAGAAGCAGGCGCGCACTGTCCGCGTCAAGGAAATCAGCGCCAAAGTGGTGGCCGAACTGCTGCCGGCGGATGCGTCACCGGATCTGATCAATACCGTCAAAAACGAGCTGGGTAATCTCGAAGCGAAAATCGTCCGTAACCAGATTCTCGACGGCGAACCTCGCATCGATGGTCGCGATACCCGCACCGTGCGTCCGATCACAATCCGCACCGGTGTGCTGCCGCGCACCCACGGTTCCGCGCTGTTCACCCGCGGCGAAACCCAGGCTATCGTGGTCGCCACGCTGGGCACTTCACGTGATGAACAGATTGTCGATGCGCTGCAGGGCACCTACCGCGAACGTTTCATGCTGCATTACAACTTTCCGCCTTATTCGACTGGTGAAACCGGCCGTGTAGGCACGCCGAAGCGTCGCGAAATCGGCCACGGCCGCCTGGCCAAACGTGCCCTGGCGGCTGTGTTGCCGTCGGCCGAAGAATTCGCTTATTCCATCCGCGTCGTATCGGAAATTACCGAATCCAACGGTTCAAGTTCGATGGCATCGGTCTGCGGCGGCTGTCTGTCGTTGATGGATGCCGGTGTGCCGCTGAAGGCGCAGGTGGCTGGCATCGCGATGGGGCTGATCAAGGAAGGCAACCGATTTGCGGTGTTGTCCGACATCCTTGGCGACGAAGATCACCTCGGCGACATGGACTTCAAGGTGGCTGGCACCGAGAATGGCGTTACCGCACTGCAGATGGACATCAAGATCAACGGCATCACCAAGGAAATCATGCACGCCGCGCTGAGTCAGGCGCGCGAAGGCCGCCTGCATATCCTGGAGAAGATGGGCAGCGCGATCAACGCGCCGCGCACCGAACTCTCCGCCTGGGCGCCACGCATGATCACCATGAAGATCAAGCCGGAAAAAATCCGTGACGTCATCGGCAAGGGCGGGGCGGTCATTCGCGCCATCACCGAGGAAACCGGTACCACCATCGATATTCAGGATGACGGCACCGTGGTTATCGCCTGCGTGTCGTCCGAGGGCGGCGAGAATGCCCGCAAGCGCATTGAAGAGCTGACTGCCGATGTCGAGGTCGGTCGCATCTACGATGGCACCGTTCTCAAGCTGCTGGATTTTGGTGCGATTGTCAGTGTGCTGCCCGGACGTGACGGCCTGCTGCACATTTCTCAGATCGCCAACGAACGTGTCAACAGCGTGGCCGACCATCTCAAGGAAGGTCAGGCTGTGCGCGTCAAAGTGCTCGAGGCCGATGAAAAAGGGCGCCTGCGTCTGTCGATGAAGGCAGTGGGAGCGCCGGCAGAAGCACAGCCTGCGCAACAAGTACAGTAAGCGGTTTCAGCCTGCGCCGGGAGTAATCCAGGCACAGGTGTGAAAAACAAAAAAGGGAGCTCAGGCTCCCTTTTTTTGCTGCGGCGACGGGTTTATTTTGCGACCTGACGCTCGCGCATTTCATCCAGTGTCTTGCAGTCGATGCACAGCGTAGCTGTCGGGCGGGCTTCCAGCCGCTTGATGCCGATTTCCACGCCGCATGAATCGCACTTAGCTGTCGGACGGGCTTCCAGCCGCTTGATGCCGATTTCCACGCCGCATGAATCGCAATAACCGTAGTCTTTGGCGCTGATGCGGGCGATGGTTTCATCGATTTTCTTGATCAGCTTGCGTTCACGATCGCGGTTGCGCAATTCCAGTGACATGTCGGATTCCTGGCTCGCCCGGTCATTGGGATCGGCGAAAATCGTGGCCTCATCCTGCATGGTGTGCACGGTGCGGTCGATGTCCTGGGACAGTCCCTGTTTCATTTCATCGAGCATCTTGCGGAAATGCGCCAGCTGCCGCGCATTCATGTATTCCTCTTTTGCCTTCGCGGGCTTGTATGCAGGGTAATTCTTGAGTATTTCAGTGGCCATGAGGGCGATTATGCGCTTTAAAAAAGAGCTTTAATAACAGAATTCGATACCTGCCGCAAGCAGGGTGGCGGGCCGCGTAACCCTGCTGTGCAAGGGGCGTGCAATTGACGCTGGAGTCAGGGGCGGAGTATATTACGCGCCTTCGGTTCCGGCGGAAAAATTCCCGGCATATCCGCTCATTTGTGCCCGTAGCTCAATCGGATAGAGCACCGGCCTTCTAAGCCGGGGGTTGTGGGTTCGAGTCCCGCCGGGCGCACCACAAAACAGCGGGTTTTGGTTTGCTTCGGTGGTGGCTGTAGCTCAGCTGGTAGAGTCCCGGATTGTGATTCCGGTTGTCGCGGGTTCGAGTCCCGTCAGCCACCCCA